>Ga0114956_1002714_pt1 | contig 13854 bp, 9 predicted proteins | sample MaitaG_FD_87304 | JGI IMG/M metagenome (GOLD analysis project Ga0114956, IMG submission 87304) | Marine algal microbial communities from Maine, USA - Maine_Asex2 metaG | ecosystem: Host-associated > Algae > Red algae > Unclassified | place: Maine, USA | collected 2015-01-05 | reverse complement strand
TTGAGTGCTTCTGGTATTGGGGTTGTTGTTTTTGGTTTGAGTGCTTCTGGTATTGGGGTTGTTGTTTTTGGTTTGAGTGCTTCTGGTATTGGGGTTGTTGTTTTTGGTTTGAGTGCTTCTGGTGCTGGGGTTGAGAGAGATGGATCGTTTATGCGGAACATTTCGAATGTGCTAATTGAATTATCTGGGATTGCACTTAGTTCTTGTGTGTCAACTGTTGAATTACTTGTGCTTTCAGATTCGTCTTTTACTGAGACGACTAGTTCAGTTGGAAGAGTATCTAAAATATTATCTAATGATCTTTCCATTTCTGGTTGAGATTTCTTTGAGTATTGATCGTCGTTTTTAGAAAAAACAGTTTTTATTGAGCTAAATACAGATTTGGTTGGTTCTGATTCTGGTTCCGTTGTTTCTGATTCAGTTAGTCCAGGTTGTTTTGTGTTTATAGATTCTATTTCTACTCGTCGTTTGTTTATCTGATCAGCAGCATTATTTTTTTGTTTGTTAGTGTTAGAAAATATTTTTAAATGGTCGAATTTACCACCTATTTGAGTTTGGGTCTTTTCTTCAGCTACTTCCTTTTCTTGAGTTTGTTCTTCAGAATCTGGATGGTTAATTGGCTGGAACAAATGATTATTATGAGAAAAATTTTGATTTGACTCTATAAGTTCTTTACGTCTGCTTCCAGCAGTTTTTCTGTCACCTTTTTTTGTTATTCTTAGATTTCCTCGTACTCCTGAAATTATTATTGCACAATTTTTACACAAGGGGTGCTTGCGTGTTTTAAGTTTCATTAGACAGTCATCACAAAATTCTCCATAGCACGAATCACATACATTTGAGGCGAAATCAAGCCGATCGTTTTCACAGCGTCTGTTCATGGGTTTCTTTCTAGAAGAATCTTCAATAGTGTTATCGTCGTGGTTTAGTGCCAGCTTTACCTAGAATTGAGGCTTTTTTATGGTCATCCCAAATGTTTTAGCGGATCGATATGTTAGTTCCGATATGAATCAAATTTTTGATCCCAAAGAACGTGTTTTAGCTGAGAGACGTTTTTGGTTAGCTGTTCTAGATGCTCAAATTCAAGCTGGTTTAGATGCAGATGCCACTGTTTTAGATGATTATAGAGCCGAGATTGAGAATATCGACTTAGATTCTATCAGAGCAAGAGAAACTAAATTAAAGCATGATATTCCTGCTCGTTTGCATGAATTTAATGAGTTGGCTGGTCATCAACATCTTCATAAAGGTATGACAAGTCGGGATCTATCTGAAAATGTTGAGCAGCTTTTGAATCTCAAAGCTATTAAATTACTTGAATCTAGAATGCTTTCTTTATTAAACCTTTTGTCTGAACGTGCTGTTGAGTTTGCTGATGTTGCAATTGTGGCTCGGACTCACAATGTGCCAGCGCAACCAACTACTTTGGGTAAACGTTTTGCTCAGCTTGGTGAAGAAATGTTAAGTGCTTATAATGTGTTGTTAAGTTTTATTGATCGGTATCAAATTCGTGGTATTAAAGGTCCAGTTGGTTCTCAGCAAGATCAATTAAATCTATTAGGTAGTTCTGAGAGCGTAAACTTTGTAGAAAAAACAGTGGCTGAGTCTTTTGGAATTTCTGCAACACAGAATGCTGTTGGTCAGGTTTATCCAAGGTCTTTGGATTTTGAAATGGCTTCAACATTATTTCAACTTGGGGCTGCCCCTTCTAATTTTGCTTTGCTTGTTAGGTTGATGGCGGCTCACGATTTAGCTACAGAGGGTTTTGCAGAAGGGCAAGTTGGATCTTCAGCGATGCCACACAAGATGAACGCACGTTCATGTGAAAGAATTAATGGCCTGTATGCAGTCCTAAAAGGCTATCTAGATATGGCGGCTAGTTTGTCTGGAAATCAATGGAATGAAGGCGATGTATCGTGTTCTGTTGTTAGACGCGTTGCCTTGCCAAACTTATTTTTTACCATTGACGGTATTTTCGAAACCACTTTCTCGGTACTTAAAGGATTTAGAATATTTCCTAAAATGCTGGAACTTGAGTTAGAAAAATATTTACCGTTTCTTTCTACAACGACATTATTAATGCACGCGGTTAAAAAAGGCATGGGCCGTGAAACAGCGCACGAGATAATAAAAGAACATGCCGTCGCAACTGCGATTGCAGTACGCGATGACGGTTCTAGTAGCTCTATCTTATTTGAAAAGCTTGGGAACGATGAAAGGTTCTTAGCTACTGCTGAAGAGCTTGCTTCTTTAGTGGATTCACCAAACGATTTACTAGGTAATATCGATAGTCAAATTAAAACGTTTACTGCAAAAGTTGCAGAAGTTGTTAAGGGTAGAGAATCTGAACTTGCGTATGTTGGCGAAGACATCCTTTAGGTCAATGTTGCTTGTAGTCATCCTCGTGCTTGACACGGCGGATCTAATTAATAGATACAGCGAACATATAATAAAAGAACTATCGCCCTTTAGACTTGAGTAAAAAACTACGATGATATTCTTATATCTACCTCGGAAGAGTCAATGACAAAATACAATATTGAAACTGAAGCTGTTCGTTTTAGTAAAGATCATGCTGATAAGGGTAGTTTCAATGTCCCGATTTATCAGAATTCAACTTTTGAGCAGTTTGTGCCTGGCCAGTGGGAAGAGTTTACTTACTCGAGAACCAATAACCCAACTGAAGATGCTTTAAGAAAAACTATAGCGGCTCTTGAACAAGCTCAGTTTGGTGTTATTTACAGTTCTGGTCTGGCCGCTATTGGTGGCGTTATGGAGTTATTAAATTTAGGTGATCATGTTGTTTCGATGGCAGATATTTATGGCGGTACGTTTCGATATTATGGCCAAATAGCAGAAAAGCGTGGCGTTGAATTTTCGTTTGTGAATACAACAAATATTGAAGATGTTGAGAAAGCTATCAAGCCATCAACCAGAATGATTTTTGTAGAAACTCCTTCTAATCCTCAGCTGCAGTTGACGGATCTGTCTGCTTTGAGTGAGTTAATAAATGGTAGAGATATTTTATTAGTTGTAGATAACACTATGGCTACTCCGGTTTTTCAAAATCCGTTGGTTCTAGGGGCAGACGTTGTTTTGCATAGCACTTCAAAATACATTTCTGGCCATACAAACGTTGTAGGCGGGGCTATTGCTGTAAATAGTGAAGAGTTATATAACCGCTTAAAGTTTTTGAGAAAGTCAACTGGCACAAACCCTGGTCCTTTTGATTGTTATTTAACAATGTTAGGTATTAAAACGCTTCCGTTGCGGATGAAGCAGCATCAAGCAAACGCTGTGGCCATGGCAAAATATTTAGAAGAGTCTGATCTTGCTGATAACGTTTTGTATGCAGGTTTGCAGAGTCATCCTCAACACGAGTTGGCAAAATCTCAAATGAGTGGTTTTGGTGGGATTGTTTCTTTTGAGTTGTTGGATGAGAAACATATCGATGCTTTTGTGGAAAGATTGCAGTTATTTTCATTGGCTGTTTCTTTTGGATCAGTTGTTTCATTAATAGATTGCCCGGCAAAAATGTCTCATAAGGATATTCCAGCCCAACAAAGAACAGAACATGGCGTTTCTAATTCGTTAGTTAGATTATCTTTAGGTATAGAGAACGCCGAAGATTTAATTGAAGATGTAGAGCAGGCGCTAACCAATTTGTAGTTGTCCTTGGTTTTAGCTGTCATTCCGAACTTGGCTAACGTGATTCCCAACTCGCTAACGTCATTCCGAACTTGGCTAACGTCATTCCGAACTTGGCTAACGTCATTCCGAACTTGGCTAACGTGATTCCGAACTTCGCTAACGTCATTCCGAACTTCGCTAACGTCATTCCGAACTTCGCTAACGTCATTCCGAACTTCGCTAACGTCATTCCCAACTTCGCTAACGTCATTCCGAACTTCGCTAACGTCATTCCCAACTCGCTAACGTCATTCCCAACTCGCTAACGTCATTCCCAACTCGATTGGGAATCTCTACCGAATAAGAATCCTCACTAGTTTGGTTACTAAATGCTAAAACGTATTAAGGTATCTATAGATGATGTTTGGACAATGGCAGCACAGTTTAAAAGTTGGGCAAGAAACTTTTCGCTGTGACGTTATTGAAGGAGAACTGCTTGATCGATCTGAGTTCAATAAGGTTTATGCGCTTGATGGTTTGCCGAAAGTATTTTTAGATGATCTAGTCAAAGCCTCACAAGTAATTGATGTACCTCAGACTTGGAGAATAAAACAGCTTGATTCAATTGATCAAGTTACTAACGAAATTTTAGAATTGGGAAGACAGGCTATAGAACGAGATATCAAAGAGTTTGGTACAAACATTATTTCGTATGTGGCAGAAACTGATTCTGAACAAGTATTTGTAGCGGCTGGGGCTATTCGAAGTAAATTAAATCCTGAGTTTGAAAATGTGCAATTTCCAGTAGTTTCTCGTGCCGTTGTACATCCTAACTACCGTGGTCAGGGTATTGGTTCATTGATAGTTATTCATAGGCTTTCAGCTGCTTTAACTTATTTTGATTTGCCTCCAAAAGCTATTCATTTTGCTACTGAAAGCAAAAAAATTATTTCTTCTGTTAACAGATTTGAAAAGTCCTCTGGCTTAAAGTTTATTTACATTGGCGATGAGCAATATTCAACCAATGATGGAACACATAAAGAAACCGACTACCTATGTATTCTGCCTGATTATAAAAAAGATTTACTAAGTGCCGCTGCTCATTGTGGTGGAGAGTATAAAAAGGACTTTGAATTATTTATTTCTGAAGGCGTCAATGCTTTTTCTGGAGATGATTTAGAAATGCGTTTTCAAGAATTCGTTGTTTCTAATCAGTTAGATCAAACACATCCAAGTTATATATTGTTATCAGAATTCTTTAATGTGAGGCAAAACATCGGGGCCAAAGGTTAACTCGGGATTCCCAACCGACCCGAACATCGAGCGGTCAACTTAGCCATTCCAAGCAGTCGTCGTCATTCCAAGTAGTCGTCGTCATTTCCAGTGAGTCGTCGTCATTTCCAGTGAGACTTCGTCATCTCCAGCTACGACTGGAGATCTTTTGGGGGTCCGCGTTTGGTGTTTTGTTTTGGTGTATTTTTGTTGGGTTGAGGGTTTTGGGCTTTTGAAGGGTTCTTTTATGTTTTTTGGTTTGCGTGGTCGTGTGCTGTTTGGTGTTGCGGGTGTTTTGGTTTTGTTGTTGTCGGTGTTGCCTGGTGTGGTGTCGCCAGCGGCTGGTGTTGGGACGACTCCTGAGGTTGAGACTACTATTAGTGTGTTCCGTGATGGTTCGCCTACCGATGATGGTGGTACTCCCTCTGATCCGTCGGATGATGTTTGGGATGCGACTTCTTATGATCCGGCGACTGGTACTGATTCGGGCATGGATGCTGTTGGTGATAATAATTTAGTGAAGAACTTGGATTCAGTTACGTACAAGATCGAGGTTTCACTAAACGAGGCTGACGACACAGCAGTGACTTCTACAGTGTTTTTGGATGATTCTGCTTCTTGGAATGCGGTTCCTGGTGTTTGTGCTGATCCTGGTGTTGCTGGAACAAACCTTTCTTATGTTGATGACACAACTGGTGACGGCCTTTTTGATACTTTAGTTTGCCAGCTGTCTCAGGATGGTGAGATTGCTGATGAGGGTACTAAGTGGGTTTACTATCCTTCTGCTAAAGCTAAGGGTTCTAACACTCCATCAGGTGGTTCTTCTCCTTATAACCCAGATCCGTTTGACGATTCAAATGCAGATTGTGCGACCACGGTTCAGGGTGTAGTTCTTTCAACTCCAGAGTTATTGTCTGCTTCTTCATGTATAGCCGCTCAAGCTCAGGCCCAGTCTGCTGGATCAAACATTGATTTGTCAAATGAGGTTCAAACCTACATAACCGCCGGGTTTGGTTTGACGTTTGATAAATCTGTTGGTGGTTTACCCGATTTTCGTGATGTAGCTGATGCTAGTGTAGATACTAACGATAACAGAGATTATAAGGCTTTGGCTGATGTAGTTGGCCCTGATGGAACATCGCTTGGTTTTGTTATTAAGTGGCATTTAGATGTTGCTTATGCCTCTGGTTCTGAACTAGTAGCGGACAACTTTACTGACATTAACTTCACCGATGACTATGAAATAGATCACGATGTGTTGGGTTACCTTCCTGGCCGGGCTGACACGCTGCTCTACGATTGGGCAGGCGCAGACCCGTGCGGCAGCTTGGACGGCAACGGTGCGGTAACTTGTTTACAAGACACAGCCGGAAACAATAGCACTAACGCTAACCCGATATCAATTTCTGTTACTGGTATTGACACCGCTAACCCTATAAATAATAAGTATGTCAGCTTGTACTATAATCTATGGGTTCCCATGTCAGATATTAATAAGGATCCGTTTGATTCCGAATTTGTTAATGTTGAAAACACTACCGACATTGTTGACTACACAGGCTCATCTTCTATAGAGTCAGTCACCGGGGTTTCTCAAGGCCTAATGAGTACGTTTGAGGATTTTCAGCTTGGTGAGCAAACAGGAGTTCCTGGGTATTATACTGCTAAGTCATTTTGGGGGAATAATCCAGCCTCGCCGAGCTTAGCGCTCAGGAAGCAAGGTTCTTATCCTGTTTTCCCAGGTCAAATAAAAACGAGTGAATTACATATAATCACTACTAACGGGACTATAAACAAAATTATTACGGCTTGTGATAAGTTGGATACCTCAAGTTTCGAGTTTGTTGGTTTGACTGAAGGTCCGTTTAACATAAATTATTACACCGCACCTGCGGCTAGAACATCTCCAGAAACCGATCCTGGCTATTATGGCGCAAATGATTGGCATACAGAGTGGAATCCTTCTGTTGGTAATGCAGTGCTTTATAATGTTTCTGGTGGGGATGCTTATACTCAGACTTTCTTGGATCCATCGTTGTATCCGGATAATTTGGGTTTATCGTATTGGTATTCTACTGTGGCTCATGGTCCTGGTTCTTCTCCGTTGGGTGTTAATGATTTGCAGGAGCAGCGTGATGCTGGTTGTGACAATGATGTTAATGGTGATGGTTCTGTTGTGTTTATGGATGCATCGGGGGCTTTGGTTGATGAAGGCGGAGTGGCTACGACAGGTGTGGTTGATTGGTATGAGGATTATGATTTGATTCCGGCTGTTGATGGTGGCAAGGAAGCTGTTACTAAGATTCGTATGGACTGGTTGCATGATACTGCTTTGGTTTCTCGTGTACCCTTCTTCGAAGTTTACCCGAGGACTTGGGCTAGAACTTCTTGGGATTTGAAGGTTAAGGAAACGGCTACGGGTTATGGGGCTGATAGATATTTGCCTAATTATTCTATGAGGTCTGGTCATGATGGTGATCCTGGTGATGGTTTGGAGGATTTTGGTAACGATACGACTGATGTATCTTCAACGAATTTTTCGTTGGATGAAGCGCATGATAGAGTTCGTTTGGTTGATGGTTTGTATGGGATTTCTAAGGATGTTACGTATCCGGAGGTTAGGCCTGGTGACGTTCAGGAGTTCACGCTAGATCCTTATACTCAGGGGGTTTATGGTACTGATGTTGCGTTGAAGATTACTGATGTGTTACCTGCGGGTGCGACCTATATTTCTGATGATTGTTCTTATTGTGCGACGGCTCCTTCTGCTGGGGATACAATATTGGTATGGACGGTTCCCGGCCATACAGTTGGCGATGATTTGCCGGCGTTCAAGTATTTGGTTCAGGTATCTGATACTGCTTCATCTGGCGATTATTCGAACACAGTTTATATTGATTCTGATAATCAGGTGTTTGATGATGATACCCCGTCGGATAATAAGATAGATTCGGCTTTGTACACGATTTTGCCTTCTGCTGAGTATGAGATTTCGAAGTCTTTGGATTCGTTTTTTTCGGAGGTTTCGACTGATGCTGTTGCTTCGCCTTCTGTTTTGAATTCGTATACTTATTCGTTGATGTTTTCTCGTTATGGTTCTGAGGATTTCTTGGCTGGCGATTACATAGATATTTTGCCGTACAACAGTGATTTGGATCCGACGTTGTATTCTGATGGCCATACTACGTCGTTTGCGAATAGGGATGGCGATTATTATAATCCTGAGTTTGATGTTGATGGTGATGGCGTGGTTTCTGCGGCTGAGGTTGGGGTTCATGAGGCTTCGCCTGTTGGTCCGTCTGCGTTTAACGAGTATCACACGTCTTCTGCTGTGACTTCTGTTGGTTTGGATCCGGCGAATCCGATTGTTGTTCCGGCTTGGGCTACAGCGGTTGAGTACACGACTGATGATCCTACGACGATTCCGAATAATCCTTGTGATAGTCGGAATCAGCCTGCCGGTTATTCTCCGGTTGTGGGCGATCCTTGCCATTACCAGTATGTGTTGAACGGTGGCATGTTTATTGATGGTGCGGCTGTTGGTGATGGTTCGATTGTTTGGGGTGCTGCTCCGGCTGATTTGAAGACTGTTACTGCGTTCCGTGTGAAGTCTGTTCCGCATGTGGTTGGTGAGGCAGCTAGAACGCTTGATGTTGTGTTGCAGCCGTATTTCAACTTGGATGGCGACATTTATTGCAACAACTTTAGTGGTTATACGGCTGGTGTTTCTTTGGATCTTATTTCTAATGATGTTTGTCATGAGGTGGTTGCTGGCTCTGTTGGCGATTATGTGTGGTATGACGCCAATTTGGATGGCGTTCAGGACGCAGACGAACAGCCTTTGGCTGGGGTTACTATGAAACTACTTGTTGATGATGGTACCGGTAATTTTGTTCCGTTTCAGATTCCTGACGGTTCGGGTGGTTTGGTCGATTATGTGGTGGTGACTGATGCGGATGGTTTGTATTTGTTTGAGGATTTGCCGTCTGGTGATTATCAGGTAATGGTTGATACTTCTACTTTGCCTGTTGGGGCTGCTCCGACTTGGGACGCTGATAACAACATTGCTGGTGATGGTACTCAGGATAATATGTCTTCGTTTACTTTGGCTGGGCCGAGTTCTGATCCGTCGTTGACTGATGTTGACGATAACAGAGATCAGGATTTTGGTTACGCCGGCCCGGATTTAGCGTTGAGGAAAACTTTGGCTGATGGTCAGGCTGGTGTTGTTCAGTCTGGTGATGATGTGACGTTCACGGTTGAAATATTTAATCAGGGGGTTGGCGACGCCTATAATGTTGGTGTTATCGATTATCTGCCTGCTGGTTTAACGTTGTCTTCTGCTGATTCGAATGGTTGGACAGATTCTTCTGGACAGGTTACTAATACTATTGCTGGGCCTGTTGCTCAGGGTGAGTCGGTGACGGTTGATATTGTTGTGACGGTTGATTCAGCTTTGGGTTCTGGTGATGTTGTTAATGAGGCTGAGATTACTGGTCTAACCGATGCTGATGGAAACGTGTTAGGTGATTTGGATTCAACTCCAGACGCTGAGCAGGGTGATGCTTTGGTTGATGATGATGTTGATTGCGGGTGTCCGGATGATGAGGATGACCACGATTTAGCTAGTCTGATTGTTGAGAATCCTGAACAACCAGAAACGCCTGTAGATCCTGAAACAGATCCTTTACCTGAGCCAGAAGGCGATAGTCTCCCGGCGACTGGTACAAACCTGACTCTGATCCTAGTAATGGCCGGTATCGCAGCACTTATGGGCGGCTACGCAATCAGACGCCGTAGAATAATCGCAACATAAGTTAAACGGTCATTCCCAACCTTCGGTCATTCCCAACCGTATTCGTCATTCACAACCGTATTCGTCATTCCCAACCGTATTCGTCATTCCCAACCGTATTCGTCATTCCCAACTCGATTGGGAATCTATCCCAATAGATCTCCGATCGGGGTCGGAGATGACGTATTAGGGGGTCGGAGATGACGTATTAGGGGGTCGGAGATGACGTATTAGGGGTCGGAGATGACGTATTAGGGGGTCGGAGATGACGTATTAGGGGGTCGGAGATGACGTATTAAGGTGTCGGAGATGACGCTACTAACGCTGAAGGTGACGCTACTAACGCTGAAGGTGACGCTACTAACGCTGAAGGTGACGCTACTAACGCTGAAGATGACACTACTAACGCTAATGACGGAGCTAACACAACAGATTAATAACACATTCTATGAAACTAAATCTAATAGGATGTATGAACATGACTTATCAACAAAAGTTAATTGAACAAATTAAAGACTGGTATACAGAAGAGCAGACAGAGTTTTTATCTTTGCTTCAAGATCTAGTTGGTATAAATTCTTTTACAAATAATATTGCTGGTGTAAATGCTGTTCAAGATATTCTTCAGAATTCTTTTACAGAGATTGGCTTGAAAGTAGAGCGATTCAAACTCGAAGGCGCTGGAGATTTTTTAAAAGCCTCAACCGGTTTTAAAAGTCAAGCTGGCTCAATTTTATTAGTGGGTCATAGTGACACTGTTCATAAACCTGAATCTGATTTTTGCAAGTTTAATATTGAGGGCGATAAAGCGAGCGGCCCAGGTGTCTTAGATATGAAGTCTGGATTATGTCTAATTGTTTGGGCTCTAAAGGCTTTAAAAGAATTAGATTTATTAACCAAATTGGATATCACGGTTCTAGTTGTTCCAGATGAAGAAAAGGGCTCAGCTAAATCTCGAGATATTGAAGCCAAGTTAGCTAAAGACGCTCGTTCTGCTTTGGTCTTTGAATTTGGGCGCGATGGTGGAAACGTAGTAACACAACGGGGTGGCATGGGTCTGTTTAGTGTAGAAGCCCATGGTGTTTCTGGTCACGCTGGCAACGATCATGAAACTACTAAAAACGCAATATTAGTTTTAGCCGATTTTATTCAACAGGCGAGTGCACTTACAAACTATGATTCACGTTTGACAGTAAATTTTGGAACCGTGTCTGGTGGTAGTGCTGTTAACGTTGTCCCAGATTTTGCTGAAGCTGGCTTCGAGATCAGAGCTAGTAATAAAAAAGTGTACCAAGAAGCTGTGGAACAAATATTTGCTCTGGCTGCTAGCCCGGTTATTGATGGGGCAAAACTGAACGTTACAGAGCAATTGTCTTCGCTGCCTATGGAAGAAACAACAGAATCGATAGAACTGTTTGAGTCGTATCAGAAGTGTGGTCAGATGGTTGGGCTTAATTATGGCAAGGTTGAAAATGTTTCTGGTGGAGTTAGCGACGCAAACCTAATATCAAATTTAGGAATCCCGACCATTGACGGACTTGGACCCGACGGCGAGTTTGCACATACAGAAAAAGAATATATGAATCTAAGTTCTGTAGAGCCTAAACTTTTGAACCTAGTTTTGTGGCTTTTCTTACAAGCCGGATAGCTCTTTGCCCTTTGTTTCTTTAGGGTCTTGTTACGAATTTGTATCAGACAAGACGGTGAAAGTTATCTAAAAGGAATCACTGATATCATTTGTTTTATGAATGCGGGTGGATTAGAAAAGGTTAGAACCAATAGGGTGCTGCCGCCTGAGCCACCTCGGTTTGGTCAGCCAGTCAACGAGAATAGAATTCTTCCTCCTGAGCCACCTCGCAGAGCAGAACAAAAGTTGAAGGCAACGTCTAGTGCTGTTTCTTTAAACGCAGGAACATCCGCAGCACGTTATATGTTTAGTTTTATTGTTTTTTAGTTGCTGCTAGCAGTATCGCTGGTTTTGGGTTGCTCGTTAATGATTCAGACACTAGTCAGCTAACATATAGCCAAACCAGTACTGATGGCTTATCTAACTCAGCTGCACCTATACCTGCAGAGATTGCAAACTCATTTCCAGTAGTTCTACCAGACAGTGATCGCCCAATAGTCTCACAAGATCCAGTTTTTATAATTAATAAATCTGCTTTACGGGAAGTTAACACAAAAGATGTTACCGATTCTTTAAGTAATTCGGATCAAGAAGAGATGTTAACTAAATCTGATGCGTTGCAAACTAAGACAATAAATGAGCCTGTTGTTTCTGAGCCTGTTGGAAAGAAGATGACATCTAAAGCTCCTTCTAAAAAAGAGGAAACATCAGAAGTGAATCCAGACACGCCTGATTCGATAGTTGTAGTCACTGAAGGTTTCGAAGAAGATGAGCCAATCGTAAAATTTTCTGAGCTTGAAGTTCTACCAATAACTTCTGATCCTAATAACGATATTATAATGATTCAGACTCACAATAGCGGGTTTTATGAAGGCAATGAAGTTGCTGCCATTGTTACTGAAGATGTTTACTCAACTTCTCGAGATCGTGAAAGGCCAACTCCGAACAACTCAGCCGTAGATATTTCTTTGAGTCCTGGTTCTGATGTGGTAGCCCCTGTTACTGGCACAATCATACAGATTGATAATCTTCTTGTTGAAGGCAGGATTCCTGACCAAACAATAGTTATCCAATCTGGCGATTACCAAGTGCGTGTCACACATTTAGAAGTGTCACCAGACTTGGTTAATAGGTTCCACGCTTCGGGTAATAGTTTGCCGATTAGTGTTGGCACCCAATTAGGTAATGTGCGTGACCTTATCAATGCTCCTGGAGGGTTTGTACCGTATATTGATGGTGAGTTAATCGAAGCAGGTGTGGATTGGTCACAATTAGGCTCTCATATCGATCTCACTGCTAAATATACTGGTCCTGGCCATGAGCTTGGCTACACATCAAATTATGGTTACTTGCACGGCGAGTCGGTTACTAATGGTCTAGATGGCAGTATTTTATTTTTGCCTGGGATTCAACAAGAATATGACTATTCTACTGAAATTCCTTATAATCCTAATTATGGTTTTGTTTCTCCACCAAACTATGAAGATACTGCATTTTCTGAATGGGTTAAGCCTCAGTCGGAACCGCAACCTGCCATTTCGGGTGTATTTGTGAATCCTGGTAGCGACAACAATGTGAATTTAGATGATTCAATTGATTATCCATATAGTTATGGAATAAATCAATCTAAGGCTAATAAGCCTTTATTTAAAGTGCCATCTGATTCCAGTTCAGTGAAGAAAACTTTGCCTGATAAAAGTAGAACGAACTCGGGTAAATTTAGATAGGGCGGTTTAGTCTTATGGTTATTGCCGAAAGCTGAATAGAACCTTCAATTATTTAGGTAGTTTTCCTGTAGACTAGTTCACTGGGCGAAGAGTGATCATCCGTGTCTTGCTGGCAAATTTTAGCAACTATTTCATCGAAGAATACTCCACTGCCAAACATCGCTAACAATCTGTGAAGATTTTTAGCCTCAATCTGGTATATGCCAGAAGTCAATGGAGTAATAATAATGAATAAAACTTTTGCTGAATTAGGCCTGCGCCCTGATCTTGTTTTAGCTGTTGAAAAGCTTGGGTTTACTGAACCTACGCCTATTCAGGCTGGTTGTATCGAGTTCTTAAATGCTGGTCACGACGTAATTGGTCAGGCTCAAACTGGTACTGGTAAAACAGCTGCCTTTGGGTTGCCGATCTTAAATAAAATTGAAGGCTCAACAGGTAAAGTGCAAGCTTTGGTTATTACACCAACTCGTGAGCTCGCAAATCAGGTAACCCGTTCGATTAAAGAGTTCGCTGCATTTAGTGATATCTCTGTGCTGCCAGTTTATGGCGGTCAACCGTATGTAGCGCAAAGAAAAGCTTTACAGAAGGGTATCGACGTTGTAGTTGGTACACCTGGTCGTTTGTTAGACCTAATCAGCCGAGGTCATTTAGATTTATCTTCAGCCCACTCCATTGCATTGGATGAAGCTGACGAAATGTTAAGCATGGGTTTCATCGAAGATATCGAAACTATTTTGAAGTCTTTTCCTAATGAACATCAAACCCTTTTGTTCTCTGCAACTATGCCTCCTCCTATTCGCCGT
>Ga0114956_1002707_pt1 | contig 13877 bp, 8 predicted proteins | sample MaitaG_FD_87304 | JGI IMG/M metagenome (GOLD analysis project Ga0114956, IMG submission 87304) | Marine algal microbial communities from Maine, USA - Maine_Asex2 metaG | ecosystem: Host-associated > Algae > Red algae > Unclassified | place: Maine, USA | collected 2015-01-05 | reverse complement strand
TTTGATCCAGAATACAAGTAATGAAAAAAGCTATCCAAATGATGAAGACATAGGATTTCATCTTAAAAATTAGCTTCTTGTCTAACTATCGAGGTTAAGATTACTTGTACTCTCCTGATGTCGGGATCATTTATCTACGACGACTAATTTGTTCTGTCTATACATTTTATGTTCAATGACTTGAGAAGGCATTTCTACATTATTAGCATCAAGAATCCTCTTGACATCAGTAATAGCCTTGCTTCTGATATTATGACCTAAATATTCGTCGGGTAACTTTTTATTAGTTAGAATGTCTATCCAAAAGTACACTTGGATATTGGTAGTAAATTCTCCCAATTCAGAAACCATCACAGTAGGAACTGGTGTCTTTAATATTGGAGTTTGATTTTTCAAGTAGTCTAGAACTAAATTTCGAGTTTGTTCAATGTCACATTCTGGAGCAATGCCAAGCATAAAATTAATTCTCAAAAAACCATCTTTTGTATAATTCGTTAGGGTGTTTTTGATGATAGACGAATTGGGAATATAGATATCCTTTCCCTCTGAATTTCTGAGATGAGTAGACCTCAGGTCAAGGCTTTTAACAGTTCCTTTCTCCCCTTGAACTTCAATGATGTCTCCGATTTCAAAAGGCCTTTTTAGGGCTAAGATGATGCCAGATAAAAAATTTTCCCCAATATCTTTAAATGCAAAGCCGATTACGATGGCACTAACACCAGCTCCAGCAAAAATAGTACCTGCCACCCCACTAAACCCAAAAGTATTAAGCGCAATAATTACTCCAAAGAGATAAAAAGTATACTTTATGGCCTGCGCTAAAAAATTGGATAATATATTATCCTGCCACTTTTTCTGCGTCGAGTTGATGATAATTCTGTAGACTACCTTTCCTAGAATTATAGCGATTATTAGGAGTATGATTCCTGTAATGATTTTAGGAATCAGGATACTTATTTGTTCAAAATAATCCGAAAAGATTTTTGCGAAATCTATATTCATTTCTATTATAGTTTTTTATTTAAGTCGTGATTATTTGTGTTTTAGAACCAGTTTTTCTTTTTGAAAAATACTAGCATACCGACTGCAACAATGATCATGACAATCCACATTACAAAATAACTGTAGCGATACGTCAGCTCTGGCACATACTCAAAGTTAGTACCATATATGCCTGCAATGAAGGTCAATGGAATAAATACAACTGAAAATACCGTAAGGAACTTCATAACATCATTTAGCTTGCTGCTTATAGTTGTATGGTAGATGTTGAGTTGATCTGATAATATTTCACGATAGTTGTCAGATGCATCATTGACTTGACTGATATTATCCTCTAATTCTTTGATATGGATGTAAGTGCTTTCAGTGATGAAGTCCGAATCTGTTTTTGCTATAGAGAAAATCATTTCCTTAGCAGGTTTCGTACTTTTTCGTAAAAAGTTTAATTCTCGCTTATAGTTGTTAATCTCATTAATAATATTTTTATTTGGGTCGAGAAGTAGGTTCTCTTCCAATGTCTCTACTTTTTCTCCTAATACACTGATGACATATAAGTAATTGTCGACTACGATGTCAAGGAGAGCAAATGCGAGATAGTCAGTTCCTCCATTTCTGATTCTCTTTTTTTGTTTTCTGATTCTCTCTCTGATTGGTTCAAAAACATCTCCTTTTTGTTCTTGAAAAGAAATCAAGAGAGTTTTAGTAAGAATCAAACTTAAGTTTTCGATCAGTGTTTTTCCACTTACTTCATCTATTCTCAACATCTTGATTGAAATCAATGCACAGTTGTCATATTCGATGACTCTTGGTCTAGCATCGGTATTTAAGACTTCAGCCATAACTAAGGTGTCCAAATTAAACGCCATCGTAATCTCTTCCATAACCTTGGTATTATGAATGCCATCTACATTGATCCAAGTCACTGTTTCTTTATGCTGAAACTCACTGACTTCTTTGACTGTTTTTACATCATTTTCTGTCATTTTATCAGAGTCGAAGTCAATTATTCGCAACAATACTTTATCTGTCTTTTTTTGACCTCTAAATACAAGCTCATCAGGTGGCAGTCCTATTTCGTTTTTATTTTTAATTATAGATCTTGTCATGATTAAGTGAGTTGAGATAGATTTTAGTGTATTGATACTCTATGTGATAAAGGGATAGAGTACCAATAAATTGGCAAATATAACATAAGGTCTCTTCAAGATGAGAAAGGAGAAAACTCTACCATCTCATAAATTACAAACAGATATGTACCTTGAGCAAGTCAAGAAGACTAAATTAGTCATTGTTCTTAGATTAATTGAGTTCCCTTGCTCTAAATAAGATCTCTGCTATTTTTATAAATTAACTCCGATCTATGGGATTCAGATATGCCTTGAAACTCCGAAGGAGCTAAACATAATATTTATCTTAACAGTTATCACAAAATGACGTCATTCTTGGTTGTTAATTTGCTTACTTTGTTGTCTTGTTTATTTCACTAAAAAATTAATTCAATCTTTTTATCTATCAACTCCGTAAGTAATACTAGAAGTTAATGTTGAGTAACAAATACATCCGATTTGTCTTGATCGTAGTGGCAGTCCTGCTCCTGCTCCTATTCTTACTTACCATACTGATAAGAGTACCTTCTGTACAAAACTTTGCTCAGCAAAAGGTATTGCAAGCATTATCTAGTAAATATGAAGCAGATTGGCAGATTGATGAGTTGAAAATTAACTTCATTGACCAGGTTGAAGCGAGAGGAATACTACTCAAGGATCAAGCATCTGACACCTTGCTTATTGCTGACTATGTTAAGATTAATATAGGTCTCTTCTCACTGCTCAACAAGACTCTCTCTATAGATGAAATCTCCATTGAGAATGCTAAGGCAAAACTGTACGAGTTGTCAGATGGCAAGATGAATTTTGACTTTGTACTCTCTGAATCTGACAATATTGAGACAGATGATGTTACAGTTACAAATGACAATGGTTGGATATTTGATATCAGTACTGTCAATCTCGAACAGATAGGGTTAGTATACAAAACCCAAAAACTAGACCTGATACTAGAGCAGGATTTATTAGAGATTGATATTGATCAATTTGATTTAGAGAATCAAATCGTTGCTTTAGATCAACTTCGGAGCCAAAACTCATACACCTCTCTTGCTTTTGGTATGAATAGTGAAAGCTCTGCCAGCCTTCTACCTGATTTAGGCTGGAAAGTTATAGCAGATGAGATAGAGATGTATCACCGACTCATAGTGATTAATGGTGATGAAACGAGTCGGATTTCAGAGTTGAATATAGAGGCATATAATTTGGACTATCAAGCAGAGTCATTGATGTTAGAGGTCAGTAATCTGAAGGGTAATTACAATGACTTGGTCAACTTACAAAAAGGTACAGCTCATCTCAACATTTATAACAATGTGGTAGATGCCAGTCAGGTTTCATTTCAGACTCAGACTGATCAACTACTTGCAGATCAACTTACTGTCGATCTTGACTCAAAATCATATGACGTTTCAAACCTAAATACAACTCTCTCTTATCAATTACTCAAAATGTTAGAACCATATCTTGATGATCAAGTGCAATTGATCAAAGGCCAAGGAATAAGAGGGAAAGTTAAATCTCTGCACTATGATCAAAAGAAGCTAGATTTCAGTAATATCGACCTACAATATGGTGAAGCACTCAAGGTAAAAGGAATGATTTCTATCAAAGCGAATCAAGGTGACTTTCAATCACCAGATGACATCAAATTGAAGATTGATTTTCTCAAGTCTGACATTCATCAATTGGATGGAATACTCAATGGATTTACCATACCTGACAGTCTGATGCGTTATAGTTCTTTAACCGCATCAGGGAGGGCTAAAGGCAACTTGCAAGTTTTGTCACTCGATCATTTTTCTGTAAAGGTAGATGAAGCAATCAATGCAACTGTAAATGGTATAATTAGAAATCTCAATCGTACCGATGCTCTATCATATGACCTCAAAATAGGAGAAGCGACCGTCAATACCCAACAGATTCCTTATGCTTCTATGGAGGGTATTGACCTCCCTGCATTGGGTATTTCAAGCTTCAAGGGTACTGTTACTGGAGATTTGGTGACTCTTAAGCTCAAAGGCAAATTGGACTCAGCATTAGGCTCAGCAAATGCAGATGTTGCCCTTGGTTTTAATGATGGTATTGATAAGTTGACTTATGATGGCGACATATCCTTAGCTCAATTTGATCTCGGGACTTTGCTCAAGGACAAAAGCTTGGGTAAGATTACTTTGACTACTCAGATTAAGGGGCAAGGCACTAACATTCAAGAGGGAAATACAAACTTCAAAGGTATTATTAACGACTTTGATTATAATGGATACACCTATCAGACAATTAAAGTAGATGCTCACCTCCAAGAAGGGCAGATAGATGGTATAGTCGAGATTGATGATCCGAATGCTCTTCTTCAATATGACGGTAGCGTCTACTTAGGTGCTGAGAAATCTACTTTTGACTTTGCCATGCAGATAGATACGATCAATCTGCAAACACTTAATCTTTATTCAGGTGAAATCAGTCTCAGTGGTGCCGTAAAGAGTCAACTGAGCCTTCCATTATCAGACACAGAACAACAAAAGGTTATTATCAAGGACCTGAATCTCTCTAATCTGACTCAACACTTTTATGAAGACAGCATTACCATTACTGGTCGCAAAAAAGTGGATAGTACTTTTGTGATGGTAGAGAGTGATCTGATGAACCTTCATCTAGATGGGACCTATCGTGTTGCTGATCTACCTACATCTTTAAATGATTTTGTCAATACATATATTCACTCGGATACAATCAATACACAGAGTGAGGTCACTGGCAGTAATGTTCACCTCTATGGAGAGATAAATACACTGTTACCATTTAAGATACTTCTAGTCGAAGACAAGCTGCAATCCAAGCCACTGAGCATAGATGCAACAATTGATTTCGATCAAAATGTAGTAGACGGTAAGGTCCAAGTTGATAGCTTTTACTACAATGAATTTTTCTCTGAGCAACTCTTACTTACAGCTGCCACAAATGGCCCTAATATTGACTTCAATGTCGTAGGTGATATGAATACCTACAATGGTACTCCGATCAACAAACTTATCATCGAGAATAAACTCAATGAGAGAATGATTGAAAGTGCTTTGTCAGCATTCGATAAAAAGGATAGTCTGATGGTAAAGCTATCTACCCAGTCACAGTTTGAAGAAGACCAGATCTTGGTGACTGTTCAAGATAGCTTTATCCTTAATAATAATGAATGGAAAGTCATGAATGACAATCTAATTAAGATAGAAAACAGTTGTGTAACAGTTTCTAACTTTGAACTTGCTAAAGGCTTGGAACGAATCAAAGTTAATAGTTCATCGGATACCTCAGGTGAGCTTTCTGTATCGTTTGAAAGTTTTAACCTAAAAGAGTTCTCAGAAATATTATTGACCAATGGGTCTACAGTATCTGGCGAGATCAATGGTGCAATAAACATCAAAGACCTATGTACAGCTCCATACTACATCGCTAATATAGCAGTGAACGACATCGTCTATGACTCTACCTATGTTGGGCTATTAAAAATGACCAGTGAATCTAAGTTAGGAAACTCTACCTTAATTACGGACCTCAGCCTTTCAGGTCCAAATAACAATGTTAAGGGAAGCTCAGTGTTCAATACTTCTACCGGTGGACTAGATGTTGATCTTGTCTTTGACTCACTTCAACTCTTGTTATTAGACCCATTCTTAGTAGGTGTAATAAAAGATAGCAAGGGACATTTGTCAGGAGACATTACTGTTAGTGGTACAACTCAGAAACCAACAGTATTAGGTCGAGCCAAATTGCAAAATATAGTCACAACAATTGTCTCAAATAATACCAAGTATAGCATAGATAACCATATAATTAACTTTAATGATACGAGCATTGATATCGGTGTATTAGATCTCTATGATGATGATGGTAATACAGCTAAAGTCTCTGGAAAAATCTCCCATCAGTATCTACAAGACATCAATTTAGCGCTTAACCTTGATACGAAAAAATTTACCTTTTTGAACACATCAAGTCAAGACAACCCTGTTTTCTCTGGAAGAGTATTATTAGATGCTAAAGGTCAGATAACAGGACCGCCAAGTCTATTAAAAATTAATATTGACGCTAAAAGCCTTAACGGGACAGATATCTCCATCTCTCCATATAGTGCCGAGACATTTCTCAGAGAGGACTTTATCACTTATGGTAGGCCTCAGGATTTTGAAGATCTCACAGATCAATACCTCTTGAAACTTGCACAAGAGTATCCATTTGATGTCACTCTACTTCTAAATGTGACTGAAGAATCAAAACTGACTATCGTTGTAGATCCCATCAATGGAGACAAAATAAAAGCCCGTGGATCTGGTAATATTAAGATACTACTAGACCAATATGGAGAGCAACAATTCTATGGACGTTATACAGTTAAGGATGGAACTTATAACTTTTCTTACGGCTCATTTATCACCAAGGAATTTAAAATACAAGAAGGAGGGAGTGTCACATTTAATGGTAGCCTACTCAATGCTGAGATGGATATTGCTGCAATCAATACAGTCTACACGACGACCTACGAATTACTCAAAGATGAGGTGACACTCGACGAATCTATCTTAAATAACTCCAAGTCTCGTACTAATGTCAATGTGGTATTGACTCTGAAAGGATCTCTCGATAATACTGAAATCTTACTAGATATTAGGATTCCAGAACTACAATCTTCCTCTCTAATTAGCCCTGTAGAGAGTAAGCTAGCAGAGCTCAGAGAAGATCCAAGTGAGTTGAATAATCAAGTGTTTGGACTCCTCTTATTCAATAGCTTTCTTGTCTCGCAAAATTCATCAAAAGGGATAGGTAGTGCCAGTAGTAATCTAGCTCTGAGTAGTATTTCTGAGCTCATATCGAGTCAGTTAAACAAGTTTGCACAAAATAAAATAAAGGGAGTAGATGTCAGTTTTAATGTCAACTCTTATGACTCACAGTATGTCAATAATGGCGCTGGTGGAAATGTAACAGAGGTGGGTCTACAAGTATCTAAACAGCTCTTTAATGATCGGCTCTCAGTGTCGGCAACTGGTAATGTTGATCTAGAAGAAAACGATACAGAAGCCTATTCTTCAGTTGTTGGAGACTTTGTACTTGAGTATAAGTTGACTGAAGATGGTAGGTTCCGTATCAGAGTTTTCTCCAAGACAGACTACGACAGACTCCTCAATGAAAACAATAATAAAAATGGAGTTAGTCTCTTTTTTAAAAAATCCTTTAACTCAAAAAGAAATTAACCTGCGAAGTTCTTACAGTCATATCATTCTCTTTATTGTAGTGATCAGTATCATATTGACCACGTCGTGTAGTATTACCAAAAATTTACCTGCGAGTGATACAGTCTACATGGGTACTGATATCACAATTGATGATATTGAAGAGGCTAAGTCGATCAGGGAATTCAAATTGATACTCAATGAGATTCCGCAAGCTGGCACCGATAATGGCATCGGTAATACCAAGGTTGGATTGTACAATCTATTCGAAACTACACCAGAGAAAGGATTTAAATATTTTATCAAAAATAAGCTTGGTAGTAAACCTATAATATTCAAAGCTAACTTGATAGATATAACAGAAGCCAAACTCGAATACTATTTAAAAGGAAAGGGGTTTTTCTCTAATCATGTAGATTGTGATACGACTAGCACCAAGAGTAAAACCAAACTTCTTTGTGCTGTCTCTTTAGGTCCTCGATATCAGATTGATTCGTTGTCTTTTCCTTTAGATTCAGTCTACTTGACATTAGACTTGGATGAAAAATCTAAGAGATTGGTACTGAAAGAAAATGATTATTACGATCGGGACCGATTAGAATATGAGAGACTAAGGATCACTTCACTCGCTGGTAAAAAAGGCTATGCAGACTTTACCTCTAATAATGTACACTTCTATGTAGATACAACCAAAATGGATAATACCGTGGATGTCTACACTCAGATTATCTCTCCTATGGATAGTACTCGTCATATCAGATACATCTTAGATAGCATCTTGATCTATCCTAACTACTCTACACGAAGACAGTCACTCAATCCTGTAAAAAGTATTGATGTAGGAAATAGTATCACTGTCGTGGAAACAGATAAATACCTTAATTACTCATTATTTGAGAGGATGATATTAGAAGAGGCAGATGGCTATTATAATCGATCATCTCAATATCGAACTACAAGTAGGTTACAAAATTTAGGCTTGTTCCAAGCGATCAATCTTACTAACGAGCAAAGTCTAAGTGGTAAGAAAGATCACATCACACAAAGGATCTATTTGACTCCAGTAGAATTGCAAAGTGTTTCAGGAGAATTTGAATTGAATAATAGATCGGGCAATACCTTTGGAATAGGAGCTGCTATTACCTATCAGAATAAAAATTTGTTAGGAAATGCTGAGAACCTAAATATCTCAATTGGAGGACAAGTCGAAACCCAATTTGGAGATGGGATAAGTCTATTAAATTCTGCCGACTTTAATACCAAAGCGGAACTAACAATACCAAGAATTATCTTCCCATTTTTAAGAATAAAAGGAAACAAAAATTACGTTCCTAGGACTGTAATCAAAACAGATTATACAATCCAGAGGAGAACTGAACTATATAATATTGAAAGTTTTACTTTTAAGTATGGATATCGATGGAGAGAATCCTATACTAAGCTCCATGAGCTCTATCCAATCAATATCAATCAGATCAGTGTGAAGAATCAAACTGAGAAATTTCTCGAATTGATCAATGAGGACATCCGATTACAAAGATCATTTACAAATGTCTTGATTGGCGGACTACAATATTATTTTACCTACACCAGTAAAAATAATAAAAAATCTAGGAGTGGTAGCTATATAGGAGTATCTGTGGAGACAAGCGGTAATCTCATGTCTCTTATCCTCGGAGCTGATCAAGCTAATCCAATTAAAATTGCTGGATTAAAATATTCACAATTTGGTAAAGTCGGAGTAGATATGAGGAAGTATTGGACATTTGGCGAGTCTAAGATTGCCACCCGATTTATTTTAGGCCTTGGTAGAGCCTATGGTAATAGCCAAGATCTTCCATATATAAAACAATACTTTGTTGGAGGTTCCAATAGTATCAGGGCATTTAGAATTAGAGGGTTGGGACCCGGCGCATTTTACACCGATCCCGATAATTTAACTGAGGTAGAATCTCAATTTCTCGATCAAACTGGAGATATGAAGTTAGAGATGAATGTAGAGTATCGATTCCCAATAGTCAAGTTTTTTAAAAGTGCCGTTTTTGTTGATGCTGGTAATGTCTGGCTTATCGACAACCCAGATTCTTCTGCGGAGAATTTTGAGTTTTCAGAATTTTATCAGCAAATTGCGATTGGTGCAGGATTAGGATTAAGGTTAGATTTTGGATTTTTCTTAATCAGAATGGATATTGCTTTCCCCCTGAGAGCACCATCAATCGATGGTTTTACTTGGACGTTTTCTGACTTTGATCCGATCTCTCCATCTTGGAGACAAGATAATTTGCGTTATAATTTAGGGATAGGATATCCATTTTAAAATTTCACTGCTTTACTGACCAATCATTTTCATTATCTTCTGATAAGAAGCTATTATCCTCTCTAGACCATTAGACTTTACTTTTTGACCCTTGTTCTCTACGTATTGCAGAATTAGTAAATTTGCATATTAATAATTGGCATTTAGCCAGCAAAGAATCTCAAAAATGGTACAAAAGCAATTTTACCTAACAGTCCTTTCATTGTTTATCTGTTCTGTAGTTTTCACTCAGGATGTCCAGAAACAAATAACTCAATCAGATAGCGATATTGCCATCAGAGCAGTTGCAGAAATCGGATATTTAGGAGTATTGAGTCATAAAGTTCAATTTAGTAATAGTGGAACATACTTTGACTATAGAGATCAAGGTGGACAAGATGTTTTATTTCCTTTAAGTAGGCTTTCAATAGAGTTAGATTATAACAAGCGAAATACACTTGTATTTTTGTACCAACCACTCAGGCTTGAATCACAAGTCCTACTCAAAAACGATTTGGTTGTAGATGATCTCATTTTTCCAGCATCTACTTCTGTAAAATTATTATACAACTTTCCATTCTATCGATTGAGCTATTTGAGAGAATTATTGCCCAATAACACAAAGTACAAGTTAGCTTTAGGAGGAACATTACAGATTCGAAATGCTACCATTTCTTTTGAATCATCAGATGGAAGTCGATTTAGAACGAATCGTGATGTCGGTCTAGTTCCTGCTCTAAAAGTGAAAAGTAGAGCTGAGCTAAATGAGAAATTTTATTTGGAATTTGAAGCCGATGGAATCTATGCCCCTGTCAGTTACTTAAATGGTAGCGACAATGAAGTAGTTGGAGCAATATTAGATGCAAGCCTTAGGACTGGTATAAAGGTAAACGACCCAATGAATATGTTCTTGAATCTTAGATATCTGGGTGGAGGAGCAGTAGGCACATCTGATAACAATGAAGGACCTGGCGATGGATATGTTAGAAATTGGTTGCATTTCTCAATCGTATCCCTTGGCTTTGTTTACGAATGGGAGTAATAACATGGTAATTTGGGTTTAACATAAATATAGAATGTCGGTTATATTATAATAGAATTAGTCAATCTCTGCGTTAAAAATACTCATCATTACCTGTGTCGCCCACAGCGGTAGTTACGCCTATGATTGCGTTTTTTGCGTTAATCTTAACCAATTCTCTTCTATAATCTTATCCGACACCTTAAAATCTAAATGGTATAACAAGGCACTTCAAGTAAATGTATTAAATTATTTTACAGTCTAGGATGCTAGCTGAGGGTTAGTGTCCTTTTTTGTAATGAGAGCAGAGAGTCAAAGTTATAAAGGAGTCTACTGATCGTAAGCGGCAATCGCCTGAGATGCCTTTTCATGTTTTGGATCAAACTTAAGTGCTGTCTTGTAATCTTCTAGCGCTAGATCAGCTTTCCCTTTAAGCTCATTAGCTATACCACGATAATAATAACCTTGTGCACTAGTTGGATTGTTATTGACTAACATATTGAACTTATGGTAAGCTGCTTGTATAGAGTCTGTCGACAAATACAGAATACCAGAATTAAGATATGCCGGTTCATATTGACGATCGAGTCGGTGTATTTGGTTATAGATTTCAATCGCTTCATCTACCTCACCGATGTTTTGTAAGTAGTAAGCCTTAGAGTGAAGAGCAGAGATATTTTCTCTGTCTACTTCTAGTGCTGCATTGTAATAATCGATGGCTTGGGGATTGTTTTTAGCATGGTATAAATCACCGAGCATAATCCAAGCATCTGTCAATTCAGGTTCAAGTTCTGTTGCTTTTGTAAAGGCCTTTATTGCATTCTCTTGATTGTCATTTTCTAGATTAATCAGGCCAATCATAAAGTAAGCTTCAGCATTATTCGCATCGAGGTTCAATACCTTATGAGCACTAATCAATGCATTTTCGTAATCCTTTAAAATCAAATAATCTTCAGAGAGCTTTAACTTGGTATTGATATGATTAGGAAATGTCTTCTCAGCTAACTTGAGTGTTGAGAGAGCATTTTTACTTTGATAGTAATCGAGATAGATATCAGAAAGTAGAGAGTAGAATGTAGGTTGTAAACTATCTATGGAGATGGCTGACTTCAAATCTTTGATTGCTGCATCATACGATTCTTGCTCATAGAGGTACTTACCTCTATCAGCATACAGTTTAGCATTGTCATCATCCTGAGCTATCAACTTATTATAGTCGTCTAATACTGTGTCGCCCGTTACTTGTTGTGTAGCTTGATCACCACCACAACTGACCAGGGTCACTATAAATACTACACTATAGATTACATACTTTTTCATTCTACTCTCTAATTATTTATCTTCTTCTATCCCACTCTTAAAAGATTACCCAGTGCCTTCATCCCCATCTGCATCACGTCATCTTTGATGTTGCCGTCACCATTTTTGTCAAGTAACTTCTCTATCAGAGTACTCTCTGGTCTTTGTTTTCTTTCTTCCTGCACAGTGTTCATCAAGAGTGACTTGAGTCCATCTGCTTGCAGATTATTTTGTTGCTTCACATTACCTAATAAGCCAAGTGCAACTGGTGCTAGTTTGACCAACATATTCATTGAGTTGTTTCGGTTGAGTCCACTACCTTTAGAAATTAACTCTACAATATTAAAGATATTTCCACCAAATAAGTGGCTTAAGATACCAACTCCATCAGTTGCTTTACTCTGTGGTGTGTCTCCAACGACAAATTTGGATAAATCTTGAAGAATATTGCCTTGTTCGTGATCTCTATTCAGAGCACCAACCAAACCCTGAAGGCCTTTATCTGATTGAACATTCTTAGCGAGAGCATTGAATAATGTTGACATTGCAAGTTGAGTGGCTGTCTGAGTCTGTTGTGGCTGTGCCTGTGGTAGCTGCTTGTTAAGGGAAGAAAGCACCTCTGGTTTCATGACTTGTTGTACGAGATCTAAAAGATTCATTTTTTGATGTTTAGCGTTAAATAATATAGAGTGTTCATTATTGATCACTTTGTGTAAAGTTAATTTTTTTAAAATAAATTCCATTAAATATACATATTACGATAAATTGTAATATGTTTGTGTTCCCATGAAGTCGATTATTACATTCCCAATTGTATGTATCATCATACTAACGTCATTTGTCCCAAGAGATGTCAATGACAAAGTTCTAGCCTACATTAACAGCTATCAATCACTTGCCATTAGTGAAATGGAAAGAACAGGTATCCCTGCAAGTATCAAACTTGCTCAAGGATTATTAGAATCTGGTTGGGGACAAAGTACACTTGCCCTTGAAGCTAATAATCACTTTGGTATTAAATGTGGAAGCCATTGGCAAGGAAAAGAATACTATGTCTATGATGATGACTATAAAAATGGAAAGAAAATTAAGAGTTGTTTTAGAGCATTTAATTCAGCACACGAATCGTATATAGCACATAGCGAGTTTTTGAGTAACCCTAATAAGGAACGCTATGCACTCCTCTTCTACTTCCCTCCAAGTGATTACAAGGCTTGGGCATATGGACTTAAAGATGCTGGGTATGCTACTGATCCTAAGTATCCATCTAAACTCATTTCGTTAATAGAAAAATATGAACTTCATAAGTTTGATGGAGAGCATGAGATCCTTGCATATCAAGAATATGACACTCCAATCGCATATGATTTAGGAGAATCAAGTAACAACAATAGAGATAATAAGAGTACCAAACCAGGAACTCCCAAAAGTTCCCATAAAACCGTGATGATAACAGAAGAGAGGGGAGCCCAACCTAGCTCCCCTCATCATTATGATGAGAAAGCATCCAAAGAATCTCGTCGTAAAAAATCATCAAAATCTAGTTTGAGTCGATTGTTTAATAAAGATGCTAAGCAGTCTTCTAACTCACTCAAGAATGCCGACTACCATATCGTACAGACTGGTGAAACAATGAAGCAACTTGCTAAGCGATATGGCATGCCGACTGCCCTACTCTATAGTAAAAACAGAATGCCACTGGGTACACAACCGATTGCTGGAGAAAAACTCCAACTCAAAGGTACCGTTAGAATCGGAGATAGACCTCAGTTTGACTATCCAGAGAGAACCCACAGCGTGAGTGAGTTTGTATTTGGAAAGTAAGGACTCCTTGAACATATTTATCCATTTTCAGAGTTATCTTAAAAGCTTTTACTCACAGTAAAATGTGTTTACGATCTATAAAAGTGAAACAACTTAGATTCTAAGAA
>Ga0114956_1002706_pt1 | contig 13881 bp, 30 predicted proteins | sample MaitaG_FD_87304 | JGI IMG/M metagenome (GOLD analysis project Ga0114956, IMG submission 87304) | Marine algal microbial communities from Maine, USA - Maine_Asex2 metaG | ecosystem: Host-associated > Algae > Red algae > Unclassified | place: Maine, USA | collected 2015-01-05 | reverse complement strand
GCAGGATAATTTTCCCACCAATCTATAAATGTTCTAAACTCATGTTCATTTAAAACTGGTTCTTTATTATTAGTAGAATCTCCACAATGAATTAGAATATCTACTCCAAATAAATCTTCTTGATAATGAAACCCATGAGTATCACTCATTATTTTTATTCTCATATTATTACCATTATTATTAAAATTATTAATACAATTAAAACCAACTTAAATAAATTCTTTAAAGTTTTATCTTCAAGAATTATTATTTCAATACTTTTAATGTCAGGGTTAATATCATTAAATTTTGTTGATGTTGGTAATCCAATATTTCCTCTTTGAAAACCATTATTCCAAACAATTAATTCTTTATCATAAATATAATGAACATACTGTTTATTTGGTCTTGAAGGATCTATTATATCATCCCAAGAATTTATTTTTCTTTTTGTTAAATTTCTTTTTTGTTGATATATTTTTATTAATTGATCTCTTATATAATAGTAAAATTTTATTATTTTATTCATTTTTTCTTTCTTTTAATATTAAACTTGCTTGATATAATCCTTCTGATAATGCTTCTTCATAAAAATATTTAGACTTCATTTCTGTTTGATATTCATCTTTGATCCATGCTACAGGATGATATAATCTTTTAGTAACAGTTTTATCTCTACTTCCATTTGGAAGTACATAAACATCAATATCATGCTTTTCTCTCAACCATTTCTGATAATCATAAAGAGTTGGCGCAGGTATAAATGTATTGTCTTCCCATTCATTTACCATAGTATCTCTATGATAACATTCTCCTTTAGTATGATCTTCATAATGATTCAAATGATAAGAAATAGCATCTTTTAAAAACCAATTCATATCACTGTATTCTTTAAATCCTAATTCCTTAGCTATTACTGCTGTTTTAAAATCTATATAATTCATGTTAAAAATAATTGTTTTCTGTTGCTCTAATATATGCTTCACAATCACTTAGAGAACCTGAATATAATACTATAGAATCTTCATCCCATTTATCAGAATTTTCTGTAGCAAGTTCTACCACTTGATAACTTTCATCTTTTGTATTTCTAATTTTCATCATATTTATTTATTTGTACTTCCAAATCCATTTGCTCCTCTTTCTGACTCTGATAATTCATCTTCAACAAACTCTATTTGAGAATAAGGTAAAATAATTAATTGTCCAATTCTATCTCCTATATTATAAGAAGTTCCAGAATTTTCTATTGTTTTAAAAACAAATTTAATTTCTCCCCTATAGCCTGAATCAATTACTCCTACACAATTAGCTAAAGTTTGATTAGTTTTATGCACAGAACTTCTGGGAAATAATAATCCTACATATCCAGAAGGAATTTCTACAGCTAAACCTGTATCATAAATTGTTTTAATAAGTTTTCCTTGAAAATCTATTTCTGTTTTATTAATAGCTGTAAAATCTAATCCAGCATCACCTTCTTTTGCATAAGCAGGTATTATTGCTTTTTTATTTAGTTTTTTTATTTTAACTTTCATATTTTTCTTTTTTCATAAAATTTAAATGTATTTCTTTCAACCATTCTTTGTATTGTTTTTTATCTCCATATTTAATATGTTCTTCTCTTGTGAGTGCCATTAAGTTTTCTATAACATCATATTTTTCTCTATCACCTCCACCCATTCCTACACAATCTATATGGTGTATATCAACAGCTACTTTACCTGATATTTCTGAAGGCACAAAATCTCCTTCAGCATAATTAAAATGATCAAAATATATTTTTTTATATTTTTTCAAAGGTTTTCATTTTTTATTCATATTTTAATTTTTCTACATAACCTTCAGTCCACCAACAATTATTTTCTGAACTTTCTAATTCCTCAACACATAAATCAATTGCATTATTATGTACTTCTTTCATTACTTTAATTATGTCTTGTTCTGATAAAGTATATTCTTTTTTAATAAAGAACTCTTCATATATTTTTTGTAATGTTTTCATTTGTTTCATTATAAAATATTTTTAAAGTTTTGCCATCATCTTGATAAAACAGTTTTACATTTTTTACATTTCTATTAACATATTCTCTTCCATTATTACTAATAACTTCAATTCTTGTCACTTTATTTTTTTCTGTCATCTTACTACTTTTTCTAAAATTTTTAAAACTTTTTGATAATCAATAACTTGATTTGTATAAACTTCCTTTTTATGTTCAAATCCATGATAATATTCATTTATTTTTGTTGTACCTAAAACATCTTGAAGTTTTTTTAATAACTTCTTGTCTTTATTTACAACCTGATTATAATATCTAAGAAAAGGATTTCCTTTTAAAACTGTTCTTTGTGACAATTGTGAAAATTCTCCACTTACAAAAATATTATTTATTTCTTTTAATAACTCAAACACTACTACAACTTTATCTCCTTTAACATAATGATGTTTATAAGATTTAGCTTTAGTTAATATTTCAGGAAACTCATTAAAAACACACAAAACAGAATTTGTATGCTCTATTGTATTTAAATGTTCATCCCAAAAATAAACTCCTTCCAATCCAAACTTCATTAAATGAGAAATTACATTCACTGGAATAATCATTTGTGTTTTAATATTAGGCAATAAAAAAAGAGAAGATGCATTACATTCTTTCCACAATTCTCTTAGCATAATTTTTCTATCATTTCTTCTGTTTCTTTAATTACTTTAGTGTACCATTTTGAATATGTTTTATAAAAATCAATTATTTCAAGTACTTCAGCACTTGCAGGAGGTGTTAAATTCCAATCTGTTATCTTATGAGATTTGTCAGTAAGATCTATTTCAATTGATAAAAAATTTTCTTCATCAAATTCTAAATAAATAGTTATTAATTCTATCATAATTTTCTTTTTTCTTTTTCAATTTTTAATTGTTCAGTATAATACTCAATTTTGTTAATTAATTTTTTCATATCCCATTTATATTGTTTTTTAGGGTTATCTTTTTTCCATTTTCTATAGTCATGATATTTTTTTTCAAGTTCATCTAATTTTTCTTGCCCATAAACTTTTTTAATTTTTTTAGAATAAAAATATTGTTGCCCTTGTCCCATTGGCCCATTACAACTTGCACATTGAGGCCCAGTATTAATTTCTTCAAAAATTAAATTGGTTGCTGCTTTTTGAGGAAAAAAATGACCACATTGCATTGCTCCAACTTTACCTTCACCTTTATATTTATAAACTGCATCACAAGTAACACATTTAACAAAACCATTTTTATTAGAGTATCTTATTCTTTGATATTCAGAAAATATTGGCCAAAGTTTCTTTTTAAGTCTCTGGATGTAAAGTTTAGTTTCCCCTATGTTTAATTCTCCAGTTAAAACAAGTTTTTTTTCTAATGCTGTTATTGTAGGTTTTTTCTTTTTACTCATATTCTAATTCTTTAAATTCTTCTAAATCTATATGTACTTCAAATCTTTCATAAAAACTTTCTTCTAATTCTTCAAGAAAATTATATTCTATTTTATAACCTTCTTTTTTAAAAAGTTTTAAAGCATCTACAATTCTTATTGCTTCTATATGTGAATCTACATATACAGTACAACCAGATTCATCATTTTCTGCATGTTGCATATCATGAATTAGCCAATAAGGATTGCAATAATTTACATTTACATTAAATTTTTCATTTTGACTTAATAACCAAGAAAAATACATTATTCCTATATCTGGTGAAATTGCTCTAAAACTACTTTTTTCAACATTAAAATCTATTTCTCCATAATCATGTTCATATATTGGGTCATAACTTTTTAAACTATTTCCAGTGTAATCAAAATGGCAACCTTCAGTAAAAAAATGTCTATGATTTAAAGAGATATAAATTGTACATTCTCCCATTATATCTTCATCATAATCACTTTCTATATTTACAGATAAATTTTTATAATTATAAATCATTGTTTTATTAATTCTGGATTCTCATAAATATTTCCTATAATTTCCATTTCATTTGCATATTCTTCTCCTAACCATTCATTAAAATCTCCTTGAAATAAATAAGTTTTTATATCATGTGAATCTGACATTTGTTTTGTGATTTTATTCCAAGCTCTAAATTTTATTTCTCTATTCATAATATTTCATCTCTAATTAATTTTTCTTTTATTATTTCATTAACTATATTAGCTCCAAATTCTTTACAAACATCACTTGGATCTTTAGGTAAATCATCTGGGCAATTAATATAATTCCAACCTGTTATTTCAGTAAGTTTAATACTTGCTTTTTTCCCAGGAGTATCATTATCCATCCACACATAAATATTATTAAATCTGTCTTCCAATTCTGACTTGATATTTAGTATTGTTTTAAAACTATTTTCAGAAGGAGGATTAATAGCTTTATATCCAATAGAATTAAGCATGCCAGTGTCTTTTAATGAAGAAGTGATAAATAATATGTCTGAGCTTTTAAGTTGATCATAGCCTTCTACAATGGCTCTGGCTGTCCTCCATTTATTTCCTTTACTGAAAGGCATATATCTTTTATAAGGACCTTTACTATCAGCATAAGAATAAATAGGACTTTTATCAGAAGTAAAAACTCTAATTTCATTGTTAAATTTTGAAGAATAACAAGATTTTACTTTAAATTTTTTTAGTAATGTTTTATTCCAATTAAACTGTTTCCACCATTCAAGTTCTTTTAAAGAAAAAGACTTAAAATTTGATTTAAGTACATTTGGCTTAACTTTTCTTTTTGAAAAAATTTTACCAACTTTATTAAGTTCAAACTTTAAGTCTTTTACATCTATATTAATTTTTTGGATAGCCTCAATAAAAGAAATATTATTAACTTTCATTACTATCCCTATCACATCCAAGTATTTTTCTGACCATCCATGATCCTCTAAAAGTAAATAACCATTTCTGCCCTCTATAAATCTGGCTCCTGGATTATTATCTTCTCTAAAAGGATTACATATATACTCCCACTCTTCAATTTCAAAACCACAGTAATGTTCTAATAATTCTTTGCTATTAGCAAGTATGTCTACTTTACCAAGCACTTTTATTGAGCCTATCCTCATATTAAAACTTTCCTGCCATATCTTCTGCTGGAGAAGAATCTTCTGTATTTTGATTTGTATAATTGTCTACAGCTTCTTGCTCTTTTGGAGTATAAGTTAAAGTAGGCTCTTCACTTAAATACCCTCTTACATTTACTGTTGGATAAATATTTCCTTCTCTGTTTGCTGCTCCAGGAATTGTTTTGAAATAATACCCTTCTTCTCTTTGTGGAAGTTCATTAAAAGCTGTTACAATAGCTTCTGCTGCTTCTGCTGTAGTAGCATGATCTCCTTCTAAATTAGCTCCAGTTAAAAATCTGTAAGGATATTGCAATTGAGAATTAAATAATCCTATTTTTTGTGTATAAATAGAATTTTGTACTTCTTCTAAAACTAAAGAATCATCTTTGTCACATCTTTGTTTTGCCCATTCTTTACATTTTTTTAAAAGATCTTTTAATTTTGGATCAAAAACCCTTTTACTTAATCTGGATTCTCCATTTTCAAAAATTAAGTCTGTTGCACTCCAAGTTTCTCCTGAAACTCTTTCCATTGAGATTTTTACATTTTTGTGATTCAACCCTATAGGGAATCCAGTTTTTTTGTCTACTACTGTTGTGTTACCAATTGTCATATTGTTAATAATTTATTATTTTTTGTTTAATTAATTCATAATCATTAGGAATATATTGAGTATCAAATAGTTCTTCCCAAGTTCTACAGTCATCATGTCCATTTGATCTTGTCCTTAACAGATATTTTGGCATTTCACCCTCTTTTGCCTCAATGTGTGTGTACAATAAATTTTCATAAGTTTCTCCTAAATCTAATTTATTAGGAAGATTTCCCATAGTTTTAATCCTCTTTCTTATAATGTCTTCTCCTTTTTCATTTACACTTTTATAATTTTCTGTGTGACTCAAAAGAAATGCAACAGGAGTTTCAATTAACTTTTTTGCACTTTTTAAAGATTTGCAAAAAGTTAAAATATCTTTATAAGTTGTTTGTAATACATGAAACTTAGTAGGAGAATTAATTCTACCATATTGTTTCACTCCATCTCTCCAAGTTGGATTTTTTCCATCTGCATTAAACCAAATATTAGTATCTGGTTTAAGTGTTTTCATTCCAAAAGTTTTACCACTTCCAGCTAAACCTGCAATTCCAACTGTTATAAATCCTAATTTTGATAAGTTATTAGCTGCATTTACATGTGCAACTCCCCAATCCTTCCACTTATCATGTGTAGCTCTTGCAGTATCAGTATAATCTTTTTTACTGATACCTGTTTGTGTGTCAATTACAATACTTTCAATCATATAATATTAATTTTATCATTTATAATCCATATTTTTTATAGTCTTCATTTGTCATGTTTTTAGGTAATTCTTCAAAATAATTAACTGCTCCATTAAAGTAAAGATGAGTTTTAGGGGTGCTTCCATGTCTATTCATTATTAATGAAAGTTCCCTATAATTATCTTTTAATCTTGTAATGTCATAACTATCTTTAGTTGTCATAGGCCATTTTGTTTGCTCCATTCTGTGAGGGCTAAATAGGCCAAAAAGATAATTAATGTCTTTTGCAGTATCTTTCGAATCACTAAGTCCATTAGCACTTGGCCTCATCATATTGGCCTGTTTATTCATTAATGACTCCTGAGCATTTGCTTGTTGCTGAACATTTGTAGGGCTAAATCCCCATCTATTTCTCATACTAATACAATCTTTAGAATAAGCATCCATACTTAATTTTAAAGTAGGAAACATTTTCTCAGTTGTAAAAAGACTTAGATGGTCTACAATAGGTTTATAAATTAAATCTGGATTATTTGGAACATACTTAGTTGTAAATCTAACTTTACTATCTTTATTTACTAAATCAGTATCTATTTGTTCTCCAGTTATTTTATTTATATAAATTCCATGATTGTCTGCAAAGTTTTTTATGTGTTTATAAATGCCATATTTATTTCTTATTCCTGAAATATAATTTAAATGTTTAGAAACATATTTGGTAAAATATTCTTCTTCTTTTCTTAATAATTTTAAATGTTCATCTGTTAAAATATATTCTTCATAAACAGAAGATATTTTTTCTGAATCTAAAACTACTCCATGTTTTAAATATATTCTATAACACATATATCCTAAAGCTTTTTCTTTTTCACTTGCTTCTAAAGAAAAATAATCAACTTTATAATCTATTCCTTTGTTTTTATTTTTAATTATCCAATCAATATTGTGATAAGTGTAAATAAAATCTGTAATTTTGGTTTTACCAACTTTTGAGTTTGCAGACCATAGATCATAACGTGCTATTTGTGTTCCAGGATATTTTTGAGCAATTCTTTTAAAAGGAAAAGGAATACAGATTAATTTACCTTCTTCCCTTTTTTTCTTATTTTCCTCTAAATAAACAAGTGTATCTTTAAACAAACTCATCAAACACTTCTCTTTTTTCTTTTGTTTTTCTCAACTCTAAAATATTTGCTTCTAAATTATATGCAGTTGTCCCTGTTTTAGGGTTATATTTAGTTACAAAATATCTTGCTTGTTGAGTGTATTTTGGATCAGTTTTAGATGTGTAAATTTGAGTAGCTTCTAATATCTCATCCCTAATTTCATTATAAGGAGTATCTTTATAAAAACTGCTAATCCATTTAATCATCTTTTTTCTGGCTGCAAATTCATTTTGTCCAGTTGGAATACCATCTTTAACACTTATAAAATAAGCATAATAATCTTCAATCCAAGATTTAACATTTTCTTCTAAGGTTTCTTCAAACCCTATGCCTAATAACTTTTTTCCTTTATTTGTTAATCTATAGTTTTCTATTTTTCCTTGTTTTTCTTCTATTTTTTCTGTTATTTTTTCTTTATTTATAGTTATTAGAAACTGTTTTGCTTTTTTCAAACAAATTTTCAAAAAAGTTTCTTCGGTTAACATATATTTTGGCTTTTATAGTGAAGCCTTAACTTTAAACTGATTTACTAAATACATTTCCTGGGTTTTTTCTAATAATAGCTGCTATTTGAGGCCAAGTAAAGCCTCCGTCATTTAATTCTGCTAAAGAATTTTTATTTTTTAAGTATTTAAATTTGTTATTTTTAAATTGTCCTATTTCATTATAAAAACCATATTTTTCAATAACAGATTTTTTTAAACCTCCTTCTCCTTCATTTTCCAACTTAATGATTTCATCATCCCAAACTTTTTGTTTATTAAATCTATTAATACAAAGCATAGATTCTCCCAGGCAACAAGATTTATAATTTTTACTTGATGAACCTTCAAATAGTTTTTCTTTTAATTGTTTCTCAGGATATTTCTCTAATTGAGAAACCCAATATTCTTGTAATGGACCTAATTTCATACAAACTTATTTTTAACATTTTCAATAAGTTCATCTAAACTTTTACATTCAATTTGAGCAATAACAAGTTCTCTCTCAATTGCTTCTATTGAAGGTTTATTGTTAATTGCTCTTGGACTTATCCAAAGATTTTTTTCTAATTTTATATAATCTTTACTTCTATTATAAGTGCAAGAATTAAAATTAGATCCTATAGAATTTTTAAAAATTATTTTTAAAATGCTATTAGATTTCTCAAATCCATATTTTTCTAAAACTTCATAATCTTTTGATTTTTTAAAATCATCAAAAGTTTTTTTAATTTCTTTATGTTGTGTTTTATCAAATGAATATTTATATTCAATTGAATCACTTATTTTGTATGCTACTGCATTTAATTCTGTTTTATTTAATTTTTTCATCATAAATTTATTTTTTTTATTTTATTTTTATCAAATCTTTTCAAAGCTTTTTCTAACCAAACTTCATCTTGTGTTCCTTTAGCACAAAGATAATAACAATTTAAATCTTCTCCAGGCATTATTCCTCTTCCAAACATTTGTGTTATTTGTCCAGTTTTGTCAGAATTAATTTGACACACAATAATAAATTCAATTCCTTTATAAGTATGTCCAACTGAACCAGATTTAACTAAACCTAAAATATTTGCTTTACCATTTTGAAAATCTTTGTAATACTTATCTCCACTACTTGAATGAAAATAATAATCTTCTGTTTCAGCATCTTTTTTATAAGGATAAAAAATAAGACCTCTTTTATCTTTAAATTTATTTCTTAATTTTTTCCAAGCTTTTTTTCTGCTTTCACAATTATAAAGAAATTTAGTTCTTGAAATAACTGGCCACATATTTGATTTACCTTGTTCTTCATTTTTATCAATAATATAATTTAAAACATTTGACCACTCTTTTTCTGTATAAAGTTTTCCTTTTTTACTTTTATAAGTTTTATTTGTATTGTTTAATTCAAAATAACAAACAGCAATATTATAATCACTTACTATTTTTTTATCTGCTGCTTCATCTACTGATAATTTATAAGTAATATTATCTAAACCTAATTTTTCTAATAATTTTTTTTTAAAATAACCAGTAGGATAAGTTGCAGTTAATCCTAAAAGATTTCCATGATAATGTAATAAATTTTTTGAATTAGCTTTAGATAAATATTGTAATTCATCACAAACTATTAAATCATATTTTCTTAATTCTTTTAATGAAATTTTAGCTAAACTTCTATAACAAATAATTGTATTTTTTTGTAGTAAAAGCATTTCTTTCCATTTAATAAACTCATTTGGAATATCAATATCTCTTAATTTAACAGAAGGAGTAATCCAAAGTATTTTTTTGAAGTTTAACTTTTGTTGAATATTAATAGCTATTTTAGTTTTTCCAAGCCTCATAGAAGCAAGAATAGTTCCTTTGTCTCCATTATATGAGTTTACAGCTTTTTCTTGCTCTATGGCTCTATTATCCATTAAACTTCAATTAATTCTGCTCTGTTTGTAAAAATTTCTTTGACATTTTCTTTTTGCTCATCAAAAGTCAACATTACTTTAACAATAGCTTCTAAACCTTTAATTTGATCTGCTCTTATTTCTTTTTTTGAAAATTCATAATATCTTCCATAACTTATTCTTGTGTTTCTTTCAAAAGCTCTTTCAATTTTTAGTATTTCTTCTAATGTAAAATCTGTAGCTTCAATATTTTTAAGGCCATCTTCTTTTGTGTAACCTATTATTGCTTCTCTTGAACTACTAAAAGCTGCCATCCATGCTGCATTAGGTTTAACTTTTAATGTATCATTTTTTAATTTTACAAAAGAATTGAAATCTTTATCTATCTCATAACCTATTCCAGCAGCAACTAAATTTCCTACTGCACAGGCTGTACAAGTACCTGCTGCAAGTGTACCATTATTAATTGCATCTAAAAATATATCTATTGCATTTTGTATTCTTTTTGTCATATTATTGTTTTAATTAATTCACTAAACTCAAAAGAACACCAAAACCCTAAAGGAGTTGGTATTCCAAAAATTACTCTTTTACCTAAAAATGTACTATAATTTTTTCTATTAAGAATTTCAGATAAAAATTGATAGTAAAAGAAAGCTGCAATAAATATTATCACAGAATTATATCCTTGTGAAGCAAGAAACATTGCAGCTATTGGAAGTCCAGCACAAAATCCATAAAGAAAATTAATGATGCTATGTAATATTATTGTTTTTGTCATTATATATTTGATACTTTCTTATGTTAATTGTTTTAGGTAAAGCCTGATAATAAAAAAATTTTAGTCTATCCCAATTATTATAATCAAGTATTCCATCATCTAAAAACTTTATAAAAATTTTTTCATCACAATCATCTTCTACTTGTACTTCAAAACCTTTTAAATTTTCATCTCTTATTTTTATTCTAAGGTTTAAGTGTTCTAATTGATTTAAATCAGCAAAAAATTCTCCATTGTAGTAATGAGGTAAAGTTTCAAATTCCTCTTTTATTTCACTTGAAATTCTTTTAAGCATTTGCTTGTCCTTCTTCATAACATTGTTTACATTCTTTTGCATTTTCATTTATAATTAGATCTCCGCAAGAACAAAGTTCATAATCTTTATCATATAAACCTTGTTCCTGTTCTAAAATTAAATCATTGTTAAAGTTTGCCATTATATTTCATAATCTTCTAATTTTTTTATTTTACCAGAAGTAAATAAATCTTCTAACCATACATTTAATTCTTTTGAAGTTTCTTTAACTTCATGAATGTAATCTCTTATGTCTCCTGGTTTGTAGAATTTTACATATCCCTGGAAGTTCCTTAAATCCAGACCAAATTTAGTGGCTTTATTTTTTAAATGTTTATGTCCAGTGTATTTAAGCCAATAATGATGTCCAGAATTAGTAGGATAGCCAAAAGAACTTTCTAATTCTCTTAATATTTCATCAGGAATATTTTTCCAGCCATTTACTTTTCCAGGCTTATTATCCACATCTAAAATTACATAAGGTTTGTGAGGGCAAATTGCCAAATTATAACCTTCTGGAATTGGACCTTCAAAATACATTCCATGAGAAACTTGCCCCCACTTTAATGTAGGTTTGTTAGTAGTTTTGCTTAAAAGAAAACTTTTCATAACTTAAAATTTTTTAAATATTCAATAATTAGTTTTATATCTCTAACAAAATTTTCATAGTTATCTTGATCTACAGACATTGTAGATTCACAATTTTTTGGCATATTCATTTTTAAGTTTAATAAAGCATTGAGAATATTTCCCTTTCTAATAAAATCTAAAGCTAAAAGCATTGAGCTTTCTTCTGGAAAATCTTGTGGTACATAAAAAGTATTAATATTTGCACCTAAAGATTTTACCATAACTGATCCAGCAAAACATACAGCACATTTTCTTTTTTCAAATTGACTTGTATCTTCACACTTTTCATGCCATTTATTAAAATTAATTACATAATCAGGATCATTTCTAACAAGTTCTAAATCTCTAAGTGCTTGTTCTGTTGCTTCACTTAATACATTACTTAATCTCAAAATATCCACTCTTTTTTAGCTTCATCAGTTTTCCAATAATCAATATAATTATTTTCTTCTGCATAATCATAAACTCTAACTGTTTCATTAGAAGTTCTAACTTTATCATTATTATGTTCTGCTTGTTCAGTAGCTAATTTTACTTCATTTTGAGTTGCTCCAATATACAACCCATAACCTACTAAAACTACTATAGGTAAATTTCTTGATCCATTCATAAATCTTAGATCATTGTCTTTAATAAACTTTTTTAATTTTTCTAACATATTTTTAATTTAAAATGGTAAATCACTTTCTGTATTATAACTACTGTTTTCTTTCCATTCATTTATAAAATCAGTTCTTTCTTGATCTGATGCAAAATTTAATTCAGGAAAAGTATCCCCATTACCAATTCTTCTCCAAGTTTCTTCTGTGTCAGGTAAATGTCTTTCTTTAGTAGTATTATCAGCTATTTCGTCAAGCCAATCCATTACGTCATCACTTTTTTTTTCTATCATAATTTTTTTATTAATTGTTTCATTTTATCTAATTCTTCTTGAGACATATCATGTTCTTTTAACCATCTTTTTAATCTTTTAATTAAAATAGGAACATTTTCATCAAATGTTTTTATTTTTTCTTCAACTTTAACAGATTCCCATAAATTATTATATTGAAGATTTTCTTCTAAAAATTCAATATATTTCAATGTAACATTGTCAGTATTTATTCCTCTGTTATGATACTTAACAACTCTCCCAAATTGTCTCATTATTTTTTTTACATCCCAAATTGAAACATCTCTAAAATTTGGATTCCATATATTCCATTTAGCAATTTTACTGGCTCCACCAGTAAGATCTAAAATTTGTTTAGTTTGAAGATCATAAGCTTTAGCCACTACATCCATATCAAAACTTGCTGCTACATCAAAAGCAGTGTGATGATATTTTTTATAAATAACATTCATATCTATGGCCATGTTATATTTAAACTTTGAAGTTTGAATTCCCCATTTTTTTAATCCTCCATCATCTCTCTTTACTCTCCATTGATCAAACTTCCATTGTTCTAATGGATCATTGATATGAAAAAGAGGATTCCAATACATAGCCCATAACACTTCTGCATAAGCTTTCTCAGTGTAGCAAAACAGATCAACATCTTGACCTTCAAAATAATTAAGTAAGCAGCTACCACTAAGGCAGCCACTTACATTTAAATTTTTAACCCAATTAACAGCTTCTTGTGTTAGTTTTTCCATAAAATGGTTGTACTATTTTAATTGCATTAGTAATTTGCTCTATTGAGTAAATATTATTCAATTTTACAGTTCCACTTGTAAAAGGTATACCTACTTTTTCAAAATCTTCAATGATATTAAATTGTTGCATAATTTTATTGATTTTATCAACTGCAATTATATCGTCTTCATTATTCATCCAAGCTTGACATTCAGCTTCAATAGCATCAAGTTTTGGTGTTGCTGGTTTTGTTGGAACATTTACATAAGTTCTATTAGTTTCATTGTTTAACTTATCTAAAGTTCTGGACAAAACACTTTGAAAATTTTCTCCTTGAACATTTTCCATGTTTGCTTCACTAAGTTCATCAGCTAAAGTTATATAATAATGTGCTCTTGTTTGAGCATGCACAAAATCTGTGTTAATTACTAATTTTTCTGCAAAATCAGTAAGATATCCAGCAGTAAGTGTTACTTGTTCTTTTCTTAAAATTGTATTCATTTTTTTATCTTTTAATTGTTATTTAAATCTTTTACCCAATCTTTAATATGAGTGACTGGAGCTTCAAAAAAACTTGCATATTGAGCAAGGTCAGTGTTTGAGTGAGTGTGAAGTGAGATTATATTATTCACTTTCCAATTACATATTTCAAATGCTTGTTCTTGAGAAATGTTTTT
>Ga0114956_1002705_pt1 | contig 13881 bp, 11 predicted proteins | sample MaitaG_FD_87304 | JGI IMG/M metagenome (GOLD analysis project Ga0114956, IMG submission 87304) | Marine algal microbial communities from Maine, USA - Maine_Asex2 metaG | ecosystem: Host-associated > Algae > Red algae > Unclassified | place: Maine, USA | collected 2015-01-05 | reverse complement strand
TCAAGTGGCATTGGGGGACTGGAAGTTTGACAAAAAGAGATATCGTCTGCGTGTGGATAAATGGAATAATTAATATTCCCTGTTTGAGACGGTAAGACTGCATTTCGTTTCCAGACTTTATCAGCGAACCTAAATAACGCACACTCGCATCTGCACAGAAATCAGAGATTGCCACCGGGCAAGAATTGCTTTATGGACTCGATTATTGGAAAGATATGATATCCCGCTATTTTTGGAGCAAGAATACGGTAAGGAGAAGACAGGGAAGTAGCGACCGCAGAGCTTTTGGGACAGTACCAGGTAGTGAGATCCGGATTGATTTAAATCGGTGTATTGCAATGAGAAGTGTCTCGTGGATGTGGTGATAAAATGGGTGGATAAGGGTGACTGTACTTTAGGAATGGAGTCACAATAAGATAGATATCCTATCTTCGATCACACTTTATCGCACAAAAATGACAGAAGAGAAAATTCAAGCATTCACTGCAGAATTGCAGGCAGCATTTACATTCGAAGGTGAAAGTATAGTCTTGGGCGGGGCTATGGTCGCAGATCAATGCCTGACCAATACCCACGTTAAAATCCCTTTGAGTACTCTGAATCGTCACGGCCTCATTGCTGGAGCCACTGGTACGGGCAAAACGAAATCGCTGCAGGTGCTTGCAGAGCAGCTTTCTGCGCAGAGTGTTCCCGTGCTACTGATGGATATCAAGGGTGATCTGAGTGGAATCGCCAAACCAAGCGAGGGGCACCCCAAGATTGATGAGCGCATGGAGCTGATTGGAAATCTGCCATTTGTGTCAGATAGCAGTCCGGTCGAGTTCCTCACGATTTCAGATGAAAAGGGTGCTCGACTACGAGCCACGGTGACTGAATTTGGTCCAGTTCTTTTTTCGAAGATTTTGGATCTCAACCAGACCCAACAAGGTATAGTGGCAGTGGTTTTCAAATATTGCGATGACCATGATTTACCATTGCTTGATCTGAAAGATTTCAAAAAGACATTGCAGTGGTTTACCGGAGAAGGCAAGGAGCAAATAGAGGGAGAGTATGGCAGAGTATCTTCTGCGTCGGTGGGTACGATCATCCGCAAGATTATCGAGCTGGAGCAACAGGGAGCTGAGAAATTTTTTGGAGAGCGTTCTTTCGAGGTAGATGATCTTGTGCGGATCAACGATGAGGGGAAAGGCATCGTATCAATTGTGCGCCTTACCGACATCCAGGATCGCCCTAATCTCTTCAGCACATTCATGCTGCAAATGCTTGCTGAGATTTACGCATCTTTTCCAGAGGAGGGAGATATAGACCAGCCTAAACTGGTGATTTTTATCGATGAGGCACATCTCGTTTTTAACGAAGCTTCTGATGCTTTGCTAGACCAATTGGAAGCGATTATAAAATTGATTCGATCTAAGGGGGTGGGCATTGTTTTTATTACTCAAAATCCGGCAGACATTCCGGATGATGTGCTGGGGCAGCTGGGCTTTAAGGTGCAACATGCGCTCAGAGCGTTTACTGCAAAAGATCGAAAAGCAATCAAACTAGCAGCGCAAAATTTTCCACTCTCGGACCATTACGACATCGATCAGCTACTTACTGAACTGGGTATTGGCGAGGCTTTGGTCACCGTGCTAAATGAAGATGGGATACCCACTCCGCTGGCACGAACGATGATGAGGGCTCCACAATCACGCATGGATGTGCTTTCAGAATCTGAAGTAAACTACGTGTGTCGCGAGTCGCTGATTGTGAAGAAATATGCGGAGGAGATAGATCGTGAAAGTGCGCACGAAATACTGTCGGATAAGATCGCCGCAGCGCGTGAAGAAGAACATCAGAAAGAACTGCAGGCTCAGCAGGAGAAAGCACGTAAGACTACTTCGAGAGGCCGCAAGCGAAAGAGCGTAGCAGAACGAACTCTGGACAATACCAGTCGACAACTGGGTCGAACCTTGGCGCGGGAACTGACGCGGGGTCTACTTGGGGCGTTGGGAATAAAAACCTCACGCAGAAGAGGGCGGGGCTTGTTCTAGTAGATTAATTGCCGTTGTTCAGGACAGGCAAATAGTTGTCGCTGTATTTTTGCCAGGGCATCTTCTTGTGATAGTCATTGGCAAAGTATGTCATGATTTGCTCAAAACGGAGGGATGTTTGAAAACCTCTGATGGCCTGAATATTGTTCATATCCTCATCCAAAAACACGACCGTTGGGAAGCTTAGGCGACCCTTGGTCAACTCCACTGCCAGTTCGTGATAGCCGCGCTTGCCATAACGAACGTACTTGTAATCCTTGTTGCGAAAATTGAGATCTTCCTTCTGTTCTGCATCAAATTTTACAGCGTAAAATTTCTCGTTGAGGTACTTTACAATATGTGGATTCTTGAATGTAGAATTATCCATCTTGACGCACCATGTGCACCAATCGGTGTAAAGATCTACGACCACCTTACGCGGCTCGATCCTTTGGGCTTGTTCTGCCTCCTCCATAGTCATCCACCGCACATTGGTCTCATCTTGCGCTTTCAACCAGCCAGGTAGCAAGACCAGAAGGGTCGCACCGAACGCGATGGTAAGCAACCAACCTTTTCCTCTCTCTTCCTTCATTTGAAAATAATGTGTGAAATAACGAGTTAAGAACAAGAATCACAAGCAATAGGAGTGCCTGCAAATGAGCTTTAAATCAACTTTAACAGGATCTTAGCTGTTTTGGGCCTCGTTTCGAAAATTTAGCACCTTATCTGGTCCAATTCGAAAGCTTGTCTCACACGATTGATGGAGTATAGGTGCTTCGATTCCTTGAGTGAGCCATTTGTCAGAGACGATAACCCGACACTCGTCCCAAAGCCCTTTATCCAGGCAGTACTGCAAAAGCTTTCCACCTCCCTCGATGAAAATACTAGCAAGCCCTCGTTGATAAAGATCTCTCAGGATCAGTGATAGCTCATCATGATGCGCATAGGGCACAAAAGAGGTTTGCGAAAAGTCGCGATCTTGCCGATCTCGACCCAGGACAATGGTAGGATGTTGGTCATTGAGCACGTGATGTGATAGAGGGATCCGTGCATTTCGATCAAAAATGATGCGGGTAGGTGAGGGGCCAAAGAAAAGACGATTGTCTAGTCTTGGATTGTCCACGATTGCAGTGTTTGTGCCAACGAGAATGCCATCGCACTCAGCACGCCATTTGTGCACCAATCGATCGCTAAGACTACTAGAAATTTTGATGCGTTCTCCGTCCCGACCGATCAAACCATCTCTGCTCTGTGCCCATTTCAGGATGAGATAGGGTCTCTTCTGAGTGATCGAAGTCCTAAACGATCGGAGCAGACTTTCCCCCTGATCGGCAAGCAGACCGCTCTGGCAATGCACTCCTTCATTTCGTAATTGATCCAGTGATGATCCAGCTATTTGGGGGTTCGGATCAGTTACACAAACAGTAACCTTTTTTATGTTGTGCTTTAAGATCAGGTCGCGGCACGGTGGTGTTTTGCCGTGGATGTTGCAGGGCTCAAGCGAAACATACAGCTCATCGGCAGGATAAACAGGAAGGCTGCCAAGACGAGTAATGCAGTCTGCTTCAGCGTGCGGACCTCCAAACTTGCGATAGTACCCTTCCGACCGTATCGCATCACCGCTTAGCAACAATGCTCCTACGCACGGATTGGCACCATTTGTCATGTGACCAAGGTGCGCCAAATCAAGACATCTTCTCATTAGTAGTTCTCGCTGCATATTCCTAAAGCCCGACTGTTCTCAAGTATCGCGGCAGAAGCACTAGTGCAGCGTCCTTGCATAATAAATTTGCAATGTCGCATTTGTTTCATTAATTTCGGCTGTCTGTAGAAAGACTTCTCCCCTCAGGCCGAATAGCGAACATACTTTGGTTCAATACTGGACCTAAACTGATTCTCGAATCAAAACACTCAAAGGTTTGCTGTATAAAGTAAAGTTAAAGAACGCCGACGATCAGGTCGTGGTTGATGACCAAGTATACAACCATCTCACAACTGATCCCTATCTGCAAAAGATAAATTTTATTGATAATCTCAGAATGCATTCGTCTGGATGTGCTGTATTTCAAAAGTCGTGGAGAAAGGCGACAGGAGAGTATAAAATAGAGACGATTTATCTGCATCGCTACGTGGCAGAGAGATTTCTAGACAGGCCCTCAGAGAACACTCGCCGCAACTTGGTTGGTGCAAAGAACAGCAATAAGCTAGACTGTCGCTTAGAAAACTTGGAATGGCGTACCCGATCTACCTCTAGCCGTAAGCGGAAAACATCTAGCAAATCTGGGTATACAGGAGTCTATCTTGAGAACAGTAAGTTTCGGGCGATTATCACAATCGAAGGCAAGGCAGTACACATCGGGATGTTTGATTCTCCAGAGAAAGCAGCGGAGGCATACAACAAACGAGCGAAGGAGATATACGGCGATGGAGCAAAGTTGAATAAGATAAAGAGGAACAAGAAGCAGTTCGTTTAGTTATTGCTCATCTCCCTTCTGCGGCGTAATTCCGGTGAATTCCTAAGAGCCAGATACGACTGAATTACTCTTGAGAATCGTTTGGAGTTTTTCCATAAGATAATCTACTTCATCACTGGTATTCATTTCCGAAAATGAAAACCGAATAGCACTTCCTGTGAAATTGGGATATAAATGAGAAATCACGTGTGATCCCACTGCGGCACCTGAAGAGCAGGCACTTCCACCTGATGCGCAAATGCCTTCAATATCCAGATTGAGGAGAAGTAACTCACTTTGCGGAGATGCAGGAAAGCCAACATTTAACACCGTTGCCAAAGACATTCCATCAGGATCGCCATGTATCGCCAGTTCGTCAAAGTTGGCTAATAATGCAGTTTTCAATTTGTCTCGTAGGCCTCTGACATACAGCTGATTATCCGGCATTCGATCAATGCTTACTTGCAGCGCAGTAGCAAGCCCCGCAATGCCCGATATATTTTCAGTACCAGCGCGCATGTTGCGCTCTTGACCACCGCCATCCATCATCGGTTTTATGGACTGGTCGCCATTGATGTAGAGGACTCCCGCACCTTTTGGTCCATGAAATTTGTGCGCAGCACCTGTCACAAAATCAATCTCAATCGTGGTAAGATCAAGCGGAAAGTGACCAAATGTTTGGACAGTGTCGGAATGAAACAAGGCACCATACTCCCGGCACAGCATACCAGTCTGACGGAGATCCATCATCGTACCGATCTCATTATTGGCATGCATTAGACTGACCAAGGTGCGTTTTTCAGACTCGGCCAATAACTTGCGGAGATGATCTAGATCAGGTCTGCCAGTTGGGTCTAGGTCCACATGGTCGACCTGGATTCCTGATACAGTGACCAAGCTCGATACACTATGCCCCACACAATGGTGCTCAATGGCGGAAGTGATAATCCGCTTTACTTCCAGGTCGCGTACTGCACATTTCAAGGCTGTATTGGTGGCTTCTGTCCCGCCCGAAGTGAAAAATATCTCACCCAAAGAGGCATTCAGATATTGTGCAACCGTCTTGCGCGATTCTTCGACGATCGTCCTGGCCTCCCTACCCAGCTGATGAATAGAAGAAGGGTTTCCGTAGTTGTTGCGGAGTACCTCTGCCATGCGATCTACCACCTCCGGATAGAGAGGTGTTGTCGCAGCATTGTCGAAGTAGATCTTCTGCTTCATAACGTTTGTATTTCTTGGACAAATCTATTGGCAAGGCGATCTGCCTCATCCAGACTGTTGCTTTCCGCATAGACTCGTATGATCGGCTCCGTGTTGCTTTTGCGCATGTGCACCCACTCACGATTGAAAAGGAGCTTCAGACCATCTGCATTGTCCTGGGGAGTTTCCGAATAGCGTGTCTTCATCTGAGCCAATACCGATTCAGGATCCAGGTCCGTAAGCTGCACCTTCTTTTTAGCAATTGAAAAATCCGGCAGCGATTTTCGAATCTCACTGCAGGGTATAGCTCGCTCGGCGAGCATGGTCAAAAACAAAACAACTCCAACCAGCGCATCGCGCCCATAGTGTGATGCCGGATAGATGACACCACCATTCCCTTCGCCACCAAAGACTGCGTCCACTTCTTTCATTTTAGTGACGACATTTACTTCACCTACTGCAGAGGCATGGTAGTTGCCACCGTGCTTTTCAGTGACTTCTAAGAGTGCTCGTGTGCTGGATAGATTAGAGACCGTGTTGCCGGCTTGGTGTGAGAGGATATGATCAGCAATCGCCACGATCGTATACTCCTCGCCAAAAATTGATCCATCCTCAGAAACAAATGCCAGTCTGTCTACGTCGGGATCGACCGAAATACCTAAGTCGCACCGTTGCTCATGCACGGTCTTTGAGAGTTCGCTCAAGTGTGCGGGCAGCGGTTCTGGATTGTGGGCAAAATCGCCAGAAAGGTCGTCGTTGATGCAGATCACATCACAGCCCAAGTTCTTGAGCAACGGGACTATTGAGATCGAGCCTGTCGAGTTGATCGCATCTACCGCTACTTTAAAGGACTTCTGGCGTATGCACTCGACATCCACATGCGGGAGTTGAAGGCAATGCTCAATGTGTCGGTCCAGGTATGTATCATTCTTATTGTAGGTGCCCAGATCATCAATTTCACTATAGTCGAATGCCTGGGCATCGACGAGTCTCAGGATTTCCTCTCCGGTCTGCGGCGAAATAAATTCTCCATCCGAGTTGAGAAATTTGAGCGCATTCCATTGACGGGGGTTGTGACTTGCAGTCAGTATGATACCTCCAGAGGCCCCTTCCCAAGTCACTGCAAGCTCTACCGTTGGAGTGGTGGAGAGACCGAGGTCTACTACATCAATGCCCTGACTAAGTAGGGTATTGACCACAAGTTGATTTACGATTTCTCCTGAGATGCGAGCATCGCGGCCTACCACGACCTTGGGTCGCGCAGTGTCTTTCAGCAGCCATGCGCCATAACCCGATGTGCACGCTACAATGTCGACTGGGGTGAGATTGTCTCCTGCACGACCGCCAATGGTACCGCGTATGCCAGAGATTGATTTGATTAATGTCATATGCTAATTGTACACCTGAATTATTCGATCATCAATTGCAAGTGCGATAATTTGTCAGTGTCCTGCCTGACCAAATGGGAAATGCACGGATGCTTGATGCCGTCAAAAGTAAGAATTTAGCACCTTTACGGGCAGAGGATGATGCACAATTGATATGATGTCAGAACTACTTCTATGGGATGAACAGATCTTTCTGTGGATCAATAATTTGCACATTCCCTTGTTTGAAGAATTCGCACCGTACTATAGGCACAAACTGCTTTGGCTTCCCTTGTACGTCTTTCTGGTCTCATATTTTGCAATTAATTATGGCAAGAGGGGATTGTGGGTGATCATTTTCGGCTTGATCACCGTCGGTCTTTCCGATACTGCCAGCTCTCAGTGGATCAAGAAGTCAGTGCAGCGGGTGAGGCCCTGTAATACATCCCATCTCCAGCCACAAATGATCGAGCGTGTGCGCTGCGGTGGAGGATATAGTTTCACGTCGTCGCATGCGACCAATCATGGAGCACTTGCATTCTACTTTTTCTTTGTGCTTGGTTTGCCCAGAGGTCGGTGGCAATGGGCACTTGTAGCATGGGCCGTGTCTATCTCATTGGCGCAGGTCTATGTGGGTGTTCATTACCCCATCGACATTATTTGCGGTTTGCTGCTTGGCCTGAGTATTGGCTGGACAACGAGCTCGGTCTTCTTGCGCTACTTCGGACTGGGACCTACAATGGTATCTCCGGATCGGTGAGATCGCGATACAAATCTTGCAATTCTTGACGCCTTCTTATCAGATACGGCTTGCCCTCATGCATCAGTACTTCAGCAGGTAGTAACCTTGAATTGTAATTTGAAGCCATCATGTAGCAGTACGCGCCCGCATTTCGAAAAGCGAGTAAGTCATCTGCTCGAATCTGAGCGATGGGTCGATTCCAGGCGAAGGTGTCGGTCTCACAAATGTACCCGACTACCGAGTAATTTGCTTTCACTCCCGAGGGATTGGTCACATTGAGGATCTCATGATACGCATCATAAAACATCGGGCGTATAAGATGATTTAGGCCACTATTTACGCCAGCAAAAATAGTGTTGGCAGCTTGTTTCACGGCGTTTACCTTGACGACGAATGTACCTGCCTCAGAGACGAGGTATTTTCCTGGCTCAATCATCAATTCCAATTGCCGTCCCTCGCGCTGACAAAAGTCATTGAACTTCCGGCTTACTTCCTTTCCAAAAAGAGCGATGTCTGTACTCGCATCTTCAGAATGGTAGGACACTTTGAAGCCACTGCCGAAGTCCAGATATTCAAGGTTTTCGAAAGTGTGGGCGACATCAAAAAGCACGTCGGTGGCCTGGAGGAATTGCGCGACATCGAGAATATCGGAACCCGTATGTATGTGCAGACCAAGCACCTGCACGCTAGATTGTTGCAGAGACTCTCGGACCGAATCCAATTGTGAAACCGAAATGCCAAATTTGGAATCGACATGGCCTACCGATATTTTCTCATTGCCACCTGCCTTTACACCGGGGTTGATTCGAAGTGCCACAGGACAGCCCGGATGATGGGCACCCCAGTAGCGAATGGCGTCGAGATTGTCCAGCGTGACACGCACTCCCAGGCTTTGTGCAGCTGCCAGTTCATCTTGCGATACCGAACTGGGGGTGAACACGATTTGACCGGGTGCAAAACCCGCCTTAATGGCCAGATGTATCTCACCGAGCGATACTGCATCAATCCCGCTACCTAGTGAATGCATGAGGCGAAGAATAGAAATATTCGTGAGTGCCTTGCATGCATAATTAATGCTAAGCCGTTTTACATCAAAGACCGACGCGAGTTGTTTATACTGTCTGGCAATGACATCGCTATCGTAGATGTATAGAGGAGCGCCGTATTCGCGGCAAAGCTCAGATACTGAGCAACCCTGAATGGTGTACTGATTCTCTTGCAACAACATAGGATACAATTCTTAAATCAGGTGCGAAAATGCAACTAATTTAAGATTGGATAAAGCAAAAGGTACACTGCTGCACCTGCCAGAAAACCAGACATCGCAAGAAGGGTCAGATTCTTGAAGTACCAGATAAAATCAATGCGCTCCATGCCCATCGCTGCGACACCTGCGGCAGAGCCGATGATCAGCATGCTGCCACCTGTTCCAGCGGAATACGCAATGAAATGCCAGAGATGTGCATCCGTTGGTTCTGTATACATGCCCATCGAGGCAGCGACCAACGGCACATTGTCTATAATGGCGGAAAGAAACCCAAGAAGTATGATGACCACGTCCTGATTTGGAACGAGCATGTCAAGTTTCTCCGCAATAGAACGCAAGAAGCCAACTGGGTCTCCCTCCATTCCGATGACAGCAACAGACTCCAGTGCGGCCACCGCTATCAAGATACCCAAGAAGAAAAGAATACTGGAAAGCTCAATTCTGGACAATGCAGTATGTGCAGAGTACAGATGTTTGCGCTCTTCCGTAAAGTCCTCCTCCGGATGAATGTACTCAGATACCAGCCAAACAACACCCAGCGATAACATCATGCCGACGTAGGGAGGCAAATGAGTTACGGACTTGAAAATTGGCACGAAGATCAGCCCCCCCAATCCCACCGCAAGCATCATCGAGCTACTCAGTAGTTTTTCATCTGAACCTTCTTCAAGAGTGCTGGGAGCAAACGAACCACGGAAGGGTTTCATGAACGATGCGATGATTAGAGGAACAGTGATGCAAACAATCGAAGGCACAACAAGATTGCGGATCAAGCCCATCGTGGTCACTTTGTCTCCGATCCACAACATAGTGGTAGTGACATCGCCAATCGGTGACCAAGCTCCGCCAGCATTTGCTCCAATCACTCCAATACATACGTACCAGAGGCGTATCTCCCTGTCCGGGATGAGTCGACGCAGAAGGGAGACAAGGACGATGGTCGCAGCCAGGTTGTCGAGTGTAGCAGACAAAAAGAAAGAGACGATGGCAATCAGGACCAGCATTCGGGTCTTACTCGTTGTGGAAATTCGTCGGGTGATTACTCCAAAACCCTTATGCAAGTCAATGAGCTCAACAATGGTCATTGCACCGATCAGAAAGAAGAGGATTTCAGCCGTCTTTCCTACATGGTGCAAGAGTACATCCTGGATATCTGCGGAATGATGGTGATGGTCGACCACGTCGAGATGACCAATGGAGATCAACGCCCAACATATGGCACCCATCAAAAGAGCTGGTACAGTCTTGTCCAACTTCAGTGGATGCTCAAATACGATCGTGATGTAACCTATGATAAAACATATAACTATCCCTGTCAGCATGTTTGCCCTTGTTTGGTTTGTGTGAAACTCGGTGAGGAAGATAGACATTTCGTAAACGACTGCAAGGCTTTGCAGTTAATAAATCTATAAAGGGCTTGTCTTCTGGAAATACGGATGAAGAGGCCTACCTTTGTGCCTAGATATGCTAAAGATCGGCAACATAGAGTTGGGTGAGTTTCCCTTGTTTCTTGCTCCCATGGAAGATGTGAGTGACCCTCCTTTTCGAGCCTTGTGCAAGGAACAGGGCTGCGATATGATGTACACTGAGTTCATTGCAGTGGAGGGTTTGATTCGTGATGCCGACAAGAGCGTTCAAAAACTTGATATCTATGATGCTGAGCGACCCATTGGTATTCAGATCTTTGGGGCAGAGTTGAGTTCCATGCAACGAGCAGCTGAAATAGTGGAAGAAGCTGGCCCGGAGGTACTTGATATCAACTACGGGTGCCCTGTGAAAAAGGTGGTTTGCAAAATGGCAGGTGCAGGAATCTTGCAAGACATAGATCGCATGGTTCGCCTGACTGATGCGATCGTCAAAGCCACAAATCTCCCGGTGACCGTAAAGACCCGTCTTGGGTGGAATGAAGAGACGAAGCGGATAGTCGAAGTAGCAGAACGACTGCAGGACGTAGGTATCCAGGCCATAAGCATTCATGGGCGTACGCGAAAACAGATGTACAAGGGAGAGGCAGATTGGTCACTGATTGCAGCCGTCAAGGAGAATCCGCGCATGCAGATACCTGTGATTGGAAATGGAGACATCACCACTCCTGAAAAAGCAGTAGAGTACAAAAATCGTTATGGAGTTGATGGCATTATGATCGGACGTGCAAGCATTGGAAATCCTTGGATATTCAGAGAAATTAAGCATTTTGTTGCGACGGGCGAGCACCTTGCTCCACCAACTCTGGCAGAAAAAGTAGAGGCTGTACGCAGGCACCTCACGACATCATTGGAGTGGAAGGGTCAAAAGTTAGGTGTCCTGGAAATGCGCCGCCACTATGCCAACTACTTTCGAGGTCTGCCTGGAGTAAAAGTTTTTCGCAACAAACTTGTCACCACGGATGAACCCGCAGCCCTTTTCGAGTTATTGGATGAGATTTTAGTACACTATTCCAAGATGATGGAGGTCGAATTGGTATAGCCATGCTCATATTTACCCAGGGATCGGACGAGCTAGAGATCTTTAAAATTGTGCAGCAGGCATCTGTCCAGTTGGATGTGAGATCTTACGTGGTCGGCGGCTTTGTGCGAGATCGGATACTTGCTCGAGCATCTAAAGATATCGACATCGTTTGTGTAGGTGATGGCATTGCTCTGGCAAATGAAGTCGCTTATCGTCTCCGACCCATACCGAATGTGACCGTGTACAAGAGGTTTGGGACTGCGATGCTTAAGCACGCTGGACGTGAGATCGAATTTGTTGGTGCTCGACGGGAATCATATCGATCTGATAGCCGTAAACCCAGTGTCGAACAAGGTACACTCGAGGATGACCAGAATCGACGGGATTTCACGATCAATGCGCTTGCGGTAAGTCTGGCAGAAGAGAACTTTGGAGAAATCCTAGATCCTTTTGGAGGGCTGCACCACTTGGAGCAAAAACTGATCAAGACCCCCCTCGATCCGATACGAACCTTCTCAGATGACCCTTTGCGGATGCTGCGTGCGATCCGATTTGCCACGCAGCTCGACTTTTGGATCGATGATGAAACCTTGAAGGGTATATCGGACTGTCGCAATCGTATCAAGATCATTTCGCAAGAACGCATCACGATTGAGCTCAATAAAATCCTGGCGACGCCCAAACCTTCCCGAGGATTTAAGCTCCTTTTTAAGACCGGTTTGCTTGAACTTATTCTACCAGAGCTCGCTCGTTTGCATGGTGTGGAGGTGAGACGTGGTGTTGCGCATAAGGACAACTTTTTTCACACCCTGCAAGTCGTTGATAATCTGTGTGCTCACTCCGACGACTTATGGCTTCGCTGGGGCGCCCTGTTGCATGATATTGCAAAACCACCAACGAAAAGATTTGACCCCAAGGTAGGTTGGACTTTTCATGGCCATGATGCTTTGGGGGCAGCAATGGTACCTCGTATGTTTCGCAAGCTACGACTCCCTCTGGACCACAAGATGAAGTTTGTTCAGAAAATGGTCCGGTTGCATCTGCGTCCCATTAGTCTTACCCAAGAGAGCATCACGGATTCGGCAGTTCGTCGATTGCTCTTTGACGCGGGCGAAGATCTGGAATCACTCATGATGCTCTGTGAAGCGGACATCACCTCTAAAAACGATGCCAAGGTGGAGCGCTATCTGCGCAATTATCAGGAGCTGCGTAGAAAGCTCGTGGAAGTGGAAGAACAGGATCATCTCCGCAATTGGGAGCCACCGATCACCGGCGAGATCATCATGAAAACATTCGAGATCTCCCCCAGTCGCGAAGTCGGTATCGTGAAAAAAGCCATTCGAGAAGCCATTCTTGAAGGTGAAATTCCAAACGATTATGACACGGCTTTTGCCTTTATGCTCAAAAAGGGCGAGGAGATCGGGCTCAAAATTCCTCCACCAAGGGAAGACTCCTAGGGACCGAACCTCTCCTTCAACCCCAAAATATTTGGTAGAAATCTGCTCTTTTTTTTATCCGCAGGCAACCTTTGCCTTTTGCATCTCCATATAAGAGAAATTCATTCTCTTAATCTAAAAAATAGACATGAAGAAAATTTACTTACTCCTACTATTGATTATTCCATCCTTTCTGGGAGCGCAGACGGTGGTGGATGTGGTCGTGGACAGCCCCGATCACGAAACGCTGGAAGCCGCGGTAATTGCCGCTGAACTTGCTGGTACGTTGAGTGGCGATGGTCCATTTACCCTTTTTGCACCCACCGATAGCGCTTTTTCAGCTCTGCCGGCTGGTACAATAGACACCTTACTTGCAGATCCAACTGGCGTACTGAGCGACATTTTGCTCTATCATGCAATCTCTGGAGACATACGCAGCACAGACCTTATGGATGGCCAAATTGCGATGACGATCAATGGAAAAAATGTCACAGTAACGATTGATTCGACCGGAGTATTTATCAACGATGCGCAAGTGACCGTTGCAGATGTGGTAGCTAGTAATGGAGTGGTGCACGTAATTGATGCCGTTTTGCTTCCACCGGCATTGACGGTAGTGGATGTGGTGGTCAACAGCCCCGATCACGAAACGTTGGAAGCGGCGGTGATTGCCGCTGAACTTGCTGGTACGTTGAGTGGTGACGGTCCCTTTACCCTGTTTGCACCAACCGATGCTGCTTTTGCAGCGCTGCCTGCTGGCACGGTAGATACGCTACTTGCAGATCCAACTGGAGCACTTACCGACGTTCTGCTCTATCATGCGATCGCAGGAGATATACGCAGTACCGATCTAATGGATGGCCAGACTGCGACCACCATCAATGGAAAAGATGTCACAGTCACGATTGATGCAAACGGAGTGTTCATCAACGATGCGCAGGTGACTGTGGCAGATA
>Ga0114956_1002704_pt1 | contig 13882 bp, 10 predicted proteins | sample MaitaG_FD_87304 | JGI IMG/M metagenome (GOLD analysis project Ga0114956, IMG submission 87304) | Marine algal microbial communities from Maine, USA - Maine_Asex2 metaG | ecosystem: Host-associated > Algae > Red algae > Unclassified | place: Maine, USA | collected 2015-01-05 | reverse complement strand
GGTCGGAATGAATGGGTTTTGGATTAAGGAACGGTATTTATAAAATGATTTACGTTCTTTGACAAATCCCGTGGTCAGACCAAAGTTGGAAATACAAACGACCGAAGGAAGTGTTATTTTCGACTTTGGTCTGACTTGAAACAAGGGATTTGTCAAAGAACCATGATTTATTAACTGTTCAACAGTCAAGCCTAGTCCTTCTTATCTCTCTTTTTATGCACATAAGCTTTCTTGCCAGACTTACTTGTAATTGAGTTTGCCACCGCATTCGCATCATCGCTCGTATTATATTTGGCGACACAAACAGAGTAATAATCTGAAAAATCAAATTCTACAATTTCTGCATTTGGGTATCCCGTCTTTTTCAATCTGTCCACTTCTGTTTGAGCATTCGCCTCACTTTTGAAAGCTCCCGCAATGACTAAATAATCGCCTGAACTTTTAGGATTAGTCAAAATGATTTCTTCCATCTCATCATCTTTTCCAATAATCTCATCTTCATCTCCTTCTAGTGGAATAACTTCGTCATCGTCCGCATCTTCATCTGAAGTAGTAGAACCTTTAGTATCATTGTGTTCATCCATCGGTTCGTCATCTTCGTCTTCGATGCTTTCGACAGGTTTATCATTTTCATTATCAGCGCTGATGTCGTTAGCATGAATCGTTGTTGAAGATTTTTTAGCGCACGATTCTGCTTGAGTTGCCATAAAAGTTAATCCTAAAATAATGGCTAAGGCAAGGATAAAGTAAGTTACTGTTTTTCCCATATTGTTTGTTTTAGTATTGAGTGTAAGTTTGTTTTAATTTATGGTAAAATTATAGATTATTTCTTGAATCGCAAAGGATATTTTTTCCCCGATTCACAAGTTGACCTCAAGTCGAATGTCGTCAAATTTAGCATTTGTAGTGAAAATGCCGGGGATAAAAATCCCCTGTTCTCTCCTTTTAAAAGACCAATTTTTACCCTTTAAAAGGAGAAGAGGGGATTTTTATCCCCGGACTAGTGGTACATCCCATAATTACCTATCTATTAAACTGGTCTTTTTTTCCGTAATACTTCGTTATTCATCAGTCAGGGAGCATAGGCTATCTTTCTTCTTCATGCCTTGTCTTACGAAAAAATAGCCTCATTTTAATAGGCAGTTAATTATGGGATGCACCACTAGTTACTCCCAATTTTCCTAAAGTTGACGACATTGAAGTCACCTCTTGTGAATAATTTCATATTATTTTACATCAAAACTCAACTGCCCCGCCTCAGCTATCACCTTCGTTTCCACCGCAACCAAAGTTCCATCCAACACAAAATGAACCATCGTTCTCACTTTTCCTTTTTTGAAAATAACTTGCAATGCAGTCTTACAAAGATGCAACCAAGTAGTCATTTTCAATGCTTCATTTTTATATTGTTTTGCTTTGCCGGTGAAATTACTATTTTGAATCATTACAATTCCTTGATCGGTTTCGATGACAAAATCAATCTCCGTTTCAAATAATCTTTTTTGATAAAAATGTCGAATCGGATATTTTCGATGTGTATTTTTTATGGAAAAATTTTCATTCAAATACTCAAAAAACTTTTGTGAATAATTCAACAATGCATTTTCAGTAATAGTTTCCGCCAATTCAAATCGCTGCAAAAATCCGCTTGCCATATCTTCTCTCAATTGATTATCATATTCCAAATGATCGGCAACCAAAAATGCTTTTGTCATTTTTAACAAAACATAAGTTTCCGTATCTTCTGTAATTTGAAACGTAGCACCATAGTTCGTAATCGCTCCTAATTTCCCAGTAAAATCATTGAGCTGTTCTTTGTTCAAATCAATTTGATAACTTGTATGTTTTCGATTTCCTTGTCGTTCGTCCAAAAATAAAATCTGTTCTTCCTTTGGATCGGTATGCGTAAAATCTTTTGGAAATGCTTGTACCCAAGTTTCTTTGTATAAAATATCGCCCCATTCCCATTGCGTTTCCCCTGAACTTTCATCTAAAGCTGGAACTTTTCCATCACCTCCATGCCACACTCGATTAAGCCACAGAGTTGGTTTTTTTCGAGTGGGAAAAACTATATAATCACGCGCACGAGTAATTCCAACATACAGCAATCTTGCCTCTTCTTGCAAAGCTTGTTCTTTCGCCACTTTGCTCACGTCACTCTCTTCCAAGCGTTCCGCAAGTGCAGTTCCACCACTTTGATCAGAGTAAGGATTAATCCAAAATCGCAACCATCGTCCTGCTAAAATATTTTCCAAATCAATCTCATCTGACTCCGAAACGATATGCATTCCAAAAACATCACTTCTCAATTTACCTTCCAAACTATGACAAATGACCATCGGCCATTCCAATCCTTTACTTCGATGATAAGTCAAAATATTGACGGCATCGCTCCCCTCTCCCGAACCTTGCACATCCTTATCGTTATTTTCCAAATCATTTAACCACAACAAAAAACCACCCAACGAAGCGGCGGTGTGCAAGCGATTACAAGCTGCTTCATATTGCAAAGCGAATCGACGCATCACATCCACATTGTCTAACCGTTGTTCCACTTTCCCCCAGCGAGCAATGATTCTGCGCAAATCTAATTCCTCCAAAACCACATCCAATAACTCTGCACTACTCAACTCAATGGTAGTTTCTCGTAACTTATCTAATTTTTTAATATAAAAATCCTCGACTGCCCAACGAGCATTTGAGTTTTCTTTTTCTTCCAAAAAATTTAAACGGTCTTCAATAATTTCTTCGATATGCTTACCCGAAGCCAATTTTAAAATCTCGGCAATCGAAAGAGAATCATTTTTATTCAACATATATTTCAAGCAAGCCAAAATCAATTTGGACTCCGCCGTCGAAAGTAAACCTGTCCGAGCAATCGCCGCTTTCAATCCTGAACGATGCAAAGATTCGGCAACTGCTTGGCACGCCGCATTCGAGCGACAAAGGATAGCAATATCTCCTGGCTGCATCTTTCTCCAAGTTCCACCATCTTTGGGAGCGACCAAAGGTTCTTTTTCTAACAATACTCTTACGGATTCTGCGATGCAGTTTTCCATCCAAGGTTTGCCCGGTAATCGGTTACCTTCAATGTCTGCTTCGAAGTGCCAATGTTGAATCGCATCGCCCGCTTCGATAGGTTCACTATTTTTATTTTTGCTATCTGCTGTGGCGATTTTAGTTCGCTTGGGTTTGAGGACAACTTGATTTTGAGGAATATGAGAAAATGATTTGGTGAAAATGGCATTGGTTGCATTCACAATATCTTCCCGAGATCGCCAAGAATATTCTTGAATATCTTCTGGTTTTACGCCACCTGCTTCGACCATAATTGCTTGCATCAATTTTGGATCAGCTCCTCGAAATCCATAAATTGATTGTTTCGGATCGCCTACCCAAACGGAATGTTTCGCAATTTCAGATAACTTTAAAAATATCTCCAACTGAATCGGACTCGTATCTTGAAACTCATCGACCATCAATAAATCCAACTCACTTTTCAACACTTCTTGCACATGAGGATGATCGAGCAATCGCTTGACTTGAATCTCCATGTCGATATAATCAATCAGTCCACGTTGTTTTTTGTAAGCGTCGTATTCCCGAATCGCCTCTATCGCAATATCAAAAATCTGGTGAATAAATTGTTTGATGTCGTTGTGAAATTGAGGAAGCGTATCATGCACTCGGGCGAGTTCTTTCAGGTCTTCAATATCGTCTTTGCTTTTTGCGCCTACTTTTAATTTGGACATTTTTACCCACTTGTGCCAATCCAAATTACCTCGCATATTTAATTCATTGCGAAATGCTTTTAAGGTTTCGATTCCTCCACGAGTGACTTTGGTTTCGTCAGGATTATTTTCCAAACGGTCAATCGCTTCGTTCATTTCTTTTTGCAAATCAGCATAAACTTTCGAAGGATCTTTGTCTGATTTTTTTCCTAAAAAAGCTGCAAAAGTCTCGAAAGATTTTACTTTACTTTTTTCCAAAACTTCTATGGAAAAATCATTGGAGCGAGCAACATCGGTTAACTGTTTTACTTTTGTTCGCCAATCATATTCGCCTTTTTTATTCAATCCTAAAATACTGGAGTAGCGATCCATCTTCTCCATCCGTTCCAAATTCAGCACGGTCGCCAAACTTTTATTGAACATCACTTGCTGATCTTCATCGGCAATAATATCCACCTCTGGCGACACACCGGCTTCGAATGCAAATCGTCGCAACAACTTCACGCCTAAGCCATGAACTGTTCCAATCAAAGCATTCGTCAACTCATCGGCTTCTTTTGTCAGGCCTTCTTCGAGTAGTCGTACTCGCACTCGTTCTTGCAATTCTGCGGCAGCTTTTTTGGTAAATGTGGTGGCGATAATTCCACTTGCTCGAACGCCACCTTTGAGCAATTCGACCATTTCGGAAGTCAAACGATACGTTTTTCCCGAACCTGCACCAGCAGAAATAATTTTAATATTTAACTTCATTGAGACCCGTTTTTTGTGCGGGTGAAATTACGAAAAAGTAGGGGTAATCCCTTGTGGTTCGACAAATTCATGGATGGAATTTTATGCGTAGGGGCAATCCCTTGTGGTTGCCCTGCATCATGGGAATATTACATAATATAAATATCCATGACAATATTTCCTGTGTCGCAGGGCAACCACAAGGGATTGCCCCTACTGGGCGCTAATTATTTTTCCTGTGTCTAATATTCGGATTTCGACGCGTCGATTTAAGGATTGTTCTTTTTCATTTCTTGTCTTTGGGAAAACCATTTGGGTATTGCCGTAGCCTTTGAAAGTCAATCGTTTTTCTTCAATATTATTTTCTAATAAAAAATCATAAATCACTTTTGCACGATTAACGGAAAGCTCCCACTCCCATTTTTGGAGTTGTGCTTTGGTTCGAAAAGGGGCATTGATGTGTCCTGCGATTTCGATTTTGATAGCAGGATTGAGTTGCATAAATTTTAAGACTTTCGGTAATTCAGGTTTTGATCGTGGTAATAAAACTGCTTGATTGCCAACATAATATAAATTTTTGATAGAAACTTTTTCGCCTACTTCGATGGGCAAAAGTGGGATTGACATCACAATTGAATTCTCTTTTGCTTTGACCATTTGGGTATCGAAGAAGTAATCTTTTTTGTAAATATCAACTCCGACGACTGTATTTTCAATTACCTCTTTTTCGAAAGAACCATCGGGTGATGTCTCCAAAGAATCTTTATGGTTTTTGGTGTGAAAAATAACTTTGGCTTGCATGCCTTCACCTGTTTTTTTATCGACCACTTTTCCTTTGATGATGGACATTTGGTTTTTTTTGTAAAAACTAATGACTGCTCTTCGATTTTGTTGGCGACCGTCGTCGGAGATATTTTCGGCGATAGGTTTTGCTTCTCCGAACACAGAAGTGGATATTTTTTGAGGAGAAAATTCTTGTTGGGAAAAAAAATCTTTGACGGAATTACTTCGTTGGCGAGAGAGTGTTAAGTTATTTTCATCTGTTCCAACATGATCGGTGTGAGCTTCGATGTGGACAAAAATATTTGGTTCATTTTTACTACTGTCCAACATTTCTAATAATACATTTGCAGACTCAGAGGTGATGTCATATTTTCCAAAATCAAAATACACTCGCTTTTGTAACAATATATTTACGGAATCAAAAGGAGAGCTTTGTGCTATCGCTATTTTTCCAAAAAAAATAAAAAGGAGGGAGATTAAGATTTGTTGAACTGTCATATTTTCTGTTGATATGTTTGAAAAAATAGAATGACTTTCTCTTTGGAAAACATAATGTGAATTTCATCAAAAGTAACAAAATGCTTTGCCAAGGGTTTTATTACAAAACTGACTTTTCGCATTTTTTAGTGCAAAAATTTGATGAAGAATATTTAATTTTAAAGATGAAGCCGTGACACGGTTTGAAACCGTGCCACGGATATTTACTATAAAAAAACATTAGCCTCATGATTTCAAAATGCAGTACTCTTTCTTTTATTTTTATACTTTTTTACTTTTCAACTTCGAGTCAAACTATCATAACAGGTACTGTTTTAGATGCCAAAACTAAATCACCCCTTGAATTCGCAACAGTTCAATATTCAGATTATGATGGAGTAATCACCAATGAAAATGGTGGCTTTCAAATCAAAATTGATCAGACGATCAAATCCTTAAAAGTCAGTTATATTGGTTATGAAACGATGGAGGTTCCGATTGATAATTTAGGGAAACCGTTAGAAATATTGCTCCCACAAAATATTACTTCAATGCAGGAAGTGGTCGTGAATGCACAAGACCTTTGGGCATCTAATCTTCTTTTTAAATCTGTAAAAAAATCACGGAAAGAAGCTAAACCTAGACATCAGTCTAAGTTATTTAGAAGAACTTATTCTTATCGAGAAAATCGTCCAGCGGAATTTATGGAAGCTTTTTACAATGCAAAAATACGAGATGGTGGGATTGATTTTTTCCAATTAAAAAATGGTCGTTTCGGAATTCCAAATGATTCGTCCTTTCTCAACATTGACTTGACAGAGTTGATGAAAATCCACAAATTATTTACCAATGAGTTTAATTTTTTACCTGCATCTCCTTTAGAATATACTTCTTTGAGAAAATTAAGAAAAGATTTTGATGTAAGGATTCGAAATAAATATGCCGTTGAAAATGATACAATTATTGAAATTAGTTTTGAACCGCTGAGGAAAAAAGATATTCTTTTTGAAGGAAAAGTTTGGATTAAAAAATCAAGTCTGGTCATTGAAAAAGTGACGCTAGATGCGAAAGACACTCGGCGGAATCCTTTTAAAAGTGTAGTTGATCCAATCAATAATAAAGTCGCACATTTAGATTTTAGTTTGAATATTGGTTTTAAATATCATGACGAAAAAACGGTTTTTGATTATATTCAAATCAAAGATCAAAAGACGATGGTGACGCCAAATGAAACTTATCAAGTCAACTCAAATACTAAATTAGTTTTTTATGATTATGAAAAACCATTTCAGACTCCCTTCTTTTCTGAGTTTTCGGAGAACTATCATGATTATGAAAAAATCCTGTTTTTTCCTTACGATAAAGAATTTTGGAATCGAAATTTTTTGATTGCGGAAACGGAAGATGAGCAAAATTTCAGGGAGGAATTGGATGAGAAACAATTGTTTAAAAATCAAAATGGAGAAACGGCAATATTGATTGAGCGGCGATTCGAGCGATGGAATAAAGATTGGGAAATTGTTCCTGAGCTAGTTTCTGAAAGAGAAATCAGACCAGGGCATAAGTTGGACGAGGTGATTTTTATTAACCAAGAAAAAGCTCCTCCTCGAAATAATTTATCAACCAAAACTTTTATTTTTTTGGATTATGAATGCTATCCTGATACCGTAATTTTCAAAACAGAAGCGGTGATTGATTATCGTTTTACTTTTACGATGTATCGAAATAAAATAGATTTTGAATGTCTCGAAAACTTTCTTCATCTAACCAAAATCCATGCTGATGAATTGCAACAGAAACTAGAAGAGAATTTTTCGAAAAATAAAATTTGTCCTGATCGGAATGAATTAGAGATGATTTTAAAAGAGCGGAATGAGCTTTTGGAAGATGAATTAAAATGGTATAAAGTGAAAGTGCATACTGGACTTAGTGAGCGAAGGAAGAAGAATAAAAAAATTGAAGAAGCTGCTCTTGAGATTCAAAAACGGTTGGAGAAAGTAAAAACCAATGCTAATTAAGTTGGATAATTTTTCCGTTCAACGTTCGGATCGTCGCTTCTAAATGTGGTTGAGTTCCTTTTTCCACGAGTAGATTGATGCCTAATTTTTCCAATTGATTTTTGATAATCTCAGGATTTGGGTGAATGGCTTTGAAGGCTAAAACTTCGCCTGCTTGCGGAAGTGTTTTGGATGGATGAATTGTTTTTCCCCAATTTAAAAAGAAAGGCATGATGCCATTTTCATTGTCCAAAATTGGTTCGGTCAATTGCCATTCTATAATATTTCCATTGGTTTGAGTTCGTGTGCCACTTTTGATTTTTCCTAGCGGGATTTGATTTTGGTTCGCTATTTTTTCTAGTTCCAATAAATCAGAGTTTGCTGCTGCCCAAGTCCATAGTTGAGGTTGAGTTGCTTGATCGGTTTTCATCCAAAGTGGTTTTGGAACATCGGATTGTGTAGGATCTGGCGCAATGACTTCGAAGTAAATATTCCCCATTGCCAAAAGTGCATTGTGAGTTCCTCTCCCTTGATGCTGCCCTCCGACGACTGGTCGAATACCTAATAATTTTTCAATGGCATCCATACCTGATTTCAAAGTTGGCGCTGCGAAAATGAGGTGGTCTATATTTGAAAGCATCGTTTTTTAATGTTGAATGGTGAAATGACCATGGTATAAATCTTCGTTGTTAATTAGTTTTTTATTTGTAAAAGGGTTGTTAGCACATCAAGTGCTAACAACCCTCTTGGTCAGGTTTTATATTCCTTTAGGAAAAAAATCAATTTTAATTTTTGTCTTTTTCTTCCATACCTCTTTCCTGATTGAGCCCTAATTTCTTTGCTCTTTCTTCCCATTTTTGACGTGCGAGGATTTGCATATCATCCGTTCCATCGTACTCATCTACGATTTCTAGACCAAGTAAAGTTTCGATGACATCTTCCAAACTAACTAGTCCTGCCATGCCTCCAAAATCTCCCACAACGAGCGCAATGTGTTCTCTTTTTTCCATAAATTGATTGAACAAATCAGGAATAGGATACTTATCATTGACCACAATTAATTCCCGCTTGATGCTGCTCAAAAGTTCGTTATCTTTTTTCTCAATCAAAGAACCCAGCAATTGATCCTTGAGAAAATATCCCGTGATTTGATCTTTTGAACCTTGAAAAAGAGGCACTCTAGAAAAGCGTAAATTTTTATTTTTCTCATAAAAATCTCGAATCGTTGTCTTCTCATCAGCAGCGACCACGACGGTTCGAGGAGTCATCACATCTCTAGCCAGAATTTTATTAAATCCTAGCAAGTTTCGGATTATTTTTGATTCATTTTGCTTGAGCTCTCCCCCTTTTTCGGCGATGTCAGTCATTGCGGTAAAGTCGGCTCGACTAAGTACGCTTTTGCTTTTATCTTTTTTCAAAAACTTAGTAATCAACTGAGTGAACCAAACTAAAGGATATAAAATCTTGATAATTATATTTAAAGAACGAATTGTAAATGGCGTTAATGCTTTCCAATTATTTGCTCCAATTGTTTTTGGAAAAATTTCTGAAAGATATAATATTGCCAAAGTCATCACCACCGCTACAATTGCTTCCATCCCAACATCCATAAATCCTAATGGTATTATAAATTCAGAATCTTTCCAAATCGTCGCCGCTTGCGCTCCCACTCCCATCGCTCCAACTGTGTGAGCAACAGTATTTAAAGTCAATATGGCAGAAAGTGGTTTGTCTATATTTTCTTTAAATTCTTTTAATTTGTTTCCAACGAAGCCTCCTTCCTTTAATTTTATTTCGGTGAAGGCAGGCGTAATACTCAACAATACTGCTTCCCAAATAGAACATAAAAAAGAGAAAATAATTGAAATAGATGCGAAAAATAATAGTAAAAACATATGTGATTTTTGTGATTTATAATTTTAAAGGTTCTTAAAACTTTTTGCAAAAGTAACAAAAAAAAGCCTTTACCAAATATTAAATTATGGCAAAGACTCTAAATGTAACTAACACACGCTCTTTTCTTTTTCTGGTTTTTTTCTAGATATTTCATTTGGTAAAAAAGGAGACTCCTAAATGAAGGGTAGATTAAATTAAATGTTGTCTAAGGAAGGATGAAGTTTATAACAACCATGGTTTAAAACGATTTTTAATTCTCTTAAATAGATCAAATTTTGGGGTATTAAACATTTGGTTAATTATATATTAATTATAAATCAAAGATAAGAGGAAAGTTAATGCTCTGATTTTTAGACAGGATTTCACTAAGGTTCTTTGATTACTTATTTAAAAGCATTAACACATATAACTAATTGATTATCAATCAATTAAACAACAATAATAGTGTTTATTTTTATGACTTCTAAATGTGTATTATTGATTACTTAACCGCTTAACAATCTCCAAAGCTGCTGGATTTTTTTGTTTTAATTGATTTCTTAAAGCATGCTTAATAATCCATTTTCGAGAAGGAGTGGGATTTTGATTCGTCCATTTTTTCAAAATATCAATTGCGATGGGATAGTTATTTTTTAAAATATCATTCAAATTATTGGCAACTGATTTTTGAACATATTTAGATTTATCATCTTTCAGGTTTTCCAAAATGGGTAAAATTGGACTGGGATCATCTATAAATATTTGCAGTTTTGAAGCCCATGGTAACTTGGGACGACAGCCTTCGGAGGCTAATCTTCGGATATGTTTGTTTTTATTTTTTGACCACCGAAGCATTTTTTTCATCGTTCGTATTGGGTATTTTTCGATGAATGGTCTGATGGTATATTCACTCGTATTTCGCTTGGTGATTTCTTCCATGGCTTTCATGGAAATATCAAAATCTTCCAATCCATATTTTTCTACAAATTTGGCGATTGGCATAATCCAATATCCTTCGGTGAACATGCCTGTTTCTTTTTCATTTTCTTCTCCCAAAATTTGCTCCAGAAGATTCCAACTACTTTCGAAATCTTTGGAAATGTATTGTTGTAAAAGATCAGCCATCAACTCTACTCGATCTTTAAGTTCGAGTGGCGTGACTCCTTTTTTTACTTTTTGAATAAATTGTCTTTTGTTAAATTCAGGATGGAGTGGTTGAATTTTGTCAGCCAACATTTTTGCTAACTCTTCATCAAACCAAAGTTTCAATTTTTTGTAAGCCATTTTTTTAACGGTTAATTGTTAATGGTGAACGGTTAATTTCTTGACGATGTTGATTGTGAAACTACGGGTTATTGATTTTATAAAAAAATTAAACTGCAATCAATACTCCTATCGGCATTAACCGTTCACCATTAATCATTAACCGTTAAAAAAGTTATTTCCCTTTTCCTTGGAGGAGGACGAGGACGGTATAGAAGAGGATTTTAAAGTCTAGGGCGAGCGACATATTTTCGATGTAGAGGATGTCGAATTTTAGTCTTTGCAACATTTCTTTGACATTGGAAGCGTAACCATATTTGACTTGTCCCCATGAAGTAATGCCAGGACGCACTTTGAGTAAGTGACGATAATGTGGTGCTTCTTTCATAATCAAATCAATATAATATTGTCGTTCAGGTCGTGGACCAACGAGCGACATATCTCCAATCAGTACATTCCAAAATTGCGGAATTTCATCCAATCTCCATTTTCTCATCAATTTTCCCCAAGGCGTAACTCGATTGTCGTGGTCGTGGGAAAGTTGTGGCCCTTCGGATTCGGCATCGACTCGCATGGAACGGAATTTATATATGAAAAAAGGTTTTCCATTGATTCCAATTCGTTCTTGCAAAAACATAATAGAACCATTCGAGGAAAGTCGAACTCTAATCACCGCATAAATAATAACTGGCAATAAAATTATCATAGCGACTAAACTCACCAAAACGTCAATAATTCTTTTGATAAAAAATTGCCAACGAGGCATCAAGTATTGTTTGATTTCAATCAACACCGCTCCGTAAACATGATTCATTTTGACAGTTCCGAGCATGATGTCGTACATGTCAGGAATGATTTTTACTAATGTTTTTTCAGAAAAATCATAGAGCACATCAAGGATTTCTTTGACTCGATTATGTTCTGATGTTTCTATGGCAATGATGACTTCTTCGATTTCGCTATCGTTGAGAACATTTCGGAGGTCTTTTATTTTCCCTAATTTAGGAAGGTGTGCGGAGAGTTCATTTTTGCTTTTCCCATTGGTGTCGATGAAGCCGATAAATTTATTTCCTAAGCCTTTTTCTCTTGAAGTAATTTCATCATAAAGTTCGAGGGCATTTTGATTTCCACCGATGACGAGGGTTCGATAAGTGACGAGACCACTTTTTAATTTGCGACTCGCTCTAGTCAATAAAATCATGCGGAGAAAAACCGTAAATCCGAAATGCAAAAATAATAAGGTAAAAAATGAATTGTAATACGTTTTATAATCTCTCACAAAATCATCTAAGATCAACGTGAAAAACAAAAACAAAACGCCAAAAAATGATAAGAAAAATGTCCTCGCAAATGTTGCTAATCGAGACATCCGATAGACATCATTATACTGATCGAAAATGGAATAAAATAGTACCCAACAAATCGGAACGATAATGATGCCTAACCAAAAATTTTCATCCTGAAAAATCGTTGCATCCACAACTACACCTTCTACATTTTTTCTATAAATGTAAAAACACGCCCACGCCAGCATTGCCGTAAAAAAGTCGGCAAGCCCATAAAAGAACATATCTAAGCGTCGCTGTTGCTTCATTTTTTAGTCAAAAAATTATTAGCTTTTAATTTACCTTTTCTTACTCAATCCAAATCCTAATCATCAGGAAGTTCCAACACTTTAATATTGTCAATTAGATAAGTCGAAGTAGTTTGCCCTGCAGGAAGTTGCGTACCAAAAAGGATTCTAAAATGCTTAATTTGACTACCATGAGCAACTAACTGATTGGTCAAATCGATATAAATTTTATTCCAATCAGACTGAGGATTGAGCGCAAAAAAGTAAGTTTTTGCTGGACTTGAATTAATATTCGTATATCCCAACAATCCAATTTGCAGCACTCCTTCATTTTTATAATGCATTTCCATGACAGTTAAGTCTCCTTTGGTTTCTAATTCCATCGAGGAAGTAGCTACTTCCATCTTCGGATTATCTTCATCCAAAACAAATCCAATGGAACTTCCTTCAAATGCGAAAGGATCTTCAAAAAAATCAGTTTCAATCGAAATAGTCGTGTCAATTATTTCATTCAAAGAATTATTATTTGCTTCAAAATCTTCTATGTAATGAAAAATTACACGCGAATCATATTGAGTAGTTGGTTGAATCGTATCTATTACATTTGGAGCTAAGTTAATTTCTACTTCGTACTCAGTTAGCAAAGAATACATATTGGGAGTTACTCGAATTCCATTTTCCAAAATCCCAGGTGCGATGATTAATTTCGTATTTCCATCAGCAATAATCGGAAGCGTGGCAGGCAATTCATACACTCCTAAAAAATCTCCCGTTTCAATATCACTTACCCAGGCATCGGTAATTTGTTGTTCCTTAGTTCCTTGATTTCCATTTGTATTGACATCGACGATAAATGGTTTGATGTGAATATAAGCAGGAATCGGCTCTTTGTCTAAATCACAACTTCCAATAAATAACAATACAATTACAAATAAGTAAAGCTCTAATTTTTTCATAATCTTTTTTTTAGTAGTTGATAAATATATTTATCTCCCACCGTTTTTTTCAATAGTTTTAATAATTTCATGAGCCATTTTTAATGCTCGATAGCCATCGTCGATACTGACCTTTGGTTTTTTATTTTGCAATATACTTTCTGCGAAAGTTTCTAATTCTAACTGAATTGCATTGACTGGTTCTGTTTGAGGCATGTCAATATGAATATGTTTTTTCCCTTTGGCAGTTTGCAGATCCATCAAATTAGCATCCTTGGGAATATCAGGCGAACCTTCATCGTACAGCCGAATTACCTGCGCGTTTTTTTCCAAAAAATCCAAACTAATATATGCATCTCGTTGGAACAATCTCACCTTTCGCATTTGTTTCATGGAAATTCTACTCGCCGTCAAATTCGCCACACATCCATTATCAAACTCCAAACGAACATTCGCAATATCAGGTGTATCGCTTACCACACTTACGCCACTTGCATGAACGCCTTTCACTTCTGAATC
>Ga0114956_1002701_pt1 | contig 13885 bp, 9 predicted proteins | sample MaitaG_FD_87304 | JGI IMG/M metagenome (GOLD analysis project Ga0114956, IMG submission 87304) | Marine algal microbial communities from Maine, USA - Maine_Asex2 metaG | ecosystem: Host-associated > Algae > Red algae > Unclassified | place: Maine, USA | collected 2015-01-05 | reverse complement strand
CGTGGCAGTTGACACTCCCGCGGGAGTGCCAAGCGATGATTAGCGGCGCTACACTTCCGCAGGAGTGTGTTCCGGCCATTTGGCTTCCCCCTGCTGGGTGGCAGGGCTTGCAGGTCTGGGCCGCCTGGTTTCTTATCTTTTTATAGGCCGTTTATTTTAAGTGTTTCCTAAAACGGTTGTGTATATAATAAAATCAAAACAAACCACCAATCAACCTTCTATCCTATTGATATATTTTGACTTATTAGACTACACGTCAGAATTTTAATTAACTATTTTTATTGAATTGGTAGATAACACTAAGATTTCGGCTCAAATTGTACCGTTATCTAGACCACCTTAAGATGTAAAAGTCGGCACTCTATGTTGCCGACAGTATACGTCTTCAACAATACCTCTGCCGCCGTGTGCCCGAAGGAGCAATTGAGTACACCCAAATTTTCGTCAGAAACATTACCTTGTTGTATCTGATTTCCACGTTCAGTGTTTCGCCTATACCTGCCCACCAACCCCTTTAAACTTCTCCACAAAATCCGAAATCTTTTGAAAAACAGTTTGCTTCTTTGTTTTGAACTGCGGGTTCAATGGACTCATCTTCGGAAGCGTGGCATTGAGAGCAGTGCCATTTTCGGTTGCGTACTCACGTTTCAAGGACGCTTTGATGTAGCGTCGTGCTTCTTCCTGATTCAGCGCTTCCGTTTTGATCAACTCCTCGGCTTCACGCTTTTGTTCCGCTTGAGCAAACGTGAAGAAGGCATCGATGATGCTTGCCTTATCTCCGATGTCGTCCAATTCGGTTTGATTGATGAAATCAACAATGAGGCTTTCCTTGGCCCGGCTTCCGATGCTCGCTCTGATCACCCGTCTAACTTCATCGATGAGGTCATCCTTGTTCCTGGCCTTCTTGTTATGATCAAAGATGAGCTCCAGAATGTAATCGAGGTTGATCTCTTGGGATTTCAGCAAATCCACCTCAAAGACCACATCATCCCAATCAACGGTTGATTCGTCCTTCTTCTCCCCATCCTTCTGGCGGCGCAACCAGTCGCGCGTGTCATTGTAGCTGGATCGATAGTCCTGAACCAATCGTTCGGATGGCACGTCGATCTTCTGCATCGCCTCTAGTTCAGCATCGCTCAGGTAGTGCTTCGCCTTGAAAGCCTCGACTGCCTCGGCATCTTCCAAGTCAACTTCTTGCAAGGCATTGAGCCCGGTAAATTCATCGTAGTTGCGCAGAATATTCTCCACCCGCAGGTATTCTCCGAACAACTTCACGAATTCCTTTTTATCCTTCTCTTTGACAATCTCGCTGGGGTCAGGGAACCGACTTTGCAGCTCCTTCACCACCTCCACATAACCCCGGCAGGCCCTTCCGGTGGCGATGTCGGTAAAGCCCTCCATGTACTCTTTGTAGCTCTTTTCCAGCACGACGTTCTTGGTGTTCGCGCTGCCAAAAAGGGTGATCGAATCTATCGTGTTTTGCTCCAAATCGCGGAAAGTTACGATGTTTCCGAAGGTTTTGGTGGCATCAAAAATTCGATTAGTGCGCGAGAACGCCTGCAAGAGCCCGTGGTAACGCAGGTTTTTATCAACAAAGAGCGTATTTAGGGTCGGGGCATCGAAGCCAGTCAGGAACATCCCCACCACAATCAGCAAGTCAACCTCTTGCTTCTTTACCCTCTGAGCCAAGTCACGGTAATAGTTCTGAAAACCCTTGCTGTCGACATCGAAGTTAGTCTTGAACGCTGCGTTGTAGTCGCCGATAGCCGCACTGAGGAATTCCTTGGCGCTGCTATTCATGGCAGATACCTCGAAGCTCTCGTCGGCAATGTCGCCCACTGCACCTTGCTCTTCGTTGGCGGCAAAGGAGAAAATCGTGGCTACCTTGAGACGTTTCTTTTCCTCGGCTTCTTTTTGCAGCTCGTTGAAGGCTTCATAATACGCCTTGGCGGCATCCACACTGCTGACCGCAAACATGGCGTTGAAGCCTTTAGCTCCCATGTGTGCACGGTGCGTCTTCTGCGGAAAATTCTTGAGGACATAGCCCGAGATCTCACGAATGCGATCAGGGTGAAGCAAGGCCTGTTTGTTTTCTGCTGCAGTCAGCTTTCTCTCATCCTGTTCCGACTCAATAGCATGGAACTGAGGACGCACATCGTTGTAATCCACCTTGAACTTCAGCACCTTCTCGTCACGGATGGCATCGGTAATGACGTAAGAATGGAGCTCGCGTCCAAAGACGCTCGCGGTTGTTTCAGCACCCAAAGCGTTCTCGGGAAAGATTGGCGTGCCGGTGAAGCCAAATTGGTAATACCGCTTGAACTTCTTTTGCAGGTTCTTCTGCGCCTCGCCGAATTGACTCCGGTGGCACTCATCAAAGATAAACACCACATGTTGCTTGTAGACAGGAAGGTCGCCATCTCCCCGCATCAAGTTGTTGAGCTTCTGGATCGTGGTGACGATGATCTTGTTATCGGCTTTCTCCATGTTCCGCTTCAGTCCGGCCGTGTTCTCGGAGCTGTTGACGCTATCAATCGAGAAGCGCTGATATTCCTTCATTGTCTGGTAATCGAGGTCCTTGCGATCCACCACAAAGAACACCTTATCCACAAAGCCCAGCTCAGTGGCCGCACGCGCCGCCTTAAAGCTGGTGAGAGTCTTACCTGATCCTGTGGTGTGCCAGATGAATCCGCCGCTCTCGGTGCTGCTCCAATTCTTCGAGTGGTAGGCACTTTTGACCTTCCAGAGGATGCGTTCGGTGGCCGCAATCTGATACGGGCGCATCACCAACAGCGCGTTGTCCGCACCGAAGACGGAATACCTCAAGAGCACTTCCAGCAGAGTGTGTTTCTGGAAGAAAGTTGCGGTGAAGTCTTTCAAATCCTTGATCAGCGAGTTGTCCGCCTTTGCCCAGTTCATGGTGAAGTCGAAGCTGTTCTTATCTCGCTTGGTGGTATTGGCAAAGTAGCGACTGTCCGTGCCATTGGATATCACGAACAGCTGCAGAAACTTATAGAGAGAGTTGTCAGAGTTGAAACTCTCTTTACTGTAGCGATGCATCTGATTAAACGCTTCACGAATCGCCACCCCACGTTTCTTCAACTCCACCTGCACAAGCGGCAGTCCATTGACAAGGATGGTCACATCGTAGCGGTTGGCGTAGCTGCCCGTTTGCTCAAACTGCTTGATCACCTGCAGTTTATTGTTGATAACATTTTTTTTATCCAGCAGGTAAATGTTTTCAATATGACCGTCATCAAAAACAAAATCGTGTATGTAATCTTCGTGGATTTTCCGGGCTTTGTCCGTACTGTTCTCACTGGCCAGGTCCAGATACTTCTCAACAAACCGCGTCCACTCTTCCGCAGTGAACTGCACATCATTCAACGTCTCAAGCTGCACTCGGACGTTATCCAGCATCGCCACGGGTGTGCGAATGTCAGTGGCGTAGCTATAACCCTGAGCCTCTAGATCGCCGATAAACTCCCGCTCTAAGGCATCTTCGCTCTGGTAGTCTTCATTGACCGCATCATCTCGCCGATAGCGGTCGAGGACGATGAAGTTCTGGGTTTCGGCGATGGTGGAATAATCATTCATTGTCGCAACCTGCTTCTAGTGTTTTTTGCTCTGCCAATCGCTCGCGTACCTCGATCTGCGTCCAGCTCAATTGTGACACCAGCGGTGACACAATCTCGAAATCGGGAAATACTTCGGCAAACTGCATCATTCGCCGCAGGTTCCGCGCTTCAAAACTTTTACCGTCAGTCACGGATAGTGTTTTCGCCAAAGAGACCACCACCTGCTTACCATATTCTGCCCGTTGCCCGTGGAGGATCTCTTCATTGTTCCGCCGCCCTACATGCCAATAAGTGATCGTGAGCGCGCTACTAACCGCCGCAATCGCTTGACTTTGGCCTTGCTCAATCAGTGCCTTGAGGTCGCGAAGCAAGCTGTTCGATGACTGGTTAGTGATATCGTTTTTCTCAGCCATGCCGGTAGAATACTCGCAAGGGAATGGTGTTGAAACTTGTCATGACGCGGTTATCGTCTCTTCATATTGCGCTTGCTGTGCTTCTTTGAAAGTATGGCCGCTGTTAACAAAATGCTCGTAGATAATTTTGAGCATATTCTTGATTTCGGGAGGAATTGGCTCAATTTCCTCGCCCGCATGCTTCGAATGTACTCCGTAGTTTGCCAATCGTTCAGCATAAGGATCGGACGTGCCTTCGCTAGTTTTTGGTAAAAGCTCCTCCCAGCGTTGATAACCTAAAAAAGTCGAAGTCTTCTCCAGTATGTTTCGCATGAAACCAAAGTGGTACTTTCGAATATTTCCAGTTTCAATAGCAGTTTGGACTTCCGCGAGAAGAAATAGGTGGTAGGAAAATGGCGCATCGGACATTTGATCGCTCAACACGAAGCTACCATCACCTGTCTTTTCCAGTAGGTGTTTTGAATGGGTCTTCTTTTTCCAATTGCTTTGAAAACCATGCCTGAATTCATTTGTCAGGACGTTAAAATATAGTGGGCTGTGTGTAGAAATAATAAATTTTAAGTTGGAGCTATCACTTTTTACAAGTCGAGCTAAGTCTACTGCCGACTGAATGAGGTGATTCTCGTCCAATGAGCTGACTGGGTCATCGATAAACACATACTCAAGGTTCTCAAACTGTCCCGCTGAATCAGCGTCCGGCTCACTAAGAGAGGAAACAACCTGCTCGATCACGCTAAAAAAAACGCTCCAGATGAAGTTGCTTTCTTCTCCCTTTGAAATCTTGATGTTCTCGAAGGTCCCTTGATCTCCACTATCCATGGTAAAGCGCACTTCTGTAAAAATCGGATCAAATACGGGGGTCAATTTACTGTTGGTGTAACGCTGGAAGTGTTTTGTTGCGTTTAACTCTTGCCCTTGATCCTTTAGAGCCCACTCAGTGTAGCTATTTGGCTGAATAATCAGCTTTCGCTCGGTATCGCCCTGTAGATCATTGTCCCAATAGAAAAGGTCTTCTGTGAAGGCGTTGTAGTAAAGAATCTTCGATTTGTGATCTTCTTCTTCCTCTGTTTCCTCAGTGAATTTGGGCGAGACCAGTTCTTTGAACTCACGTGACAAGCGTGTCTTGCCACTCCCATTGAACGCATAGATAAGTTGTACCTTTTTATTACTCGCCTGGAGCTGTTCGGCGATGGCTCTTAATGTTTGACTCATATCAGGTGATTATCTCTGTTTGGAGTCCAGGTTTTGGGAAGTTCAGCAACAAGTCGCGGTAGTATTCGTACTGTTGCTGGCGCAGCTCGATTTCACGCGGAAGTCCTTCGCTGATGGAATGGGTCAGCGAGTCGAACTTATCGAGGATGGCGACGATGCGGGCTTGTTCGGCGAGAGATTTTTTGGGGTCGTTTGGAAATGGAACTGGGATACACATTTTCGAAATGCCGTTGATCAAAAGCCTTTTCACTTTACCCCGACTCACGTGCTTTTCTTTTTCAGAAGTGAATCGAGCCGTTTGTAAATAATGAGAGATGAATAACGGATTCATGGAGGAACGGTATGCATAGCTGTCGTCGTGAATAGCGACTTTTCCATTTCCCAACCATGCGACCGCTTTGCCAACCTCTTCAACAGTTTCTCCTACGCTTGCGATGACGACATCTTTTGGCTCTGCATATTTTAACGTTGCTGCAAGTTCGGGACGAATTTGTGAGATAGCCTCAGTGGTTGAGGTTCCATAATGCGTGTAAATTTCGCCATAGTGAATGGCTCTAATGCCATTGTCTGTGTAGTCAGATTTGGTGAAACGCTTGCCACGAATAAATTCGCCAACTTCTGCCATTGTCTTCCACTCCACTTCACCCTCTTCAAAGGCAAAGAGTTGGTCGCGGTAGTAATTGTATTGTTTTTTTCGGGCTGTCAGCTCGGAATTCAGCTCGGAATTCAGCTCGGATTTCAGCTCGGTGAAGGTGTCCAAGATACGGACGATTTCGGCTTGGATGGCTCGCGATTTTTCAGGGCTTCCTGGGCAGGGAATGGGGATTCGCAGCTTAGAGAGGTCTTTAGCTGAAATATCAATGACTTTCGCACCTTTTGCGTATTTTCTTTTAGCCTTCTCAAACTCGGCTGTTTGAGTGAAGTAGGCAAAATACTTACCCTCAATCTTGTTGCTAGGCTTAAAGATTGTTGCATGCCCACCAGTTACTGCTTCCTCTTCTCCAAGATATACCAGAGGCGTCCCAACATCTTCTAAGTTTTCGCTAGTGTTGGTTATTACAACGTCGCCGGTATTGATTTTTTTTAGTTTTTTTGCGATTTCCTGTGAAACGAAGGATATTGTCGATTTCGTTGAAAGGCCGTAGTAAGTATATATCTGACCATAGTGGATAGCAGGCACTCCCGATTCCGTAAAATCCGATTTTGGCAAACCATTTCCTCGCACTAACTCGCCAAGCTCCCCCAAAGGAAACCACTCCACCTCCGCGCCATCGAAGAGCTTCTTTAGAAAGGTGCTCTCATTCATACCCCCACACCCCTTTCGATTTCCGCAACGATGGAATCGATATCGTGGCGAAGTCCGCCAATCTTGCTCACAGTGGATGCGATTTCCTGATTCAGCTTGGCGATGTTGATCACCTCGCGGGTGTTTTTCGCCTCTACGTAGGAGCTAACGGAGAGATTGAAATCATTCTCTGCAATCTGCTCCATACGTACGGAGGCAGTGACATGTGCCAAATCCTCCTTACTGTCAAAGAGCTTCATAATCTCTGCGACGTGAGCATCGGTCATCAGGTTGTTGTTGCTGGTGCCTTTCCTGAAGAATTCTTCACCCGAGGCATCGATAAATTGAACCTTGGTGACGGTCTTGTGTTTTGAGAGTACAAGGATGTTGACGGCGATGGTGGTGCCGTAGAAGAGGTTCGGCGCCAGTGAGATAACAGTCTCAACAAAGTTGTTCTCAACCAAGTATTGGCGGATCTTTTGCTCGGCTCCGCCCCGGTAAAATATCCCAGGAAAGCAGACGATGGCTGCCCGTCCCTTGCTGGACAGGTAATTGAGGCAGTGCATGACGAAGCCGTAGTCGGCCTTGGATTTGGGGGCCAGCACGCTGGCGGGCGCGAAGCGCTCGTCGTTGATCAGAGTAGGGTCGTCGCTGCCTTTCCACTTCACCGAGTAGGGCGGGTTGGAGACGATGGCATCAAAGGGCTTGTCTTCGCGGAAGTGTGGCTCGGTCAGGGTATTGCCCAGCTGCATGTTGAACTTATCGTAGTTCACGTTATGCAGGAACATGTTCATCCGCGCGAGATTGTAGGTCGTGTGGTTGATCTCCTGACCAAAAAATCCGTCCTCGATGAAGTAATCATTTCCCGTAAGCTTTTTCGCCTGCTTCTTCGCCTGCAGCAATAGCGAGCCAGAACCGGCAGCAGGGTCGTAGATCTTATTGACACTCTTTTGCCCGTGAATGGCAAGTTGGGCGATGAGCTTGGACACATGCTGAGGCGTAAAAAACTCTCCACCTGACTTGCCCGCGTTGGCCGCGTAGTTGCCAATAAGGTATTCGTAGGCATCTCCGAAGAGGTCGATTTCGCTATCCTCAAAGTGGCCAAAATCGAGTTCATTCACACCCTTCAGTACGTCGACGAGGCGACTGTTCTTGTCTTTGACCGTCTTGCCCAAGCGGTTACTGGTGGTGTCGAAATCATCAAACAGCCCTTTGATATCCTCTTCAGAGGCGTAACCCATGGCCGAGCTTTCAATCGCAGTGAAGATCGCCTTCAGGTCGGTATTGAGATTCTCATTGCCTTTCGCCTTGGCAACGACGTTCTCAAAAAGCTGGCTGGGGTAGATGAAGTAGCCCTTGGTCTTGATGGCATCTTCTTTAATCGCAGCAAGCTCTTCACTATCATCGGCGATATCTGCATAGCGGAAGCTGTCGTCTCCCCCTTCAATGTAGCGAGCAAAATTCTCGCTGACAAAACGGTAGAAAAGAGCCCCCAGCACGTATTGCTTGAAATCCCACCCATCGACGGTGCCACGCACATCGTTGGCAATTTGCCAAATGCGCCTTTTAAGTTCTTCAAATTGCTGAGTGCTTGTCATAAATTTATTCTTGTAATTATCAGGTGAATATTGAGTGATTTGATGAGTGCATTACATCGCTACCAGCAGCATTTGCAGCTGTAGCGCATTAACCGTTAAGTGGACCGAATCGGAAAGGCATTTCGACACTGGCCGTGAGCTCAAGTCTGAATTTCAACATCCAGGACCTACTATAATTCACCTTCCGACAGAACGATCTATAGCAGGTAACGGCAAATCCAAATCTAAAGTCTCCATTCGAATATTGTGCGCATACGCGTTATATTGCCAACGCCGAAATTGATCCAGCAACGTATTGTTTGTCTCTTCCAATCGCTGAACCTGGGCCTCCAGGTCTGCAATACGACGAGCAGCCCAATCCATAGTGAAGTCTGCTGGTAGCTGCTCACTCTGCTCTCTTAGCTCTTGCTTCCGTTGCTTGAACCGCTCTTTTATTGTCGGGTACAAATACATCGTGTGCTTTGATATAGACGGCACGCCGAGAACTTTTGCCACACGTTCGCAATACAACGGCCACGTAAGTTTACCCTCCCACCGGTCAAGCTCACGCAGTGCTTTTGGAAGCGTTGTTTTAGTAATAATCTGTTTAGGCATCGTCTGACCCCAGTTGCGGTTGCGAGACTGCCGGAAGAGTCACACGCTCAAACTCATCCGCCAAAACTACGCCCAGCCCCATATCCATCAGCGTACGCTTAACCGCCGATGGGTCATGACCTTCTGGAATTCGGACTAATGACCCATCTGGCACGTCTTCCTTCTCAAGCGTCAATCGTATTGCCTTCGTGTGTGCAAGCTTCCACTTGTGGTTATCTACCCAACGATCGGCGCCAAAAAAGCCTTCGTCGTGTGCTTGTTGAGCTTTATGGAGAAGGTCTTCTGTCTGATTTTCCAACAGTCTGATCCGGTCGAGCGTGATGTGATCTCCCTTTATACAGACATGCTCTTTGCAGGTTGTGCATTCACGTTGCTTCTGGCACGGCGTCATCGCGTAGTCATGCGTACACATGCCGTATAGCGTCGTCTTGGCGACACCAATGCGGTCCACACCAAGCTCGTGGTAAGTGACAGGCGATTGGGTTGTGAACCTCTCAAGCACGCTTGGTTTCTCATCAAAGGCTAAGGATCTTGCTGACTGAAGTTGCTCCTCCGGTGTGCGATGGTCGTAATGCCGGTTGTCGCTGACTGACGCTCGGCCAGCCCATTGCGCCAGCGTGTAATCATCCATACCAGCTCGTTTGGACATCGTGCTTAGCCAGTGACGTAGTTGATGGCTTGTGAGCTTGATGCTTGAGCCATCTGAGTTAGTTAAATCCTTTTGATCAAACAGTGACAGCCCTTTTGTACTACCCATTCTCTGGTTGACTTCATTTGACGTAGGCAATCTCCAAGAGAATTGTCGGACACGAAACTCTTTGTGCATCTCGTTGTGACGGTGCAAGCAAAGGGCGTCCCAGACTTTCACAGTTCTCGTCGAATCGACGAATGGCCAATCATCACCTGAGTATTCGTTCAGCGTATACGCAGCAAGACCTTCATATGTCATGGTCCCTTCATCGAGTAGCTTGGATATCCACTTGGTATTTCGATACTTGGACCCCCAGTCTGAACTGCTACTTGCGTCAACGCTTCCCTTGCCTTGGTCAAGGTCCATGGCCACGGCAAACTCTTCTGGGGACAACAGGGCTGCATCGGCAACAAGTGCAGTTGAAGCACACCCCTTGTGCCTGAGAAATCGCCCAGGATTGTCGTAGGCGTACTTGGCAGCAATACGTGCGGGTGCTCCAATTTCAATGAGACGGCTTACAGCCTCTTCCACCACGCTATGCATGGCAGGGATAATCCACTTCTTGGTTGCGCCCTTACCCTTTGCCGCCCACCAGCGCAAATACATCTGTTGGTTGCCTTCGTCATCTTCTTCCCAACCAATACAATCCAGAGGCAATGCCAGCACTTCGGAAATGCGCCCTGGGGCCACCATCAGAAGCACCATGATGGAGGAAAAGAAACGACTTTCCTTGCTGTCAGCGTTGGCAAATAAATCAGCCAGCGTGAGCATCACTTCATTACTTGGAAGCTTATCACTTCGATGTTTGGCTCCTGCGGCGCCAAGATCTTCTGTCAAAATCTTGGGTTTGCGGTGAGGCGACTTCCATGCAGGCAACTGAGCTGTGATTCGCATATCACTGCAGAACTTGAACAGCGCCTGGAGAAACTGCCCTGTCCTGTACCAGATATCAGGGCTTTCAAAAAATTCCTTACATCGCACAGCACTCACATCCATGACGGCAAGATTTATAAGGCTAACGTCTGCTCGTCCGTGAACCTTCATTAGTGCCGCTTCTACACACTGCAGGGCTGCAGTCAGATTGCTAACTGACTTTACAGGCTTGTGACTGTATTGATATCGAACGTATGCCTTGGCAAACTGCAGAAAAGGTTCAGACATTGGCGTAAACGAATAGCCTGTCTGTGGCGCGCTCTTGGTAGCAAACACGGCTACTGTCTTGCCCTGCTTCCATCGATTGTCAGTCCATGCTCCGCCATCCATGAATGCCGTCAAGTCCTCTCTTGCGACACGAATGAACTCCGACAGATTTGCCGCAGCGTCACGGTCGGCACGAGGAACAAACTGTACGACGTTATTCATTGACTAAAATCTCGTCGGCGCCGACATCGGATATCTCTGACTTAGCTTCAACGCACATTGCAACGCAATGCTCAACTGCCAGAATCAATTGGTCATTGGCATTGACAATCAGTTCGTCACAACCAGCCTCGCGCACACGCTCCTTCTCGGAATATAACTCGACTAGAACTTCATGATGAGGCCCGTCTACCCAAGGCTGGAAGTGATGACAGGTGTAGCACGCACGGTAACCACTGGCACAAAAACCGAAATTACCGCATGTACCCGTGGCGTTTTGATTGTTATTAGCCACACGACTGAGGGGGTCATCGCCACGAATTGCCTCCCTTTCAGATCGTACGAGAGTACCCATGCAGGCTTGAGCAAAGGGCGCTAACTGCGCTCCTACAAGCTCATTGATAATAACTGCATCTTGCGCCGTATTGTCAGTGTATATACCAACGTTCTGGATGTCGTTATGATCCAGCAGCTCAGCAATCACAAAAGCATCGAAGCCCTCGCGACGTAGTTTGGTACCTCGTGTGTCCCGAAATCTTGCCGATGACAACGTGATGACGCCACCTGTTCGTTCCGAATGCGCGTCGCACTTCTTTTCAAGCTTACGAAGCATGTTGCCAAAAGCCGCGACTGGCTTATGAAGGAAGTCAGACTCTCTGTCCTGCAATATCGCCATTAACGAAGAATAACCGGCTAAATTATTCTCGTTCAGAAAGATCGGAACCCTTGCTTTCATCTCATCAGACAAAGGCTCTGTCTGAATGGTCTGGACTACAGCAACAGACTGAAGGTGCTGCTGCTCTAGCACGACAAACAGATCCTCTATCACAGCCAACGATCGAAAATCTTTACGGAAGCCACCACCACGTTGTTTGGCGCGCGGAAAATTGATTCTGTAAAGTGAAATATCACCCTTCTTGTTTTCAACAAGATCGCCACCACACAAAGACGCTATCTGAACTGGCCGGCGAGCCGTCATTACCAAGGTCATCAAGTAGGCATAATCCTCAAAGAGGATTGACCTTTGCACCAACGCCTTATTCGCCCAGTCCAAGATTGCAGCAACTTCCAGATCGGTATAGGGGCCTTCTGTGGGGGAGCCGCTACGTACAGCAACGCCCTTTTCATTACCTTTTATCCGCCAGCTTGCCAGTAGATCAACAGCGTCGTCACTGACCCCATCAAATCCATAGGCATGCCATGCCAGCAAGAACCCTTTGAGACCTCCGAGATAGTGCGGGTTGCGTTCGGACAACATTGCTCGCCAATTCAACAGGCTGACTGAATCAACCTCTATTGCATGTGTGTCACTCAAGAATCGATTGAACTTGTCAGCCATCAGGTAGGTATGCCTGGCGGACATTTCCTCGGCATAGCGCTTCAACGTTGCTCGAAATCCAGCTCGAACAGGCTCGTTCAAAAGCGCTGCATCACCGAGATGGACAGTGGTGTCTTTATTGAGCTTCCACTTGTCACCATTAGCATCAAACGTATAGCCATCCCTGGAAACTACGGTATCAACTACCGATCCTGTAGCACTCGCGGATTTCACAACACTAATCATTAACGTCTCCAGAAAGACCGTCGTCGGCTATCCCAGACTGAACCCTACGCGCTGCTCGATCAGCCTCCTCTCTAATATGACGTTTGTTGTAAGCCGCTCCCGACGCATTGCTGCGATGACCGTTCAGGAAGGCTCTGATGTCAAGCTCCTGTGCCTCGGTCACTAACTGAGCTGTACTCCCTTCTGGGTGTTTTTTCGCCTTTTTGTTTTGTTGATCAATTCGCACCGATAGCTCATGATTGAAATGATGGCGAAATGAGTGCGGGTAGATAAGCGCAAATTCCGGATCGACAGTTCGCATCCTTGCCATAATCTGACTGCCAAGCGCAGACTGCGAAAGTGGCTGACCCAAGCCCTTGCCTTTTCGGTGAGCCACGAAAAGATAAGGATGCTTGCGTGCTGGGGTGATTTTCGCGCGAACGGTAGTGACGTAATCCTGTATCTGATCTGCCAAAAACTGCGGCAAGGGCAAGGGTCGTTCTTTTGTCTTTGCAACAGGTTGATAACTCCTATTGTCGTATCGATCGTCCTGCGTTCGACGAATCCAGACCAAAGGCTCATTGCCGAAGTCAAAGTCGCTTATACGTAGGCTCAGAAGCTCTCCACGGCGCATACCGGTGTACCGTAGTAGTCCAAACAGGATAGCGTTACGACAACGGGTAGATTCGTCTCGGAACGGGTTATCAGGATGATCCATCGCCGTGACCGCCATGAACCGGTCGATCAACTCTGAGGGTGGCGACTTATCATGCGGATCATCACTGAACTTGTTAGACAAACCGCGCGGTCGATGCCGCCGGATCGCTGTTGCCATCTTGTCAATCGCGGCAACATCACTTGGTGAGCGCTTATGCTGCGTTATAACCGACGCGACAAACTCCAGATACTCTGCAATCGTACTAAGCCGGTTGTAATGCTGCTGCCCTCGCACAGCCGAGCGAGAGGCAACCGAAGCCACATGCGCCTCCAGATGATCAGAGTTTTGACGAACAGTTTTTGAGTTTCCTGATGCTGGCTCCTGCAGATCACGCATATCCAGCTTGGCAAAGTCCCGCAAAGAGACGATGTCAGAGAGTTCCAGGAATTGACCCTGCTTGAATTCTGTCAGCAGGTCTCGTGAAAACGCGAGCTCCCAACGAAACAATACCTTGAGATCTTCCAATCTGTTCTTAATGGTATTGACGGCCAACCCAGCGTTCCTCAACTGGGCGGTCACGTAGAGCGTTGGATAGAACAGAGGAAGTCCCGAAGAATCCAGCAGCATCGGGACCCTCTCTCCATCACTGAAACGCTTGGTGGTTACGACAGGAACCACAGGCTATTCTCTCCCTTTTCAGGAAGTGTAGCACTATAACTTCTATATTTAACTATTCAAGAATGAAAATATTTCGCCCCAGCCCTTACCTACAACCTCTCTATCATTTTTTCTAAACTATTTAAAATAGGTGTAGATCAAAACGGAATATCGTCATCAAATTCCGCTCCCGCAGCAGCTGGCATAGGTGCTGATTGCGGCTTGGCAGGTGCTGACGACTGGGGAGCCGACCGAGGCGCTTGCTGGTTGAAATCACTACCACCCGCATTATCCATG
>Ga0114956_1002700_pt1 | contig 13891 bp, 8 predicted proteins | sample MaitaG_FD_87304 | JGI IMG/M metagenome (GOLD analysis project Ga0114956, IMG submission 87304) | Marine algal microbial communities from Maine, USA - Maine_Asex2 metaG | ecosystem: Host-associated > Algae > Red algae > Unclassified | place: Maine, USA | collected 2015-01-05 | reverse complement strand
TGTCCCCAGCTGCTTACGCCGATCCCGTACCCAGTCTTTTGCCATTAAAACGGCACCTACGATCAAACAAAATGCTCCCGATTCGCCATTAACAAATGCGGGTTTAGACCGGAGCGTCCTCACAATCCATCGAAGTGCCTCAGTAGCTGGGACAGCGACTGGACTACCGATAGTAAAGCCGCTGTCCCCAGCTGCTTACGCCGATCCCGTACCCAGTCTTTGGCCTCTTAACCTACTAGGATTTTCCAAGCTCGACAAAGCGATTTAGCAATGTTCTACGCTGTTCTTAGCCGGGTGACTTCTCTAGGCCCGTGACAAGTTAATTGCCGCTTCGATTTGCTCGGTCAGAAGATCCCAACGCTGGCCCGTAGTCACTTGGCCCAACTGTTCGATCTCCACCATCAAACTTTCAAGCCGAGACGCCTCGATCTGCAACGTTGGCTGGCCCACCGCAGGCAAGCCAACACGACAAGAGAACTCACCGGCATCGTTTTGCACCAACGTCCACTGACCACCGCCATGTCCCAAAACGTTGAGCCCGACTTCGATTCGATCTCCACCATCGCCGGCTAAATCAACATTGGGCAAGTTTGCAAAGATGCTGGTCGTGATCGCACTCATTCGATCCAATTCTTGATCGAACCAAACGCTGGCCTCAGGAACAGCCAAACGACCTTTGCCCCAACGATTCTCTTCCCCAAATTTGATAAAGCGCTTAATCATCGACGCATTAATGGCGGGACAACGAAGATGCCCCGCGAATTTCTCAACGTTTGATTTATCAAATATCGGATCAGAAGTTAAATACGCCTCATAAACTCGAGCGTTCTCGAAAAACAGCTGAGCAAACTTACTCTCGGCGGCCAACGGTTGGTCCGGGCCGATAAATTCGACGCCGCCTGAATTGAAATAATCGCAACAAGCATCAATGAATTGCCGCGCTGTGGAACATTCATCCGGCACTAAATGGTACGTTCGATTATGAGCCGCTGCGGTCGAAACCAAGTGACAAATTACACTGGAAACCCAATCCACCGGCACCAAGTTCCGTGGCTCGTCACCGTTCATTGGCAACTGGATCGGCGTTTGATGGATGCCGTTATCATCGGTCTGCTGCGCCGGCACCAGCGTGGCGAAGATGCGGAGATAGAGGAACATCCCGTGATAGGTAGACGTAAATCCAGTTTCTGAATCACCAACAATAACGGCCGGACGATAGATCGTCTTAGAATCAAAATGGTCGGCTTCAGAAACCAACTTCTCCGCCTCATACTTACTTCGCTCGTAGTCATTACGAAACGACTGCCCCACGTCAAGTTCTGACTCACTCACAACCCGATCGCTTTTTCCACAAACGTAAGACGTCGACACGTAATGCAAGTGACGAATGTCCCATTGCTTGGCGGCCTTTAAAACATTTTCAGTCCCACCAAGATTAGTGAACCAAGGCTCGTGTAATTTCGATTGGCCCGCGAACTGCAAAATCGCCGCGTTGTGCAACATCGCATAACAGTGTTCTGACACCCAACGCTGATCGTCGGCGTCAAGGGCAAGCTCCGGTAGATTGATGTTACCGCATAAAACGACCGGTCGGGGAAGGCATCTATTTAAGCGCTGCTCCCATCGCTGCATGATAGCTTCAATACGCTGGACCTCGCTCAGCCTTTTATTGGGCCGAACGATGACCGCGATGCGCTGCTCTTGAATCAGAAAATCCTTCAGCAAGTATTGCCCAACCAGTCCCGTCCCCCCCGTCAATAAGAGGTAAGGACGACGCGATTTGGCTTTGGCAAATTGACTCTGGGTCTGCGGAAGTTTAGATTTCACGGCGGCCAATAATTATCAGTGTTGAAGTGCAAGTGGGATCGTAGGTGAGCTCATCCCGCGAAGAAAACGTCCGCAATAAAACTTGCGAATCGGCGATTGCAGGGTGAGAACAGGTCGCAGCAGTAATTTTGATTCGAGAATCTCACAGAACATCTTAATTATGAATTAAAATGGCAGCTTTTCCTATTCATAGTTTCCGTTTCTACAGACAAATCAGATAACGATCATGCATTCAAAGCCCAAACACCGCATTCGCTTGCTTTCGTCAAAGACTTGTTTTTCTAAGCTGGCGTTTTTTTTTACCTCGGTAGCCTTAATTTTACTGATCAGCCATATCGCGACAGCTGAAAATCCGGTTTTCGAAGCAATTGGAACTGACAATCGCCCATCGCCCGAAAACATCGAACGAGGCTGGATCAGTCTGTTTGATGGGGAGACCTTATTCGGATGGAAAGCCCAGTCCAATGCTGATTGGAAAGTTTCCGACGGGACGATTAAAGCGACGCGCGGCGATAAGGGCCTTTTAAGGACGACGACACAATTTTCCAACTACGAACTGAGCGTTGATTTCAAAGCGACCGCACAAACTAACAGCGGTGTCTTTCTACGTACCAGCCCCGCACCCAAAAATGCAACCGATGGTTGTTACGAGATAAACATCGCGCCAGAAACCGACCCTTTCCCGACCGGCAGCATCGTTGAGCATTCGCGTGTGAAGCAACCCATCGAATCCGACGACCAATGGCACAACCTACGAATGATAATCAGCGGCGATTTAGGAGAAGTTTTCCTTGACGGGCAAAAGGTCAGCATAATTTCGGCCGGCGGTTTGGGACGTGGCTATATCGGACTACAGTTTCGTAAACACGAAGTCCAATTTCGCAATATCTTTCTGAATCCGCTCGATCTGAAGCCGCTGTTGACCAACAAGGGTTTAGATAAATGGATTTCAGACGGGTCTGGCGAAACAACTTTCACCATTAATGAGGCGCAACAACTGCAAATGCAATCTGGTCCCGGCCAGCTGGAGTCAAAGCAACATTTTGCAGACTTCGTCCTCAGCGCAAAAATTAAAACCAATGCGAAGGGGTTAAACTCAGGCATTTTTTTCCGCTGTATACCCGGCGAAAAGATGAATGGCTATGAAAGCCAAATCCAAAATCAAATGGTCGATGGCGATCCGACCAAACCCTTTGATTGCGGCACCGGTGGAATCTTCCGACGACAGAACGCTCGACGGATCGTGGCGCAAGACCAACAGTGGTTCTATAAGACGATCGTCGCCGTCGGGCCGCACATCAGCGTCTGGGTCAACGGCTACCAAGTCACCGACTGGACCGACAAACGGAAACCAGACGCCAACCCACGAAGAGGACTGCGACTCTCCGCCGGCAGCATCATGCTCCAAGGCCACGACCCGACGACGGATGTGCTGTTTGAGAAAATTAATGCAGCGGAGTTACTTCCCCGACGCTAAGAAGCAAACCACACTCCACGCGAATGTGGCGGTACACTTACGCCTGCAACTGCCTCAGCTTTTTCGGCAGCGGAAAACTGACGTTCTCTTGGCGGATGATCACCGGTTCCACGGTCGCGCCGTACTTCTCAACGATCCAATCGAGACATTCCTGCACGACCGTCTCGGGAGCACTCGCACCAGCGGTGACCAACACACTCTCCACACCATCAAACCACGCCGATTTAAGATCAGCCTTCCCGTCGATCAGATAGGCAGGCTTGCCTGTGTCTCCGGCCAGTTCTCGAAGGCGTTGACTATTGGAGCTGTTTTGACTGCCCAAAACCAAACACAGATCGGTGTCGCCGGCGATCTTACGGACGGCTTCCTGTCGGTTTTGGGTCGCGTAGCAAATGTCTTCCTTGGGGGGATTTACCAAGTTTTTATACCGGGCACGCAGCGCTTGAATAATGCGGTTAGCATCGTCAACCGAAAGCGTCGTCTGCGTCAAATAAGCCACCTGCGCGTCGTCGGCGACTTCCAGTTTTGCCACGTCCTCAACTGATTCGACCAAGACCATCGCTTCGGGCGCTTCGCCCATCGTTCCGATGACTTCATCGTGGCCTTCGTGCCCGATGAGGAAAATCGTATATCCCTCACGCGCATATTTTACAGCCTCAAGATGGACCTTGGTTACCAGCGGACACGTCGCATCAATTGCATTTAGGTTCCGTTGAACTGCAGATTGTCGAATCTCCGGGCTCACGCCATGAGCAGAAAACAATAGCACCGACCCCTCGGGGACATCCGTGATTGCATCAACAAACACTGCGCCCTTTTTCTTAAACGATTCCACCACGTACTGGTTGTGTACGATTTCATGGTAAACATAAACCGGGGCTCCGAATTCGCTGAGCGTAAGATCAAGGCTTTCGATCGCCATGTTGACGCCCGCACAAAATCCGCGTGGGCTGGCCAATAAAATTTTCATCACAAACTTCCGCAGGATTTGCCGGGCAAAAAAATCTGGACTTCTCCTCAACGGCTCATCTTACTTAACCGAAGCCATTTCAGCGAGACAACTATTGCCCGAGGGCGGTGTCATTCAATAAACCGCTGTTATTTTGCTGAGAATCGCTTATTTTAAGTGGGCCGGTAGCAGTGGCGGCGAATGTGGTTCACCAACCGCAAGGTATTAGCCGCGGGAATCCTAACGCGATAACGGTCGATCAACGATCCTACCGCTGGTGCCTTGCCGCTCAGTTCATCAACCACGCCTTGTGGCTCCGCTACCAGGACATCCATCCGCGCATCCAATCGACCCAACGAAGATCATGTCCACTGAAACGATCGAAAACGAATTCGTCAACGTGACCGACGCATTGATAGAACGCGGTTACAAAAACTGCTTGGCAACCAGTCGGAAGTTCTTCGGGGCAACGGCGTGGATGACATCCAACCTCCCTGCGGATCGCAAAAAAGCAATCGCCGCGATCGGCTGGCATTTGATGCGTTGCCTCGATTTCTTGGACCTTGAAAGCTTCGACGGACTTTCATTAGACATCTGGAAAGAAAATCTCTACGAACTCAGCGACACACTATCGGGTAAATGTCGCTGCGCCGAAGATGCAGCCTTGGCCGACGCGGTGATTCGGTTTGGGATACCCAAAGAGCATTTGTTTGAGATGATGACTGCCGCCGACTCTTGGAGCCGGCTGCGGAAGTTCGAAACTCACGAGCAATTGGATCAGTTCGCGTCCAAGTTCGGCGGCAGCATGTTAGCCGCTTGCGTGCCGATTCTGGGCGGCGGTGGTTCAGACTATTTTGCTCCTGCAGTGGAATGCGGACAAGCCATCCAAATGACGCACATGTTGGCCAATCTGGTTCCCAATCTCAAGCAGCATCAGTCCTTCTACGTCGAAGAAGACGTTCGCAGATCGGGGCTGAGCCTGACACGCATGATGATGCGGCAATCAAGTCCAGAACTAAAGCGATTCGTTCGTCTGCAAACGTCACGTATTGAAAAACGATTCATCGCTGGAGGTCAGATTGTTCCGCTACTAGACTTCGACGGTAAACGTTCGTTGTCTTCGCTGCTGGATTATTACTGGTCAGTTTTTTCGAAGATGCGCGCCGAACCAGATTCTATCCTGCAACCAACTGGTGTTTTGACGCAAAGAGAAAGACTCAGGCTCCGGACGCGCCACATGATGGGTACTGAAGGCAAAGCACCTGTCATCGGCGTCAGCGACCACCATTAAGCACTCGGAGACGTAACAACTGAAAATCCCGCCGGCATTTAAGGTTTATCGTTGTCATCTCCCAACCCGACCAATTCGAGCAACTTGAGCGCGTTGGTGGTTTCGGCGATGCCTTTGTTCATTCGGTAATCGAAGGTCATTTCCTTTTTACCGTCGACTTCTTTGAACTGCTCTGAGAAGAAAACGGGATCACAAGCAGAATCGAGCTCATCCGTTTTCGCCAAATCTAAATCGTGAGTTGAAATGGCACCAATGGCATTGCGATCAATCAGCCGACGCACCACACGGCTGACGGCGATCTGACGCTCGCGTGAATTCGTGCCCTGCAAAATTTCGTCCAGCAAAAATAGCATCCTGCGATCGCCACCGCTGGACTCAATCGCTTCGGCCGCATCGACGACCTGCTTCAGCCGTTTAAGTTCCGCCATAAAGAAGGAAACGCCATCCGCCAACGAATCGGCGATCCTCATGCTGGTTTCAATCTGCATTGTGGGCTGACGAAAATCATTCGCGCAGACGACGCTGCCCATCTGTCCCAGCACGACGTTGGCCCCAGCGCTGCGGAGCAAGGTGCTTTTGCCTGACATGTTGGAACCGGTCACCAGCAACACCGTCCCCGGCGGACCGATCTTCACGTCATTGCGAACCCGTTCGGTGCCCAACAGCGGATGACCGACGCGGGTCCCCTCGATCACCGTTTGCTCGGATTCACTGGCCAAGTAAACGGTGGGAAAAATCCAATCAGGTTCGTCGTAGGCCAGCTTTGCTAACGCACAGAGCGCTTCCCATTGCCCCAGCCCATCGAACCAGCGCTCAACGTTGCGTCCTTGTTGCGTTTTCCACTTCTCCAACCAGTGCAAGGCGTGAGCATCCCAAAAGAACAGGAACTCTAACACAACATACAGCAAAAACAGAATCCCGTTACGGCGGATGTTGGCCAGCCCCGCAAGCGCGCTCAATCGACCGATCTCGACGGAGCCTTTCGAATCGTCCGACTTTATTTTCGCTTGCAACTCTTTGAGCCGTTGAGAGTTTGTTTCGAAATTGGTAATACGATCAAAGAGACTGACGTAGTGACTGGCCTCATTTGATCGAGAAGAAACTGAATTCAAAACTTCATGAATACTGCCGGCATAAACGATCGCCAGCCCAAAATTTACCAGCATCGCACATGCCAACAACACCAGCCACCCCAACGGCGGAAGCAGTGGCACAAACAGCAGCCCAACAATCGCGACGATCGAGACGACCGAGGTCAACCGTGCCACTCCCAACACCCAACTCCGTCCTTGGAACCAACTGTTACTGTTGGCCCAATCGACAAATCTGCTAGGGCCAGATTGCCCCACGGCCAGTTGTTCGCAGGTTAAATGAAATGCCTCCCGCCAATCCACCGCCGGGGCCAGTTCCTTTACCGCATCCTGTCGCAGTTTCACCTCGTCGGCCAACGCTCCATCGAGAATCCAAGCCTTCAACGTCGAAGTCCCCAACGGCGTGCGGGTGATTCCCAACAACTTAAAAATCGAACTCTCGGTGAACAAATCCAAATCCGTCGACAGCGCCACCCGCGCAGGTTCTATCTCGACGTCCGGTGTTTGTATCTCGCTCCATTGACGGTGGCAGCGCGCCAGCGATTCACGATAGATCTTCACCAGCAACGAAGCTCGTCGTAGTTCCGTTTGCATACCTTCGTGGACGAAGGCGACCGCGAGGAAACCCAAAAACAACAGTCCCGACAGATACAACCAAGGCCGTCCGATGCCCCAGAACTCTGTCATGCACAAAAATAGAGGAACTAAAGAAAGGAGAAATAATCCGCCCCTTAAATAGCCCACCGAACTCCAACGTTGGTCGCAGCGTTTGACCGTCGCGCGATGCGTGTCCAACTTCGACTGATATCGGGCGAGCACTTCGTCTCGGGCGAGAGCAAGCTTATTTTCTGGCATCTGTGTCTGTTCTAAGTTTGAAACGATTTGTCTGTCAACACTTCAGCGAAGCAAAGCGTTAGATGCCGGCCAATTCCGTGGATCGCCATACGCGCTGGATCGCCAACATAAACGCCGCCGTCCGCAGGCTAACCTGATGGGTTTGAGATGTTTGCCAAACTTCTTCAAAGGCTTTGGAAAGCACCGCATCCAATTCCTGACGAACGCGGTTCAAATCCCAACTGTAATACTGTCGATTCTGTACCCATTCGAAGTAACTGACCGTCACGCCACCCGCGTTGGCCAAAATATCCGGCAACACAATCACTCCCAAAGATTCTAATTGCTGATCAGCGTCGGCGTCTATCGGGCCATTGGCACCTTCGATAATGAAACGCGCTTTGATTTCTTCCACGTTCTCCATCGTAATAACGCCCCCCAAAGCAGCAGGGATCAACAAATCGCAATCTAAACCGAGCAGTTCTTCGTTGGTGATTTTGCGGACGTTTTCTAATCCATCAAGCGTTTTGTTTTTGATCGAGTGCCGCAATGCCGCAGGAATGTCGATCCCCTCTGGATTAAAATAGCCTCCTGTTACGTCGCTGATAGCAATAATTTTAAACTCAGATTCGTACATGAATTTAGCCGCGTGCGAACCCACGTTGCCAAACCCTTGGAGCACGACGTCGGTTTCCTTAGGCGTTTGTCCCAAGCGATGGAGCATCTTATAAGCCAATATGCCGACGCCTCGACCGGTGGCTTCTTCGCGGCCTTTGGCTCCGTAGTCCTCGACCGGTTTTCCGGTGATACAAGCCGGACTGAAACCATGATATTTTTCCCACTGGTTGCGAATCCAAGACATCGTTTCGCTGTTGGTGCCCATATCGGGCGCTGGGATGTCGATGTCAGGACCGATAACGTCGTGGATCTGATCGACGAACTTGCGTGTTAGCCGCTGCTTCTCTTTCTGCGACAACTCGCGCGGCTTCACACAGATGCCCCCTTTAGCGCCACCATAAGGAATATCAACGACAGCCGTTTTCCACGTCATCAACGACGCCAGCGCTCGGACTTCGTCAAGATCGACTTCGTGGTGGTAACGTAAACCACCCTTCATCGGGCCACGCGCATTGTTATGTTGGACACGAAACCCCGTGAAGACTTTCAGTTTCCCATCGTCCATTTCAATGGGAACCTCCACCGTAATTTCACGTTTGGGTTTCAGCAGCAGCTGCCTCACACTTTCATCCAGATTCAGCAACATCGCTGCTCGATCGAAATAATGCTGTACAGTTTCGGATGCACCTTGGTGGTTCGAAGGTCGATTCATGATTTTATAAATTCTGAGTGTTCGTGATCGAAGTAGTTATGTTCTGAACGATTTTGATCTTAGCGGTTCTGTCAAATTGACATTCGAGAAGTGCCGACATAGGACATTTCTAAAAATGACAATCAACCAGCCACGATGCCTCAATCGCCTCAATCGCCTTAACCGCCTTAACCGGCCAACTATTGGACGCGATGGGCTATCGTGGCAATGACTGGATGTCTTACAATAGGTTTTATCGCGATTCGTGACAACGTTAGCCTGTGAAACTTACCCGGTTTACATGAGAAGTCTGTGACGCTGGATATCGACCAATTCTGGAAACTGATCTCCGAAAGCCAATTGCTCAGCGCCGATCAGATCGATGCGGTCAAATCCAAATGGCCCAATCAAGATGCCGCTGGGGTTGCCCAACAGATGGTGGCCGACAATGTAATTTCGCCCCTGCATAGCGCCGTCCTATTATCAGGACACTCGGGGCCATTCATTTTCGGCCGCTATCTGATCACTCAAAAGTTCAACCCCACCGACGATAGTGGGCTTTGGTGTTCCTTTGCAGGACGTGACCTCAGAACGGGGCATCCGGTGAAACTGGAGTTCTTCACCGGCACGGCACCGGAGGCCGTTTCGCTTTGGAGTCAGATCGAATCGCGCGTCCGCAAGCTGGCCAAGTGCCGACATCCGCACCTTTTAGAAACCTTTCAGTCGATCAGTTTGCCAGACTACCGCTTTGTGGTATCTGAGCTGCCCACGGGGAAGACACTTTCACAAAAGTTGCCGCCCAAGGGGCGTTTGAAGCTAAAACAGGCGGCTCCCATCATGTTGCAAGTTGCTCAAGCACTGGACGCCATCACGGGAGGCGAAAACGACGGCTTGGTTCCGACCGCTGACCGGCTGCCGCAATACATTTGGCTGCAACCCAAAGCCGTGGTGAAACTTCAACCGCAGTGGATGGCAGATCTGCCGACCGAGGCAAAAACAGTTGATAACCTTTCGCCTCACTCTCCATCGAAATCGGTGGCCGCATTGCTGTTAAGGATGACGGGCGGGGAAAACGCGCACGCATCTAACGCCGAAAAGTTGATCGAAAAATCTGACATCAGCGGGGACCTAAAACTCGTCGTCCAGACTGCTTTGACTGATCAGACCGCTTTGGTTGATCAGGCCGCAACTGCCTCCAAGAATACGACGGACAAAGAGCGTCGGAGTGAACTGAAAAGATTGATCGAAGCCTTGCAGCAAATCAGCCCTCAGCTTCCCAAACCGGCGACTTTAAATACAGTCGCCTCGTTCCGCCAAGTCCTCACGGCATCGCAGATGATGGCACTGCCGATGGCGGAACCTGTAAAACAAGTGCCCGAGATCGCAGCGATCACGAATTCCGCAGCCGTCCAAACCAGCAACGACCCGCGCGTGATCGCCGCGCGGCAGGCCGCCGCATTGCGTAAGAGCACGCGATGGAAGATGCCGGTCGCGGTCGCCACGACTTTATTTGGCCTGTTGGTGGCCGGCGTGATTTGGGCGTTAACGGCCAACCAAAATGTCATCAGCCGCGTCCTTGTAGACGACACCGCACAGCCTCTCGATCTTGCCCCAACACCCAATGCTCCAGCTATCGCCGACGCGGATTCTACCGAAGCCCCCGACTACTCCAACGTCGCATACGTGCAAGAAATTGTGGACGTTGGTCAATCGTATCTTTGGCAATCGCCCACAACAGGCAAAGCGATCGAATTTCGCTACCTGCCATCGACGACTGAGATTCTCTTTCATGCCAGGCCGCATGAATTGAGCCAAATCGAATCCGGCCGCCGTTTGCTGACAGGAATCTCAACCACCTTCGCTCAGTCGATCAAAACGCTTCGCAGTTCTGTCGGCGTCCAGCTGCCACAGATGGAGACATTGACCGTCGCTCTTTACCCCGGCGACGCGGGAACCTACAAAACGATCTACAGCGTGTCAGTGACCGAATCGGTCTCCCTTGAGGATCTAAAATTAGCATGGGGGGATGTAGTCGAAGTCAGAACGAAGGACGGCAAGAAGTTTTTCGCAACCGACGACAACGCGTTTCTGATTACATCAGCGGATGACAAAAAAAATGTTTCGTTCGTCGTCGGCGAACCTAAACTAATACAAGAATTGGCGACGCTTGATGGCCGCAGCGTCCTCGCAAGACCCATGCAGCGGCTGGCCGATCGGACCGACCGCGACAGGCACTTAAGCATTCTCGCATCGCCTCGGGCTTTGACCGACAGCTACGGACGATCACTTTGGGGTGAACTCAGCACTACGATTGTTCCCCAACTGCAAATCTTTTTTCCCGACAGTCTCCAGGGCATGGCTCTGCTTATGCACGTCGACGATGGAGACTATCTTGAGCTTCATTTCGAACATTCCGCTGGCGTTACGGCCGATGCGGTCAAGCAGCAATTGGAAGACAAAATACGCATGGCGGTCAACCGCGTGGGAACCTTTGCGTCCAACCTGCCAAAGATAGACTATTGGGAGAACGTGCGACAGCGAATATTGCCGATGACGGAATTGCTGTCGCGCGACTTGCGGTGGGATGTCGAATTCGAAAATGTCATCGCCAACACTTGGCTGCCTCCTGACGCGACTCAGAATTTGATCGCGGCATCCGAATTGACGCTGGCCTTTGCTAACAGCGTTGCCCCATCAGATATCGCTGACGTAAAACTGGCTCCCAAAACAATTGAGGAACTTTTGGCGACGAAACGGAGTCTCAATATCGCGAACCCACCTGATCTGAACATTTTGTTGAATGAATTGGCCAGCGATGTGAATGACGATTTTCCCGGCATGCCATTTGAATTTAAGATAAAATTGATGGGCAACGATCTACAAAAAGAAGGCATCACGCAAAACCAACGTCCTGGCCCGCTGGCGTTTGAGGACATGCCGTTGGCTGACATCCTGACCAAGATCATGACCAGTGCGAATCCTGACAAGAACATCACAGGACCGGCAGATCCAAATTGCAAACTGGTTTGGGTCGTCGTCCCTGGTGGAGAAAATGACAACAAAACGGTAGCCGTGACAACTCGGGCGGCCACGACGGCACGTGGCGAAGAATTGCCTGAAGCTTTTAAAACTCCTTAGTTGGACTGCTTAGTTGGACTGCTTAGTTGAACTGCTTAGTTGGACTGCTCCACATTCGAATCGGTACACTGGTTATTAAGCGACAATGAAACTGTGAGCGTCAGGTATCACCCTCCATTCACCGGCGGCTGACGCCTTGCCGCTTGCGAAAGTGGCGTAGTAAAATTTGTTAGCTCACACGAGCGGCATCGGATCACGAACAAGCAATTCACCGCACTTTATTTAGAAAAGGAGTTTCGTTGGAACCTTACGTCATCATTTGCAACAGTTGCGCCGCGCGGCTGAAGGTAACCAACAAAGCCTTGATCGGCCAGCGTTTGGCATGTCCCAAATGCCAATCCATGATCGACGTGGTAGCGCCGGTGGGTTTCGAGCCAACCCCTGAACCGCCGAAGGATGAATCTAATTCGGAGCAACCCCTTTCGAGTAACTTTGAAGATATCGAATCTTTGTTGGCCGGAGCACAAACTTTGGGGCGCGGCAAATCGACACCCGCTGGTCCGATCAATTCTTCAAAGTTGCAATCCCCACCACCGGCGTCTGCACCCCAAACGCCGATGATGCCGGAGGCTCAGTGGACGACTGAATCGAACAAAAGGAAAAAACGAATTTTGCAAATAGTGATGTTGGCGCTGGTGACGCTCGCCACATTGGGAATCGGGATTTGGGCCCTGATCGGCGCAGCCAATTCTGTCGACACAACGGTCGCCAGCAATGATGAATCGCTACCGCAAATCGTCCAAGGCGATGCTGTTTCAACGCCAGACGCTGGTGTCCCCGAAACTTCGAATTATGAAACTTCGAATTATGAAACTTCGAATTCCGAAACTTCGAATTCCGAAAGTTTGAATCCCGAAACTCTCATTTCGGCAGACTCTTCTCCAAAGGATTCCCCACCTGCTGGCTCTGATCGGGATGCTGAATCTGAAATTGAGGACGTTCCTGAAACCGAGCTACCCGCCCCCCCGGTTAAAACGAAGGTGAATTCTGGAGAGATGCCGGTCTCCCCAGCAACACTTCCGCCTCCGCCACGGGTCGATAATTCGGCCGGTGAATCAGCACCGCCGCCACTGCAGTCGGATTTCCTCAATTCACGACGCGCCGAAACCGAGAATCCGCTGGCGACGCAAAATCCTCCGGCCACCGATTCCCCATCGCCACTCGATCCGGACTCATCAGATTCGCCTTTGATCGCGTCCACCGAAAATTCGTTGGGTACACTATCAAAAATACTTAAAGGGCAGGGGACCTCGCTGAAACAGATTGAAGACATCGCCGAAATTCAAAGGGAGCGGGCGCTGATCGGAACGCCCACCTATTTGATCGAGCCGCCCGACAAAAAACCGCTTCAATTGGACCGACAACTATCGGCGGAGCTTTCTGGTTGGAAGCTGGACAATGTCCCTTTGATCGATGCGATTAGCGATCTGGAAATGCTTTCCGACATTCCCGTTTCAATAGATCCATCGCTGATTCGAGAGGGCAGTATCGATTTGCAACGGACGATATCGCTCAAGATCGAATCCTTAACATTCAAATCCGCATTCGAAACGTTGCTGATCGATGACGGGCTGGTTCTCAATCGGACTTCCTCTGGAATCCAAATCACGACACCACCCGGCTCCGAAGTGATCACGAAGTCCTATCCGCAATCCTTCAGCACCGACGCAGTTTCAACAGGTCGATTAAGGGAATTGATAATTACCGTCACTGGAATCAATGACTGGGATGATGAAAATTACAAACTGGACATCAGCACGGATTCGGTTACCGTCAGCCATCTGCAAAAAAACCAAAAGATGATTTCCGATCTTCTGGCAAAACTCAACGCGGCGGCGGCTTACCAAAGCGATGCGGTCGCGATGAAAGACGTGCTGCGTCCACTGGCGCTCAAAGCAAAAAGGGCCTTGGCCGCGTCCCCCAATCTGACTTCGATCAATCCTTATCGACGATCGATGCGTATCGGCAGTCTACT
>Ga0114956_1002699_pt1 | contig 13892 bp, 9 predicted proteins | sample MaitaG_FD_87304 | JGI IMG/M metagenome (GOLD analysis project Ga0114956, IMG submission 87304) | Marine algal microbial communities from Maine, USA - Maine_Asex2 metaG | ecosystem: Host-associated > Algae > Red algae > Unclassified | place: Maine, USA | collected 2015-01-05 | reverse complement strand
CAGTTCGACCAGTCAATAATGTTGGATCTTTCTTAGAAGGGCCTTCAATAACAACCTCTTCAACTTTGCCAATACGCTCCTGATATTTTAAAAGCGCAGATCGTTCAATTACAGCTCTTAATCGTTTATAACGTTCTTGAACTTCAGCTGGGTCACAAAAATCTGCCTGCATTTTGGCTGCTTCAGTTCCTTCACGAGGTGAGAAAACAAACGTGTAAGTACTATCAAACTGAGCTTCAGCTGTGACTTCTAGAGTACGAACAAAATCTTCTTCCGTCTCACCCGGGAAGCCAACAATAATATCTGTAGTAACAGCTAAATCTTCAATAGTTGCTCGAGCAGCGGCTAACTTAGTTAAAAACTTCTCGCCCGTATACCCACGGTGCATGGCAGCCAATACCCGATCCGAACCAGACTGTAAAGGAAAATGTAAGTGCGGTGAAACAGCGTTAGTTTCTGCCATTGCATCAAAAACTTCTTGAGTCATATCTTTAGGATGCGGGCTAGTATAACGAAGCCGCTTTAAACCATCGATAGAACCCACTTCACGTATAAGACTAGCGAACTGTGTCCTAATTTTTGTTTTACCATCTTCTTTTCTAGCAGCCAAAGAAAGATCACGCCCATAAGAATTCACATTCTGACCTAACAAAGTAATTTCTGTTACGCCTGAAGAAACTAGACGTTGTGCTTCAGAAACGATGTCTTGCACTGGTCGAGAAATTTCTTTACCGCGAACTGAAGGCACAATACAAAAAGCACAGCTATTATCGCAACCGATCTGAATTGTCAGCCAAGCCATAAAATCTGAATCACGTTTAGCAGGCAAAGCTGAAGGAAAACTGTCATCATCTGGCGAAGCTTCTTCCCAAATTTCTGTGACCGGACCATTCTGTCTAGCTTCTTCCAAGAGTTCAGTAGCTCTGTGAACATTATGAGTACCAAATACAACATCAACATGACCGGCACGTTCTTGAATAGTTTCACGATCTTTTTGAGCTAAACACCCAGCAACAACAATTTGCATATCAGGCTTAGTTTCTTTAAGCTTTTTTAGATTCCCCAAAGCCCCATATAATTTGTTGTCAGCATTTTCTCTGATACAACAAGTATTCAAAACAATAACATCAGCATCAGCTTCGTCAGTTGTTTCGTTATAGCCATCAGATTCTAAGAGCCCAGAAATCCGCTCAGAATCATGTTCATTCATCTGGCAGCCATATGTACGCAAAAGGTATTGTTTAGTCACTCCTCCAGGCTAGGCCAAATTAGAACAAAGAACATCTAAAAAATATTGGAGTAATAAAATATATTTATGGAGCGGGAGTAATCAGTCCAGTGTTTACATCAACTAATGGATCATCAACTACCCCGCCTAAGGTCGTGACAGCTCCTATAGAGACCACTACGATTAGTGCGAGGAGTAGCGCATACTCTACTAAACTTGCACCTTTTTCAGAGTCCTTAGTGTTTGAACTCACAGGATAAAAGCCACAAGTTCTTTGAACTAAATTTTTTGCTTTCTGAAACATCTTTATCCTGCTCATTCTTTATCTTCATATAAGAATCGTATAAAAACCCTTTAAAGTTGAGCTAAATAGTCAATTAGGCTTAACTTTTAAACTTTATATAATCACATGAATTGCAAAAAAGTACCAAGCTTTCGAGTATTAAGCCCAATTTGAGGTCAAAAGCCAACTAAGATATTTAAAGCTTACGAACTTAAGTTCGCTAATTCTATGGCACAGAAAGGCGCATTATTATGGCCAAACAAGAAGAACTAATCCCTTTTGCACGAGAAGTGCTCGATGTTGCGGTAACTGAAGAGCTTGGTGAGTCTTTTATGGCCTACTCGCTTTCTGTAATAACATCTAGAGCTATACCTGATGTCAAAGATGGCTTAAAACCGGTGCAAAGAAGAATCCTGTACTCTATGAGACAAATGAGGCTCTACCCAGAAAAGCCTCACAGAAAATGCGCACACGTGGTTGGTGACGTAATGGCAAAATTTCACCCACACGGTGATGCCGCTATTTATGACACACTCGTACGATTAGGCCAAGATTTTGCAAAACAAGTAACTGTAATTGACCCACAAGGAAACTTTGGTAGCTTAGACGACCCGCCTGCAGCTTATCGTTACACAGAATGCCGTCTAACTAATGCTGCACTAGATCTACTTGGCGAAATCGACGAAGAAACTGTAGAATGGCGTCCAACTTATGATGGTGAAACCTTAGAACCAGTTTATTTGCCAGCGCTACTGCCTAACTTATTAGTAAACGGGACTTCTGGAATTGCAGTTGGCATGGCTACCAGCATGCCTACCCATAATTTAAGAGAAGTTTTTGAAGCTATTAAATTAGTGATGACTAAACGCAGACCTAAACCAACTACCGAAGAACTCATGAAGGTTATCCCAGGTCCAGATTTTCCATCTGGAGGCCATATAATAAACGATGGCATTTCAGAAGCATTTGAAACTGGTAGAGGCTCAATCAGAGTCAGAGCAAAAGCCGAAGTCGTAAAAATCACTAGAGCAAGACAGGGTCTAGAAATAACAGAACTTCCATATCTGGTCGGGGTTGAAAGAGTAATCTCAAAGTTAAAAAATCTTAGAGATTCCGGCAAAGTAAATGAAATCAGCGATGTTAAAAACCTTTCCGATAGAAAATCTGGCCTGAAACTAGTAATTGAATGCAAGACAGGAGTAAAGCCAGAACTCTTATTAGAAAAGCTTTATCGTTTAACTCCCCTAGAAGAAACATTCGGAGTGAACAATGTTGTACTAGTTGACGGTATACCTACAACAATCGGTCTATACGACTTGTGTTTACATTACATTAATCACCGGCTAGATGTAATTGTGAAACGAACAGAATTTCGACTTGCGAAAGCAGAAGCTAGAAAACACATCATCGAAGGTTTACTCATCGCAATAGATAATATAGATAAGGTTGTCTCGATTATCAGATCTTCAGAAGACTCGACAACAGCAAGACTTTCGTTAATGAAAGAACTGAAACTATCAGAAATTCAAGCTGAACACATCTTAGAATTAAAACTTAGACGTCTGACAGCCCTAGCTTACGATGAGCTCGTAGCTGAAGTTAAAGAACTCATAACTCAAATTGCTGATCTTAAAAAGATTTTAGGATCTGAAACCCGTCGTAGAAAGATGGTTCTAGCTGAACTAGAAGACATTGTTAATAAATACGGTGTTCCAAGAAGAAGTAAACTAATTCAGCCAGAAGACATAGGGTCAATTGAAGAATTAGAACAAGAGGCAATATCAGAAATTCCTGATACACCATGTGTAATTAGCCTCACTGCATCAGGCCTATTAGGTAGAGAAAAACAAGGAAACTCTGGCAACCATTCTTCATCACGTCACGATGTTATAAGTTCAACAGTTATGACTAATTTACCAAAATATGTTTACGCTATAACTTCAAAAGGAAAGTTACTAAAAACCTTGGCAGCAGACGTAACTGAAGTTGGTGGAAGAAGTCGAGGTAAAGCAATCTCAGATCTGTTACCAATAGAAAAAGGCGAAACAATTATAAATATTTTTTCAGATGAAGGTTCGAATATTTTGTTAATTAGCAGCTCGGGTAAAGGAAAAAGAATTAGCAGGGAAGTTATCAGCACAATGAAACAGGGCAGACCTGTAATGAAGCTAGAGGCAAATGAAAACTTAGCGACAGCATTTGAAGTCACAGAATCTTCTGAAATAATCGTAATTTCTTCCGACGCTCAAGCGCTAAGAACTTCTGTACACAGTATTAGCATCCAAGGGCCAGGGGCTCGAGGAGTCGCACTGATGAAGTTAAAAGGCAACGCCAAAGTAATCGGATCAAATGTTATCTCTGACGAATCAGTCATTGTGGTTACAACAGATCAAGGTACAGCAAAATCTACTTTGGCTGAAGAAATTCCAACAAAAGGTAGGGGTGCCGGTGGAGTACGTTTAACTAAATTCGGTACCGAGCATAGGTTAGAATACGCCTGGATAGGGGTAGCTGATAGAGCGATCTGTGTAGTCGGTCAAGCCGATTCGCCAACAAAACCTGACGCTAAGCCGGCACCACTCCAAATGAGAACTACAAAAAGAGATGCCCCGCCAAAAGACACAAAACAAAGAATTTTGGCTATCGGGTCAATAAGGTGGTAAGCAGTGGCAACTAAAAAATCAACCAGCAAGAAAAAAACTACAAGAAAGAAATCAGGCTACGATTCTTCAAAGATCGAGATCTTGGAGGGCTTAGACGCTGTCCGTAAACGACCTGGCATGTACATCGGTGGCACCGGCGATCAGGGTCTGCACCATCTTGTCTGGGAATTAGTAGATAACTCTGTTGATGAAGCGGCTGCAGGCTACGGAACCCATATTGACGTTACTTTACATAAAGACGGCTCAGTAGAAATTGTCGACGATGGCCGTGGTATACCTATAGACAAAAAGGCTGACGGTAGAACAGGTTTAGAAGTAGTCTTCACCGAGCTGCATTCAGGTGGTAAATTTGGCTCAGGAGCTTATTCTTCATCTGGTGGACTGCATGGAGTTGGGGCATCAGTTGTAAATGCTTTAGCGTCAAAACTGGTAGCTGAGGTTTCAAGAGACGGCTATATTTGGCGTATGGTATTTCTGAATAGGGTGCCAGGTAATTACACTAAAGATGCAAAATTTAGACCTAGTTCAAAACTTGTAAAAGTTAAAAAAATACCTGCATCAAAAACTGGAACAAGAGTTAGGTATTGGCCAGACTTAGATATTTTTGATCCTGAAGCAAAGATTGATTACCAACAGATTCGTGACCATGTCGCCAGAGTCTGCTTCTTAGTACCAGGTTTACACGTAAAATTACAAGATAAAAGAGTGGCTGGAAACAAGCCGGAAGAGTTTGTTGCCGCTGGCGGCTTAGGTGACTATGTCGACTTCCTTTCTATTGGGGAAGCTGTCACAGACATCTTAACAATCCACGATAAATCTAGTTTCGAAGAAAAAATACCCGTCGATAATAAAATGAAAACCGTGACACGCGAATGCACGGTAGACATTGCGATGCGCTGGGTTAAAGGGTTCGAATCAAACGTTGTAAGTTTTGTAAATACGATACCGACTAGCGATGGCGGTACTCATGTCGCCGGTTATGAGAGAGCTTTATCTTATGTTTTAAATAAAACATTATTAGCCGAGACAAAAAAACTAAAAAAACTGGCTAAACAAGGAAATGATAGAGCAACACCTAGCGATATCCAGGAAGGTCTGATTGCTGCTGTTAAAGTAACTTTCCCAGAACCTCAGTTTAAGGGTCAGACCAAACAAGAACTTGGAACCCCTGCGATACAAAATATTGTTTATGAATCCACGAAAGCAGGCATTGAGAACTGGCTTGATGGCGGTGGAAAAAAATCGCAGGTTAATGCTTTAAGAGAAAAAGTAACTCAAGCCATCCTCAGCCGAGTGGCTGCAAAGCAGCATCTCGATGCAAGACGGAAGGCGGCAACGCTCTCTTCGATGGGTATGCCAGACAAATTAGCTGATTGTAGGGTCCATGGACTAGACAGTGAACTACTTATAGTAGAAGGTAACTCTGCAGCTGGCCCTGCTAAGCAAGGCCGAAACTCTGAGAACATGGCCGTTCTGCCTTTAAGAGGCAAGGTAGTTAACGCTGGCAAAGCAACTCTAAAACAGGTAATAGAAAACACTGAAGCTCAGGCTTTAATCACGTCAATTGGTGCTGGTTCGGGCAAAAACTTTGACTTAGCATCAGTCCGCTATGGAAGAATAATTATATTATGTGACGCTGATGTTGATGGAAGCCACATACGCTGCTTACTCCTAACATTAATTTATCACCACTTAAGACCTCTACTTGAAAACGGATACGTCTATGCAGCACAACCTCCATTATTTGCAGCTAAGAAACGAGGGGAACCTATATATGCATACACCGATGAAGAAAGAGAAGAGCTAAGCCAAAAGCACGACCTTCCATTTGAGAAATGGAAGCGATTTAAAGGCCTTGGAGAAATGAATGTTGAAGAGTTAGCGGATACAACGCTAAGCCCTCAAACTAGAGTTTTAAAAAGAATGACTATGAATGATGGAGCTCAAGCGGCTGATGCTGCGAAGCTTTTTGACACTTTGATGGGCAGCGATGTTGCTAGCCGTAAAAAATATATAATTTCTAACTCAACTTTGATAAATCAAGACCATCTTGATATTTGATTTCATTGTTTTCAGATAGGGCTTTGTACAGCAGCATTATTCCTGTTGTCCAAAATATTGTTGCTATTGAGAAACCAAAAAAGGTGAAGAACATCCGCAAAGAACTTACAGCTGGGGTGTCGCCTATCCAATATTGAATTGGTGCTGACCATTTTTCGCTGAAAGATCCAAGTTCAATAGAGTTTTTGTCTAGATCTAGAATGCTAATAATAATTTCGCCAATTGAAGAAGCAGCACCAAAAGTAAAATAACATAGTATTACTAAGATTATTAGCCGACCCAGCACTTTAAAGAAATAGCTATTTACTAATCTTATTGAATCACTAAATTGTTTCAAGCCGAAGGATTTAGACTCTAAAACTTTTACTGGCCAAAATACTAGGCTGATCAGCAGCCAAGATCCAGCAAAGAAAAGTACTATTTGTGCAAGTCCGATGAATATAATTACAGACTCATTTAGGTTCAAATTTAAAAGTTGACCTGGAGCAAAAAATATTAAATAAAATAATCCGAAATTTATAACAGACCCCAAAAACAAACTAGGCAATCCGCTGAAGTATTCTTTGAAATCCGATTGATATTCTTTAGGATCATCATCTGTTTGTTGTAGCCGGTTATAAGTTCTTATAACCGTGCCACTCAGTATTAAAAGCGAAACTATGCCTAAGAGCGCTGATGCTGCCACAAGAAACACAAATATTGAATAATTATATTCTGAAAAACTAATTTTAAAAAGATCTGGATTCCAGTTCACGATCACATCTTCAAAGGCAAACCAAATACTGAAACCCAAAGCTATAGAAACTGGAAAAATAAATAATACTATGACTTGAAAAAAGTTTGCAAAGTTTTTAAACGAAAAGCTATAGATACCTCTTATCCAAATAGGAATTGATAAGAAAAAGCTAGGCGCCTCATTAGGTTTAATTTCCACATAGTTATTGTACTGGCATAATTAATCTGGATGATCAACTTTTTTACCTAATACTCCAACAAATATTCCCATAGTTTGAGCAATTCCAGCTATAGCGAAACGAAATTGAGGGTTTTTCTGTTTAAACATTCTCTTAAATGGTCTCAGTAGATATTTCAAGCTCCGTTTAGATGCTCGCAAAAACATTTTAGATTTATTAGCTGAACCACTTTCTACATTCGTCAGGTATTCGGTATTGCCCATCCAATAACTTGTTTTTAGCTGATATTTCAAAGATTCTCTACTAGCAGGCTGTTCACCGTAGCAGATAGCGTCAGTTGAAAAGCGTGCTTCTAGACCTGCCCCAATAGCTGCACGATAGAACACCATGTCCTCGCCACCTACTTTGCCTAGGTCATCACGAAACCTAATATCTGGATGTTCTATTAGAAATGAGCCTCGGATCATCGAGTTACCGGTAGAACAGACATCAACCTCTGCCCCATCAGGCTTAACTGTAGCTTCTAAGATAGTTTCGAATGGTTCATCCGTTAACCAGCTCGCTGAACCTTTTTCGTAGCGTAAGAACACTGGACCTGTTACACAATCAGCATCAAATTTTTCTTGTATTGCTATAAGGGCTTTGAACCAATCTTCGACAACAGTTTGATCGTCATCAGCCATTGCAACCCAATCGCCCAGTTCAAGAGCTTTATCAATACCCAAATTACGGGCTTTCGAAATATTCTGTGCGCCTGAAAATACATAATGTATACCTCTTAAGAATTGATGATCGATACCTTCAATAACTTCTTTTGCTCTACCATCTGGATTATCATCAACAATGATTACAGCTACTTCAACGGTTGGTTGAATTCTTCGGGCTGCAACATTTAATGATTTAATCATTCGCTCTAACGGCAAATTTCTTTTATGTGTACATACATATACTGCTATAGAACTTATTTTTAAATTTGTATCTGAATTACTTTGCAATTCAACCTCTCATGACATTATCTCACCGCTAATTTAGATATTAATCTAATTAGTATGCCAATTTATAAAATCGTTGTTACAGCAATGTTACCCGCTAAATTTTATATCTTCATCAAGGCTTGTAGAATACATTTTATAAAGGTAGGAAGAGGGTCTAGATGAAATACGTAATTGCTACAAGCACTTACTTTGATCTACCAAGATTTACAGCACGTAAGCTCAGTGATGAAGGCCCCCATCATCTAATAAATTTTATTCGAAAAGAGCTTGATGCAGAGGTTATTGCCCCACAGACTTCAAAACTTAATTCAAATCTAAACTCAGGCTTTACTGACGAAGCAAAATATGTAGAAAAGCCGTACAAAGGCATCAGGGGCAGGGCCGAAGCATTCCTTGACTCTATTGGTTCGAAACTGATAGGTGAAAAAGGGCACTGGCAACAGGCTCGTTTAATTTTATCTAAGATTGAAGATGGAGATGTTATCTACTCGACGGGCCAAGATATTGGTTTGGTAATTGTGCTCCAATCAATATTGAAAAGAAAAAAACCTAAACTTGCTATTTTTATGAATGACCCTGACAATGTCAGAGTAGTTTTCTTCGGAAAAATTGCATTTAAATTTTTTCCAACAATGGCAGTCTTAGTTAATACTCAGACTAAAAAAGATAGCGTAGTTAAAAAAATCAAAGCTAAAAATGTTACTGTTTTGATTGAATCCACAGACGAAGAATTTTTTACACCAAGCAAAACAAAGTTAGCTGAGAACGATAAACCGCTAATTGTCAGCTGTGGGCTAGAAAAGCGGGATTATAAAAGCCTTGCTGAAGCAATGGAAGGATTAGGTGCTTCAACAAAAATATGTGCTGCATCCCCCAATCATAACGATTTGACCAGGGTTCGAATGCCAACAAGCACTCCAGATGACTTCGAAATGCGTTTATTCAGTTTTAGAGAACTCCGAGAGCTTTATAGAAGCGCTGATGTTGTAGTTATACCTCTTCAAAAAAACAACTTCTCAGCTGGGCTTACTTCGCTGTTAGAAGCTATTGCGTGTGGTGCTCCTTGTGTGATTACAGAAGAAAGCCCCCTAGTTGCTGAACTTCTGCGAGAAAAGCTGATCTTAGGTACCGTGGCTGAAAACCCAGAGTCAATCCGTAAAGCTATTAATGATGTTTTAGAAAATAAATCAGAATCGGCCGAAAGAGCAAAAAGAGCCAGGGAATATATACTTTCGAACCATTCTTCCTCGGCGTATCTGGATCAGATAACTAAAATACTAATTTCGGTGGGTTCAACAGAATCTCCTGTAAGTATCTAAAAGTGCAAATCCTAAATCTTAAAAAAAATAATGAGGTCGACAGTATCTTGATCCTGTCATTTGGCGGCCCAGAGAAACAAGAAGATGTCATGCCGTTCTTAAGGAATGTTGTTTCAGGTCGGAACGTTCCAGATTCGCGTTTAGAGAAAGTGGCAGAACAATACTACTTGTTCAATGGGGTGTCTCCAATAAATGATCAGTGTCGTTTGTTGAAAAATAGACTCGAACTTGAGTTAGAAAAAAACGCTATAAATTTACCCGTCTATTGGGGTAATCGTAACTGGGATCCAATGCTTGCAGACACGGTGAAACAAATGGATTCTGATGGTAAAAAACATGCTCTCGTCTTTGTGACTTCAGCTTTCAGTTCATATTCTGGCTGTAGACAATACCGGCAAGATTTAGAGCTATCACTAGAAAACTCTAAGGCTGATATCTATCTGCAAAAGCTTCGACTCTACTTTAATCACCCTGGCTTTATAGATACTTGGGTAGATAATATAAATGAAGTTCTAAAAACCGCTCCCAAAGATTCAAAGCTAATTTTTACAGCGCACTCTATCCCAGAATCGATGGCTGTGAACTGCGACTATGTTAAACAACTCCATGATGCTGCAAAACTAATTACAGAAAAGACTCTGGGTGAGAATTCAGATTATGACCTAGCATTTCAAAGCAGATCCGGGCCACCTCATATACCTTGGCTTGAACCAGATATCAATCAGCACTTAGAGAAACTTGCAGGTGAGCAAGTCAAATCTGTTGTGGTTGTTCCCCTAGGTTTTACCAGCGACCATATGGAAGTTCTTTTTGACTTAGACACTCAAGCAAAACAAACTGCAGAAGATCTAGACATCAGATTTCATCGGGTTGCTACTGTTGGAGTCTCAGATAAATTTCTCCAAACCATAGTTGACCTTATAAACGAACAACTTAAAGATGAAGAGCCTAAATCGGTTGGGCAACTTGGTCCTTGGCCAGATGAATGCCCAGATCAGCACTGTCTATCAGATAAAGTGCCTAAATAACTTTAGATCTCGTCGATATGTCAACTCTGCTAAGGCCGTTCCAGAGAGAAGGAGTCCAAAGATCTACCCATTTTCCAAAGCTGGATTTCATGACCCATTGGTGTGGATGGTTCACCTTCAGTAAATGGCCAGATTTCTTTAGAAATTCTTTGCCAATTTGCTGTTGCTTCAAGCTGGCCAAATATTCCCATCAAGCCTAGGGTAATTCTTTGTACTACAACTAAAGAAGGTGGTACGTTAAGACGTTTCATAAGATCTCCAAACTCGCCGTTCATATCGAATAAACGTGCCACTCCCTCAGAAGAATAGCTTTCATCAATCTTTAGCTCTCTGTCTTCAATCACATACTCGTAAAAATATCTAAAATATTTGTGAATATGTTCATCAGAAAATTCTGTGCTGTTTTTATCAAGTATCTCTGCTGCGACAATAAGTTCTCTAAATCGGATTGGGTCAGGGTTTAAAACCATGTTTTCAATCAATACCTGAAATAACATGTTTTCATCGTCAGTAAATTTCTTGACTAAGCCAAAATCTAAAAATGTTACTTTTCCGTCTTTGTGAAAAATATAGTTACCCGGATGTGGGTCTCCGTTGAAGGAGTTGAGGTCATAAATTGCGCCGAAAGAGAATCTAAATAATGTTTCTGCGGTTAAATTTTTTTGCTCTTGGGACCAAGTAAGAACTTCGTCGAAGGTATGGCCCGATACTAGTTCTGTAGTTAATACTCCTTTACTTGAGTACTCTTCGAATACTTTTGGAACGTTAATATAAGGGTGGCCTACAAAATAGTTATGAAAATATTCTTGATGTTCAGCTTCGATCTCATAATCTAGCTCTTCGATTAGTCTCTCTTTTAACTCAGCGATTATAGGCTCAGGATCTACACCTGGGAAGATGTTTGTCATTGCTTTAAAGACCCAGTCAGCTTTTTTTAGATCGCTTCCTACAGCATCAGCAATACCCGGATATTGAACTTTCACCGCAACTGCTTGGCCTTCACGGGTAATTGCACGATGGACCTGCCCGATTGAAGCTGCAGCAATAGGTTCTGGGTCCCATTCTAGAAATATTTTTTCGGGTCTAAATCCGAGTTCTGATTTAATTTTCTTTGCAGCTAGCTCTGCAGACATTGGGGGCGCATTCTGTTGAAGCGATGCCAAAGTATTTTTCACATTTTCGTTTAACCCTGTATCTAAGTAACTTGCCATTTGCCCAATTTTCATTAGGGCACCTTTCATATTGCCAAGTTCTTTAGTTACATCTTCAGCAGTTTGCATTTGAAATGTTGTGTCTAGCTTCTTAGATGCTTCCGCTGAAGCAAACTTTTTTCTAGCTTTATATATGCCAAACCTTGTGCCACCTTTGGTTGCTAATTTGGCTATCAACCAATTTCTTTTTAAAGAACTAAAAGCTAGTGAAGTATCTTTTTTTGTAATCGAAAAATAGCTCGCCAGTACAGCTCCAGCTCCAAGTGCTGAGAGTATTATTTTTTTAACAGAAAATCTCATGGTTACCCTATTCTAAACGACATGTTTTAGATATAGCTGAACATATCATTTTTGTTCTACTAGTCAGAATAAGATTGTTCCTCAAGCCGTAATTAAGTCGATCAGCTTAATCTGATTTTACAAACAAATATTTTCGTTTCTTCACAAAAAAGGAGACTGGAATTAGGATATAAGAATTAAATTCTGTTTACCTAATTGTGTGGGGGCCTTTGGATTGCTTCTGAGCAGATTCTGGGATTAATGGGCATGCAGTTCGCACTGACAATTGAGGCTTGGTTATTCGATGCTGTGAGCTCGCAACTTCATTTGGCTTTTTGTTTGCTAGTAGCGAGAGTTCTGCTGAAGCTTCATCTAACGTTTGATATCCACCTGGTTTTCCGAACCTAGTCAGCTTATGAACTACTTTTAAAGCTTCGAAATCTATTTGCCCATGACCACCGACCCATTCTTCGACAAAATAGCCAAAGTGTTTGAGTTTTCTATGATTTTTATGAGCTAATTGTTCACCTTTTTCCATGATTTTTATAAAATCCTCAGGGTGTATCTCTTCAGTGCTTTCTAGAATATCGCAAAATGGAGTTATTAAGGCCCAATGCGAAAGTGAGTTAAAAATAAGTGCACCAAAGTGTCTTACCTCTCCTAATTTAGTATCCTCTGCTGCTGTGAGAGCATGGACGTCAATAAGTTTGGCCCCACCATTTGGTTGAATCATGACCTGACCTTGGTTATTTATCTCGCCATGTAGATAACCAGCAGCATGAAGATCCCTTAAACCAAGAGCTACTTGAGACATAGTTCCAATAACCAATTCGTATTCTAAATGCTCACCAGATTTCATAAGCTGTTCAAGGCTGCTGCCCTCAATATATTCCATGACGAAAACCGGCTTGGATTCGTGAACAAAGTATTCTATTACTTCAACAACGAAAGGGGAATCAACTTGTTGTAAATTTGAAAATGTATCTGAAATTTTGTTACCAGAAACTGTTTCAGATCTATCGAATATCTTTAGTGCAACTTTGACCCCGCCAGGACTAGTTGCTTCATATACAGAACCCTCGCCAGCTTTGCCCAACAGAGCACCTAAGGTGTATCCGTTTAGTGTTTCTAATTTTCCCACTCTTATATTCTATCGAATAGAAATAGTTATTCATATAAGGAATAGAATCGTAATCCGAATGTAGTCTTCTTATCTAAGTCGGAGATGAATACGAAAACTGTACCCCGATAGGAATCGTACCTATGCCCACGGTTTAGGAAACCATGTACGTTAGCCTGTTTTGCCTGTTCACAGGCCTGAGATTCTGGGACTTGTTAGTTTTCACGCACACAGACCCGGTACTACAGCAACTTTCATAATCTAGAAGCTGAGTAGGTGAAATTTAAACAAAATAAAAACTTTTTAACTATAATTTATAAGTGATCTTTCGTAAAAAACCTGATGCAATCGAGCGACCTGAAGATTGGCCACCCAATCTCGCAAAACATGCTGCGCAGGCACTGATCGAGTCCAGAATTAGCCTTGGCCCGGCCACCAGGCAACTAACTAAATTAGACATTAGTAAGAAACTGGCAGTTCGCTGGCTTGACTTAGTAATGGTTGTTAGTGTTCGATTCCAATTCGCCAATCACGAAAACATTATATTCCCTTCGGAATATGAGACCACTCGGGACTTGGGGCTCACTAAAGAATTCTCAGAGTGTCTAATTACAAAACAACTCATGGCGCTTTATGGGACAGTAGATAATTTGGCCGAATCTCTTTCTATATTTGCTAAGGATATCCGAGTCATAGCTCAGCACTTAGAAAATAACCCAGACGGAGTCTTATCGTTAGCGCCCCCGAGAGTGGGCTATGGTTCACAGGTTAGGCACGGACGTTTAACATTT
>Ga0114956_1002698_pt1 | contig 13895 bp, 9 predicted proteins | sample MaitaG_FD_87304 | JGI IMG/M metagenome (GOLD analysis project Ga0114956, IMG submission 87304) | Marine algal microbial communities from Maine, USA - Maine_Asex2 metaG | ecosystem: Host-associated > Algae > Red algae > Unclassified | place: Maine, USA | collected 2015-01-05 | reverse complement strand
CCATCCGCGAGCACCTCAACCCCCACTGCCTCTTCAAGGCGCTTGATGATGTTGGGTGACCATTCGCGCATACCGTAGCGTTCAGCACCGTCCTGGATGATGCTTATCATTAACGGATTAATTTCCAGAGGCACTCCCGCCCGGTCTGCTACGGACTGAAACAGACCGATATCCTTTAACACCAGATCAAGTGTAAAGTTAATATCCCGAGAACCGTTAAGGATCACCTGACTCTCAGTCTCGTGAACGAATGAATTACCCGAGGACACTTTAATAGCCTCATAAGTGGTTGCCATGTCCAGACCCGAGGCCTTTGCAGTAACCAGAGCTTCACACACACTGAGCAAGTTGGCCGTCGCCAGATAATTAGTGACGACTTTCAACACCGATGCGCTGCCCAGATCGCCGGTATGCAGGATACGTCTGCCCATCGCTTTGAGCACGGGCATCAGTGTGTCAAAGACCGCTCGGTCACAACCTGCAAAGATAGCGATGTTGCCCGTTGCAGCACGGTGGCAGCCTCCCGATACAGGGCAATCGACAGCGTGCCCACCCTTTGCTGCTATCAAGGCGCCTAGTCGTTTTACCTCAGCCTCGTCGGTGGTGCTCATCTCAGCCCATACAGTGCCTGGAGTAAGCCCCTCCAATACACCATCAGGGCCTTCTACAACTGTGGCACTGGCAGCTGGCGAAGGCAGACAAGTGATAATGATATCGCACGTCTCAGCCATGCTGGCCGCACTGTCGCCGAACGTGGCCCCTGCCGCTATCAAAGAATCAGCTGCAGATCTGTCCAGATCCCTGACGGTTACCTGCAATCCGTTTCTGACGAGGCTTCCAGCAAGTTTACCGCCGACGTTACCCAGGCCAATGAATCCAATATGCATATTGCTTGTTTTCTGTGATTAAGGGATCGTGAAACAACAATCTGTTTATTATTTCACGACCTCTAAGGCTGTTACCAGCCGCCGCGAAAGTTGTGCGCGTCGTATCGAGCCGCCAGTGTTTCTTTAAGGCGCTTAAGCGTTTTAACTTCCGCCAGAAAATGAATCATAGACTGGTGTCTGTCATCAATTTTCTTCAGATGAGCCTTTATCTTGCGCGAAACGGTAGCAGGCTTTTGCGAGTAGAACTCCGAATAAGCCATTCTGTGCATCGGCGATTGATAGATGATGTCGTCCATCCGTTCCTGCTGCTGATTAAGGTATTCAATTAATACCGATTCCAACGCTTGCTCATCCTCTGTTGAGAATGATGATGCGGCCGTTGAATGCTCTTCATGCAGTTTTACGATGGTAATGAGATCGCGCTCCTTGCGTGCCTTGAGCAACTGCGACATCAAGTCATGCTTTTCACGCCGGCGCTGCTCATCCGGTTCCTTGTCTGGATGCAACACGGCTGCTGTTTGCTGAAACAGTCGCTTCAGTACTTCATCGGTAATCAGATTCTCGGACGAGCTGGCTGACGGGCTGTCGCTCTCATCTTCATCCTCATACTCATCTTCATCACCTTCAAATTCTGCCCTAAGCTTGCGCAATAGCTCTTCCAGCGCTTCTTCTTCCGCCGAATCATCATCAAATTCCACCTTCATGGTGTCATCAAGGTCATCGTCATCTTCTTCGAGAAAATCGCCCTGTGCATTGCCTGTATGCATGCCTGAATCGTCCGGATCGACATCGTCATCAAAGCCAAAAAACTTGTCCAGCTGCTCTGCCTCGGACAGATCACTGTCCGGATCCAGCTCGAACCCGAACTCGGCAGCTCGCAACACAGCCATCTTGTTTTGCAGAGGCTCGTCCAGCAGTCCCATCACCATCAGCTCGGACAGGTTCTGCTCCAGCCAGTCGTTGAGTTCGGCGCGTTGCCATTTCAGTAACGATTTTTTACCGGCAAAATCAATCTGGCGATAGACCAGGTCTCGGATGGTTTCACCCATCTGACGCTCGGCTGTCATTATCTCATTACTGACACGCCCGACCAGAGCATCCAGCTCTTTTTCCAGCTTCTGGTTATCGCTGGCCAGCGCTTCGGCCTCAGACCACAGGCGCTGAAATCGTGACTCGGGCGCTTGTTTGTTTTTCTTGCCGGATTTACCGGGAACGATCTGCTGGGTGGTCATATCTGACGGTAAGTATGAAGGCCAAGGCAGTTTACCGCAGTGGCTCTGACGATGGCGACAGGGTCACGCATTATCACAAGGATGACTGGCAAAAAGGGCAGTGCTTTTCTGTGATCAGCTAGGAAAGTCACAGTTTAGTGCAGGTCGATGCGAGCCAGCTATTTACGCCAGATAATCGTGAAATCCGACACGCAGTCGCGGTAATCCGCAAAGCCCGACATCGAAAACAAAATTTCTTTGTAAGAAACCTCGCGGCGTGCAGACTAACGCATCATGACCACTCACTCCGAGCAGAACGAGCACAACACGCAAGACACGCGGTACCTTGAGGCCGTTGAGTCTTTTGGAGCCAGCTTGCAAAGGCTCGTGCGCGCAGCAGAGGCAGATCGTGTGCGCCAGCAAGATCTACTGCAGGACATCCATTTAGCTCTCTGGCGGAGCTTTGCAACATTTGATGGCCGCTGCGCTTTGGGCACTTGGGTATTTCGAGTCGCCCACAACACTACCGTCAGTTACGTGATACGTGAGCGACGACAAGTGTCCAGACCCATGCAACTGGATGAAATTGAAGGCATTCCCGATTCCATAAGTCTGATGCAGCTAATTGAGACTGAGGATGCGCTCGAAAAGCTCTACACCTGGATCCGCCAGCTCAAAACTGTCGATCGCCAGGTTCTTACACTCTACCTTGAAGAACTCAACGCCCAGGATATCGCCGACATCACGGGCATCACATCCGGCGCCGTCGCCACCCGCATATCTCGACTCAAACTACAGCTGGCGAAAGATCTCAATGAGGCCAATCATGACTGATCGCGACCCGTTACAGATTTTGTGGAAATCGCAAGAGCAGGAGCAGATGCAGATGCGCACACCGGATCCAGATCAGAAGCTCGGGCAAATGCAATCGCACGAGCAGAAGCGCGATCAAACGCAGAATCTTAGTACACCAGATCTGTCCGATATTAAATCCCGTGCCTCACGTTTCCAACACGTGACAAGCAGACGCAACCTATACGAATACATCGTGTCAGCCTTTGTCTTTTACACGTTTGGTAGAACAGCATTTAACACAAACAATACTCTGCTTATGGTTGCCTCTGTCATGTGCATGATCGCTGTCGTGTTTGTCTGCTTCAAGCTCTATGGCCTTGCGAACGAATACGCACGTAACGGACTGGATAGGGCAGACAATGTGTTGAATTTTCATCGATCAATGCTAGTGCAACAACGCGATGCATTAGTGAGTGTCTGGCGGTGGTACCTCGCACCGTTTATACCGGGTGCGGTACTGTTTATTTTCGCCAGCCATTTCTACCATGGCAGCACTGCGCCACTGTCTACAAGCATACTATTTGTATTTTTCAAGTATCTGATTGCGGGAGCGGTGTTTTACGGAATTCATTGGCTCAATACGCGCGAGGCGAAAAAAATTGACACTGAGATTGCAGAGCTCGATTTACTGGAAACTCTTTCTATTAAGGACCAGTAACGCCTGAGTTCAGTGTCACACTCACTACAACGCTAACTCATGCTTGACGAGCAAACGCTCAGCGCTGTCGTTCCACACATCCATGGTCGCTATCTTGTTATCAATAACCAGAAAACGGTCAATATAGCGATTGCCTTCAAACGGCTCACCGTCCGGCCATTCACCGTAGAGTGTACCGAGGCTGTACACCACCACGCCATCTGCAGCCTGGCACTCATCAAAGCGATCCAGGCGCTTTTTAACCCATGAATAGCGGGATTTGTTAATCGATGTTGGACCAGATGGGTGATCGAAAACCTTGCCTCCAGTGAATGTGATAACAACATCATCAGACACGTAGTTAGCGGCCAGATCAGGGTCTGGTTTCATTGAAGCCTCGAGGTACAGGCGAACAATATCTGCCTCCTTCGACAGAGAATGGAATGGGTTTTCCGTATCTGACATGTCTGCTCCCTGTAAGAAATTAGCCAGCTGTCATTATAAGTCAGTAACAGCCAACAGACTCGCCATATAGTGGTGCTTCAACGCGCCTTTGCCGCACTACAGAAGTGCAAGCAATATGGTTGAACACTCGTCCGTGCTAGCTATGTCATTGCTTTTACTCACATAAATTGGATGGCATAGCCATTGCCCGCCGAGTAATACCGATAACCCGAAAAAGGAAGCGAGAATGGTCGACAAAAATCTCAGGAACTCTACTCGAGTCAAACATCTGGTTTGCATAGCCGCACGAATCACCGTACCAATCCTGTTATTGCTTGGCGTAGCGAATGCGTCGGCACAGGACAGCGTAAAGATCGGTCTGGTAGCGGCGCTGAGTGGTCAGTCTGCAAAGTCAGGAGAAGCTATAACACGTGGATTGTCCATCGCCATAGACGAAATCAATGCCGCTGGTGGAGTGCTGGGCAAACCTATCGAGCTCATCAGCCGCGATGATGAAAGCAACCCCGGCAAGGGCCTTACGGCCGCCAGAGAACTGATTCAAAGGGAACGTGTCGCAGCACTCATCGGTGGGCTGGACACACCGGTATCGTTCGCTATTGTACCTTTCGCTAACCAGATGAAAATTCCGTTTGTAGGCCCTTGGGCTGCCGGCACGGGGATTACTGTCAACGGTGCCAAAGAGAACTACATTTTTCGCGTTTCAGCGGTTGACGAGTACGTTGACGAGGCTATTACCGAATACCTTGTTTCTCGCTACGACGTGAAGAAGCCCGGCATGATACTCATCAACAATCCCTGGGGTGAGTCGAACGAGAAAGGCCTGATGAAAGCCTTGGAGAAACGCAACATGGAACCCGCCGGCATCGAAAAATTCGAGTCGACTGACATTGACGTAACGCCACAGCTTACTCGGTTGAAAAATGCGGGTGCTGATTCGCTCTTTATGGTTGCTAACGTTGCACCTTCAGCACAGGTAGTCAAATCACTGGACCGCATGGGTTGGGATGTACCGATTGCGTCGCACTGGGGTCCTGCGGGAGGGCGGTTCACTGAGCTGGCCGGCACGGGTAGTGAAAAAGTTCACTTCATCCAGACCTACAGCTTTGCAGGAGAGATGGACGAGAAAGGATCCGCCGTTTTCGCAGCGTCACAGGCGAAGTATCCGGAAATAAAAACGGTGGCCGATGTTACACCTGCGGTTGGTATCGCAAATGCCTATGATGCAATGTTGCTATTGGCCGCTGCCATTGAGAAAGCTGGATCCACAAACGGGCCAGCCATTCGACAGGCCATGTACGACATCGAGAATATAGAGGGTCTGATTAAAACGTATGCAGATCCGTTCAACCCTGACAAGCAGGATGCACTCGGGCCTGAAGATTACATTTTCACTCACTTTGTGGACGGTGAAATTCTGCCACTCGACCAGTAGACCGGAAATCCAACATGACCCTCTTTGTCATGGCATTAGTCACAGGTGTTGCACTGGGCAGCATCTACGGCTTGATAGCCCTTGGCTTTCAGATAACCTACTCGGTGTCTGGAACCGTCAATTTTGCACAAGGCAGTGTAGTCATGCTGGGTGCTGTCAGTGGATACATGATTTATCAGTTTGCTGGCGATATGCATTGGATCGCCTATCCGCTGGCGATATTGCTGTGTGGCGGGTTTGGCGCACTGGTAGAACGGGTTCTGGTGCGCCCGTTCGCCAGACGCCACAATGAAGGGTGGCTCATGGCGACAGTGGCGGGCGGCATTCTGCTGGATAACACGGCTTTGTTTACCTTCGGCAACGAACCCCGTATGTTTCCTTCCCCTCTGGTCAATGACACTATCCAAATAGCCGGTGTGGGGCTGTACCCTCTCCAACTGCTGATCCCAATGGCAACCCTCGCCATCGCAGTGACACTTCATGTGATCTTCAACCGGACGCAACAGGGAACTGCTTTGTTAGCAGTCGTTCAGAATGCAAAGGCCGCCTCATTGATGGGCATCAACACCCAGAGAATGATCACGGCTTCCTTTGTATTGTCTGCCATGCTGGCAGGTCTGGCTGGACTGCTCATCGCCCCTCTGGCGTCAGTGCATTCCGAGATGGGCGTTCTATTCGGACTCAAGGCGTTCGCGGTGGCCATACTCGGCGGTATGACCTCCGCCTCGGGCATCATGATAGCCGGCCTCATTTATGGTATTGCAGAGGCTTTGGTCACCAGCTACTTCGGTTCATCGCTAACGTCAATCGTTGTATTCAGCGCGGTCATTCTAGTGCTGGTAATAAAGCCCAATGGTCTTTTTGGCCGATCTGCTTTGCACAAAGTCTGATTCTCTATCGTGAAAAATCAGATGATTGGTAATGTGCAGATGGCCTTACTCCTGAGCGTGTTGTTTGGCTGCGCCGTGGCCATATCGATCGGTGCTGACTCGGGCTACACGCACTTCATTATCACTCTTGTGGCCATCAGCACAATCACGGGCGTAGGCTTGAATGTTCTGTACGGCTTGACTGGCATGATTTCGTTTGGTCACATAGCGTTTCAGGCGATAGGAGCGTATACCTGCGCTATCCTGATGCTGCAGGACGTCAATTTTTTCATCGCACTGCCGGTTGCCGCTTTACTGACAGCTGTCACAGGTTTGCTTCTGGCGCTGCCGGCTGTGCGCGTTGCCGGCCCTTTCCTCGCAATGGTCACCATAGCTTTTTTCTTTGTCATCGAACATGGCATCATCGAGTGGCGAAGTCTTACTGGTGGGCAAAACGGATTGTTCGGATTCCCGCCAGTGTCCCTAGGTGATCACATTTTTACCGAGCGCGATCTCTCTCTGTTTGCGATCCTCAGCGCATTTATTTCGCTGATCGCTTATCACCGCCTCTCTGTCAGTGGCTGGGGACTAGCCATGAAGGGCGTGCGCGATGCAGAAATAGCCTCCGCGTCACTGGGATTGAATACAGTGCGAACGAAGATAATCGCCTTTGGCATATCAGCGTTTTTCGCCGGCATTGCGGGTGCGATCTACACGCCTCTCATCATGTTCATCGCGCCCAGTAATTTTCCGTTCTCACAATCCATACTGGCACTTTTTTCAGTCATTCTCGGCGGCACAGGAGCAACTATCGGCCCACTGATCGGAGCATTCATCACGGTGATGCTGCCCGAACTGCTCGCCAACCTTGCACAATATCGACTCCTGTTCTTCGGTGCGCTCATGCTTGCAGTATTACTGATGGCACCCAGTGGCGTTGCGGGCTTACTGGGTACATTGTTTAAACCCCGAAAAATACCTCGTAGTGATCCTGACACACGGTTGGCGCCAGACTGGTTAAAGAATCAACTGTCGGCACAGAGACTCGAGGTTAGCCATCTGTCCATCGCATTTGGGGGCGTCAAGGCCGTACAGGATGTCAGTTTCACCGCGTCTTCTAATCAAATACTGAGCATTATCGGCCCCAATGGCGCGGGGAAAACATCCGTACTGAATATGGTCAGCGGCTTTTACAAGCCAGACAACGGTACAGTACGCGTAGGCAATACTGACATCGCGGGCCAGCCAGCCTACATTGCCAGTCGGCATCGTATCGCCAGAACGTACCAGACCACGCGGCTCTATGAAAAGATGACGGTGTTGGAAAATGTCTTTTCAGGACTTCAACACGGCAAGCTGGGCAGCCCTTTCCAGGCACTGGCATCCAGATCGAGTACGCAGCTGGCAATTGGCCTGTTAAGGCTATCCGGATATCACGGGGATCCCGATCTGCTGGCAGGAAATCTTCCGCATGTCGATCGACGTTTCGTTGAAATAGCGCGAGCGCTCGCTACCGCACCCGGCGTGATACTGCTGGATGAACCTGCTGCCGGTCTCATGCGCGCAGACAAGGATCAGTTAGCGCTGACTCTGAAGGAAATAGCATCGCTGGGAATCTCTGTTGTCCTGGTCGAGCACGATATGACTCTGGTGATGGGCGTTTCAGACAACATACTGGTACTGGACACAGGTAAACCCATCGCATTCGGCACACCCGATGCCGTACGCAAGGATGAAAAAGTACTCGCGGCCTATCTGGGTAACACGGATTTTTCAGCACCAAGCCGCCAGACACCACTGCAGACTGGCAGTAAGAATCTGTTAACCGTGAGTAACCTGAAGGCCGGCTACGGCGCCGCCTCTGTGCTGCATGATCTGTCACTTGAAATCAATGAAGGGGAACTAGTTGCCATACTGGGTGCAAACGGCGCGGGCAAGTCAACACTGATGTCAGCACTGTCCGGTTTATTGAAAACAGACGGCGGTGAAATTTCACTGAATTCAAAAAAGATCCACAACCTGCCAAGCCATGACATCGTCGGTCATGGCCTGGTGCTAGTGCCCGAAGGTCGACAAGTGTTCCCCGAATTGACTGTGCTGCAAAACATCCGGCTGGGTGCTTACAAACGTCGTGGCAATGTCGAAGAATCAGAAGTAGAACATTTACTGGTACGTTTCCCACGATTGCGTGATCGTTTGCACAGCCAGGCCGGTTTACTCAGCGGTGGCGAACAACAAATGCTGGCAATCGCCAGAGGCCTGATGGCTAAACCAGCAGTCCTGTTACTCGACGAGCCGTCTCTGGGCCTCTCGCCTGCGATGGTTGCTGAGTTGTACCTGATACTATCCAGTCTGCGTGACGAAGGTGTCACCATCCTGCTGGTAGACCAGATCGCTACTCTTGCGCTGGATATTGCCGATCGTGCTTATGTTATCGAACAAGGTACTATCGTTGCGCAAGGCAGTAGCGAAGAGATTCGTCTCGATAAAAAACTGGCATCGGCGTATCTCGGTTCTGACTAGATCTACATCATGTCAGTGAATTTGCTTTGAAAATTCGCCGACTGACATCCCTCCATCGCAACGTAAAACAATGGCATGCCTCACTTTATCTTCAGGAACGTCCAGCTGACTGGCCTGTCTACGCTTGTGGATATAGAGGTGCGTGATGAAGTCATCAGCAGTGTACAGCCGAACATGCCCGACGTCGGCGCTGCATCAGAAACAGACTTGAACGGTGCCCTGCTATTTCCCGGGTTCGTGGAAACCCATATTCATCTGGATAAATCGTGTCTGCTGCATAAAAGCCTTAGCCAGCAGTCTTCTTTGAAAGACGCTATAGAGAAAGTGTCAAACGCCAAGAAAAGTTTCACGGAGGAGGATGTCTACAGCAGAGGAAAACACACCCTGGAGCGATGCATTCTGCATGGTACAAACAGAATCAGGACACACGTCGAAGCAGATCCGCGTGTGCAACTCGTTAGTGTCAATGCCATCAATCAATTGAAACACGATTACGCTTCCGCTCTGGATCTGCAAATCTGTGTCTTTCCTCAGGAAGGCCTGATCAATGATCCGGGAACCGAGCAATTACTCAGACAAGCTCTGACATCAGGTGCCGATCTGCTCGGCGGCTGTCCTTATACCGATAGCGATCCGGACGGACAGATAGAACGATTATTTCGACTGGCAGCAGAGTTCGATGTAGATCTGGACTTTCATCTGGACTTCGATCTTGACGCAAGCTGGAATCATATTGACGAAGTCATCAGGCAGACGCACAACTTCGGATGGCAGGGGCGGGTTTGTGTCGGCCATATGAGTAAGCTTTCCATGCTGACGACAAACGCACTTGAGACGATAGCCGGGCGGCTTGTGGAAGCCGATATCGCTGTTACGGTGTTGCCATCAACAGACTTGTATTTGATGGGTCGCGACTACACACATGCCATTCCGCGTGGTGTTGCACCCGTACACAAACTCAAGGCTCTCGGGGTACGCTGCTCCATATCGACAAATAACTTCCTGAATCCGTTTACACCGTTTGGCGACGCATCTCTTGTCAGGATGGCGAACCTCTACGCAAACGTTGCTCAGATCGGTGATCAGCAAAGTCTGCACGACTGCTTTCAAATGGTGTCAGACGATGCCGCTCAAATTCTGGGCATGCAGAGCGTTATCGAACCCGGCCAACCTGCTACGTTCGTTGCTGTTGATTGCTCGAGTGAATCTGATGCGGTGGCCACGATTGCACCGCCACTGTGGGGTATGAAACGAGGGGTATTTACCTTCGACAGGCCGAGAGCGTGTCTGGCAACATAATTTGCCATTGCGCTGCTGGCAATTACACGGATATAAGCAGACCAAGAGACGGGTTGGTGTAGGTTGAATTCCCTCAGTAGGGATTGCATACATGGCGCGCTGGAAATCCAGCTTTTTTCCGGGGAGGCTCTAACCAGAAGGCGAGCAGTAAGTGAAAAAAAAATGGCCATCCTTGGCCTTTCGTGGCTCCGTGCCTCAATACCACTTGGAGGAGGAATTAATCAAAAGTCACCACACTTTCGACAACTGAAGTCTACGCAATTCATTGTGGTTTACATGTGAAATAATTACACTTGACTCACGACATAATGTCAGTAATGGGCAGGTACTGGCATCAACGGGCTAAAAGCCAAACGCACCACCATCCTTTCGAGGGTCTGAGCCGCCCGCATAACCGCCTGCGTCCAGCCTGTGTATCAGCTGCGCGCCACCAAAACCGAAGGCCAGATCCGGTTTCTCCGCGGTAACCTCATGGCCCATGTCCGACAATGACTGGCGCAGGGAGTGGTCCATTGATTGTTCGCAAGAAACACCCAGATCGTCGGTAACACGCCAGCGTGGCGCATCGGCAGCCGTCTGCACGTCCTGCCCCCACAATTGTGTCCGCAGCGCCATTTGCAGATGCCCCTGTGCCTGCATCATGCCACCCATGACACCAAATGCCATAATCGGATCGGACGGCCCCATCAGAAAACCGGGAATAATCGTGTGAAAAGGCCGTTTAGCACCATCAAGCTGATTCGGATGCCCAGGCGCCAGTGTGAAGCCACATGCCCTGTTTTGCAGATGAATTCCTGTGCCTGGTACGACAACACCTGACCCAAAGCCTTCATAGTTGGACTGAATGAATGACACCATCATGCCGTCACTATCAGCGGCTGACAGGCAAACAGTACCACCCTGTTTTGGCGATCCGCTGTTGAAGTTCTGCGCCTTAGCAGGGTCAATCAACCGGGCACGGCAGGTCAGATAGTCTGGATCCAGCAGATGCCTGGCTGTGACATCACTCATGTGATCTGAATCGGCGACATAGGCCGCTGAATCCCTGAAGGCCAATTTCATGGCTTCAACCATCAGGTGAACGGCCTGTGGATCATCTGGCCCAAAATCCCGTATGGGTGTGTGAGCGAGTATTCCCAGCGCCATGCAGGCCGCTATGCCCTGCCCGTTGGGTGGAATCTCGTGTAGAGAAAAACCATCGAACGTTTGCGAGACCGTGCCGCACCATTCGGGTTTATTCGCCGCCATATCAAGAATCGACAACGCACTCCCATGCTTCGCCGCATCTGCCACTATCAGCTCGGCCAGATGCCCCCGATAAAACGACTCTCCTTTTGTTTCTGCTATCGACTGTAGAGTACGTGCAGCGTCCGGGTTATAAAATCGCTCACCTGCTCGAGGCGCTTTTCCGCCAACCAGAAAATGATCTGCGAAACCGGGCTGGGTTTTCAGCTCATCGGCCGCCAACCCCCACATCTTGCCGATAATGGGAGAGATCACGAAACCACTCTCTGCATAGCGAATAGCGGGTTCGAACAAGGTGTCGAAAGGTAGCTTGCCAAAACGCTGATGCAACTCAGCCCAGGCACCAACAGCGCCGGGCACGGTTACGGGTTCCCAACCACGATCGGGAATGGCACCCAGAGAGTCGAACCGGTCTTTCTGCCAGGCTTGCGGAGAACGCCCGGACGCATTCAGACCGTGTAGCTGAGAGCCGTCCCAGACAATGGCGAAGGCATCGGAACCCAGCCCGTTACCTGTCGGTTCCAGCTGAGTTAACGCTATGGCTGTAGCCAAGGCGGCATCGACAGCATTACCGCCTTGCGCAAGCATGGCCAAACCCGCTTGTGCAGCCAGCGGCTGAGACGCTACGACCATATTGTCCGCCATGACGGCAGATCTCTGGGAGGGGTATGGCGGCGGCGATGGAAATTGCACGTTGGCGACTCTCTAAGGATTGAATGGGAGGTGGAGTGGACACGCAGGCTTCAAAAAGTCTGAACCATCGCCCGATTCACAATATCAATGACTCAGGCTACCAGCCTGCAACACCCCAGATCCGCGGCTGGCACGGCGTACAATGGTAGAATACACGGCTATATCTTTCCACCCGTGCGTACGCGTACCAAACTGCAGGCTCTACATTTGATCTCCGCTGCTAACGTCACTATCCAGTTCGGCTCCAAACCTTTGTTCGAAAACATCTCCGTCAAGTTCGGCGATGGAAATTGCTACGGCATCATCGGCGCGAATGGTTGTGGCAAATCCACGTTCATGAATATCCTTGGCGGTACGCTGGAGCCAACCGCTGGCAACGTGTCTATAACGCCGAATGAGCGCATCGGTAAACTGAATCAGGATCAGTTTGCCTTTGAGGAATTCACCGTCATCGATACCGTCATCATGGGCCATGCCGAGTTGTGGAAGGTCAAACAGGAACGTGACAGGCTCTACGCCCTGCCAGAGATGACAGAAGATGACGGCATGCGCGTCGCCGGGCTGGAAATCGAATTTGCCGAGATGGACGGCTACACAGCGGAAAGCCGTGCCGGAGAATTTCTCAGTGGTGCGGGTATTCAGGAGTCTTTGCACTTTGGTCCAATGAGCGACGTGGCACCGGGTTGGAAGTTGCGGGTTCTGCTGGCACAGGCACTGTTCTCCTCCCCTGATATCCTGCTGCTAGACGAGCCAACCAACAACCTGGACATCAATGCCATTCGCTGGCTCGAAGGTGTTCTGAGCAACCAGAAAAGTACGATCATCATCATTTCGCACGATCGTCACTTTCTGAATACGGTCTGCACACATATGGCCGATATCGATTACGGCGAGATGCGCGTCTACCCGGGTAACTACGACGACTTCATGATCGCGTCTACTCAGGCTCGTGAGTTGTTGCAGAACGAAAACAGCAAGAAAAAAGCACAAATCGCTGATCTGCAACAATTTGTCAGCCGATTTTCTGCCAATGCCTCCAAAGCCAAACAGGCTACTTCACGCGCTAAACAGATCGAGAAAATCCAGCTTGCTGATATCAAGCGATCCAGCCGCATCAGCCCTTACATCCGCTTCACACAAGACAAGAAACTGTTCCGCCAGGCACTGACACTGGAAAACCTCTCCAAGGGCTTTGATGATGGTCCGCTGTTTGAGAAGGGCAACCTGATGCTTGAAGCCGGTGCACGGCTTGCCGTCATTGGCGAAAACGGTGTGGGTAAATCTACTCTGCTTCGAATGATGCTTAATGAGCTGGAGCCGGATAAAGGTACGGTCCAGTGGTCGGAGAATGCAGCGGTAGGCTACTGCCCACAGGACAACATCAAAGAATTTAACAGTAGTATCAGTTTGTTCGACTGGATGAGTCAGTGGCGCAAGCCTACCCACAACGATCAGATCGTTCGGGCAACACTGGGGCAACTACTCTTCTCATCCGACGACTTCCTGAAGCCTGTGAAGGTATGTTCCGGTGGCGAGAAAAATCGTTTGCTGTTTGGCAAACTGATGATGTCATCCCCCAACGTTCTGATCCTTGATGAGCCCACCAACCATATGGATATGGAAGCTATCGAGGCTCTGAATCTGGCGTTGGACCATTACGAAGGCACGATCATTTTTGTCAGCCACGATCGCGAATTTGTGTCCTCGCTGGCTACCCAGATAATCGAAATCAAAGACAAGAAGCTGGTTAACTTCGCTGGTACATACGACGAGTATCTG
>Ga0114956_1002693_pt1 | contig 13899 bp, 9 predicted proteins | sample MaitaG_FD_87304 | JGI IMG/M metagenome (GOLD analysis project Ga0114956, IMG submission 87304) | Marine algal microbial communities from Maine, USA - Maine_Asex2 metaG | ecosystem: Host-associated > Algae > Red algae > Unclassified | place: Maine, USA | collected 2015-01-05 | reverse complement strand
GTTACGAAAAATTCAGGAATGACAGTTTTTTTTATGTTAAAAACTTTGATGCGTTTGCCCTAAAATTACACAACCAACGCTGTCATTCTGTAATTTTTGGAACGATAGTGAAAAAAATACGAATCTGTATGATTTGAACAGACTGCTAAGATCATACAGATTCCAAACAAAGCTCAAACCTAAAGGTCTTTACTTTTTTTGGAATGAATGTCTAAACAAGGTATTATCTTTGAATATAAATTTAGCACTTAAAAGTACGATGATAAAATACGAAAAGAAGAATCTATCTAAGAAAAAACTGATAGAACTATATAAAGGGATGTTACTTCCTAGAATGATAGAAGAAAAAATGCTCAGTCTGCTTAGGCAAGGCGTTATTAGTAAATGGTTTGCTGGAATAGGACAGGAGGCGATTGCGACGGGTGTTACTCACGCTCTAAAGCCGGAGGAATACATTTTGCCGATGCATAGAAATTTGGGTGTATTTACCAATAGAGACATCCCACTTCATCGTTTGTTCAAACAGTGGCAAGGTAAAAAAGGCGGCTTTACCAATGGTCGAGACCGTTCTTTCCATTTTGGAACCAATGAGCACCATATTGTTGGAATGATTTCTCATTTGGGCGCACAAATGGCTGTTGGAAGTGGCATTGCTTTGGGGAATATGTTGGGGAAGGAGAAGAAAGTTACCGTTGCTTTTACGGGTGAAGGTGGGACAAGCGAAGGCGATTTTCACGAATCTCTTAATGTGGCTTCTGTGTGGAATTTACCCATCATCTTTTTAATAGAGAACAACGGTTATGGATTGTCAACGCCAACCAGCGAACAATATAATTGTGAAAATCTTGCCGATAGAGGATTGGGTTATGGGATGGAAACCCACATCATAGATGGTAATAATATATTGACGGTTTATGAAACGATAAAAGCCATTGCGCAGTCTGTTAGAAAAAAGCCAAGACCTGTTTTGGTCGAATGTCGCACTTTTAGAATGCGTGGTCATGAGGAAGCCTCGGGTACAAAATATGTTCCTCAAGAGTTGATGGATGAGTGGGCGAAAAAAGATCCGATTGATAATTTTGAGCATTTTTTATTGAAACAAAAAGCCATTACAAAAGCAGAAATTGCTGAGTTAAGAAAAGCCAATAAAGCCTTGATAGAGGAAGAGCTGAAAATTGCTGCTCAAGAAGAGTCGGTTTCTGATGCTTCGGAAGAAGCATCGGCTATTTATAAAGCGTATACACCAATTGTACATACCGCAGATAAAGCCAATGCACCAGACAAAAGATACATTGATGCCATTACCGATGGTTTGAAAACAGGTATGGATGAAAACGATAAGTTGGTCTTGATGGGTCAGGACATTGCCGACTATGGAGGGGTGTTTAAAATCACCGATGGCTTTATGGAAAAATATGGCAAAGGCAGGGTGCGAAATACACCAATTTGTGAATCAGCTATTTTGGGCATTGGTTTGGGCTTATCTATCAAAGGCTATAAGTCGATGGTGGAAATGCAGTTTGCCGATTTTGTTACCTGTGGCTTTAATCAAATCATCAATAACTTAAGTAAATCTTATTACCGTTGGGGACAGCAAGCCGATGTGGTTGTACGTATGCCAACAGGTGGAAATGTAGGCGCAGGTCCGTATCATTCTCAGTCTACGGAGGCGTGGTTTTTCCATTCTCCAGGACTAAAAATGGTATATCCATCGAATCCCTATGATGCCAAAGGTTTGTTGCTTTCGGCTATTGACGATCCGAATCCAGTCATGTTTTTTGAGCACAAAGCCTTATATCGTAGTTTGACAGACGCATTGCCAGAAGAACCTTATCGCATTCCTATTGGCAAAGCGGCTTTGGTTAGAGAAGGGGAGGATGTGTCCATCATTACGTACGGATTGGGTGTTCATTGGGCAGTAGAAATCTTGGATAAGCATCCTGACATCAATGCTGATTTGTTGGATTTAAGAACTTTGGCACCTTTAGATGTCGATGCGATTTTTGAAAGTGTTCGTAAAACTGGGAAGGTCATTGTATTTCATGAGGACAGTCTGACTGGTGGAATTGGAGGCGAGATTGCTGCCCTTATCAGTCAACATTGCTTTAAAGACCTTGATGGTCCTGTGATGCGTGCGGGGGCTTTACATACGCCTGTTCCTTTTGCAAAAGCTTTGGAGGCGAATTATATGCCGAAGCAGCGATTTGAGGAAATGTTGGTGGAGTTGGTGGCTTATTAGAGGACCGCTTCGCTTTATGACCGTTTGCTTCTGCGAAGCTGCACTTTATGACCGCTTGCCTTCGGCTTTGCTTTATGACCGTTTGCTTTGCTCACTTATGGATTTTTTGCTTCTGCGAAGCTTTGCTTTTGGCTTCGTTTTATGACCGTTTGCTTCTGCGAAGCTTTGTTTATGGACTGCTAGCTTTTGGCTTCCTTTTGGGCTTGTTTCCTTTTGACTAAACCAGGATATGCTTTTCTGTGGAGGTTTTGTGAAGTTGATTGTGATCATTAGTGTTGCGTCTTTGAAATTCAAAGCTTTGCAAAGTCCTATAAACAGAGAACCCAGAGCTTTTTTAATATTTTGGGACTTCAATTTGGTATAAAATAGAAAGCGTTAACCCTATTTTTTCGCCAAATAAGCGAGTATCCAAGCATTTTACAAAAGCCAAACACTACCGTTTGTAAACAACTGAAAATCAAAATAATAAGACGCAACACTAATGGATTGTGATTAAAACTTCATCACTTTAGTTTGAATAGTTTGCCCATTTTCTAATTCTGCCACTATAAAATAAACACCTGATTGCCATTGAGCAGTTGTAATGGTAAGCTCGCTTCCGCTAATAGTAGTGGTCGAATATACAACTTGACCCATAGTATTGTAAATGTTTATGGTTTTGAATAGTTGGATTGAGTTTATCTGGAGTTGGTAATTGAATGGATTGGGAGAGGTTTTAAGGGAGAAATCATCGTTTATTAAAGTTGGCAAACCTGTTTCTGGATCTTGTTTTAATTTAATAAGGATGCTTTGGTAGGTAGACGTTGTACCAGAAGACAATTTGCTGCCAAGGTAATATATGTTCCCATAATCATCTAAAGTAATTTCGTGAATGGATATATCTGTTTCAAAGGAGTTGCTTACTTCATAAGTCCATAAGGTTTCTCCTTGAAGATTTGTTTTCTGAAAAACCAAATTACTTTCATTTTGAGTTACTAAGTAACTGTTGTAATTTTTATCAATTGCCATCAATCGGTTTGAACAGAAAAAAGCATCTGGACAAGTTGAATGGTGGTAAGCACTGTTGGGTTGGCTTGTTTGCCAAACAACAGACGAGGTATCCAATAATGCCATATAAATACTGTCTATTTCTTCATTCTCTTGGAAATTTCGGTGTTTGCCATATAACAATATTTGGTTATTGGGCATTGATTGAGACTGATAAACTGATTCAGAATCTAGTTCTCCTATTTCATAAAAGGAAAAATGCTTTAGTAAGCCAGAATTTTTGTTTACACAACCTACAAATAAGTTGTTTTCGACAATTGGCAAACCAGAAGGCGAATACCTATTTCCAACAAAGACCAAATCATTGTTGTCGTCAAAGTGAATGTCTTGAAGGAGTAAGCTAATATTATAAGTAGCAGTATCTGGAATCATATTTTCAAAACCATTGGTCCAACTTTCTGTTCCATCTTCTGTAATTTTCTTGAAAATGGACGAGCGTTTGGAATTTGGTTTATATTCTGTTATTGCCAAATAACCATTGTTGTTTGAATCCAGTTTGAAACTTTGAATACTACTAGATACATCACTTAAAACGGGATAATTGTTTTCCCATATCAAGTTTCCATTCGAATTCAATTTTTGAATAGTGATGTAACCAGTATTGTTTTTCTCAAAGACGACCCAAATATTGCTGTTAGAATCAATTTCTACTGCTTTAATCCTAAAATTATATCCGTGGATGCTTTGGTAAAATTTTTTGGTGAAATCAACAATTCCATTATCAAATGTAATTTTAGAAAAACCGTAGAAACAAGTATCGGGATAATCACAGTTGGCTAGGATTAAAAGAGTATCGTTATTGATTTTTTTTAAATGTATGTTTGAAAAAATATTATATGCCCAATCTTCTTGAGCCAATGATAGGTCATATTGTTGTATTCCTAATTTTGAAATAAAAGACAATTCTCTATGTGAACTTTTCAAATGAACTACTCCTTCATCATTAAACTGTAACTGATCATAATCAACATACTCAGACTCTTCAATCCGCCAATGTTCTTCTACTTGTGCCATAAGGCTGTTGGATAGACAGTAGTAATAAAAAAGGAAGGCGAGTAAAAAGGTATGTTTCATTACTTATGCTAGATTGATTGTCAACAAATATAGGTAAGAGTCTGTTGTATTTAGTCAGTCAATTGTAAAAAAGCAAATCCGCTGGATTATTTTGAAAAGCCTTATATTTGTATGCTTGATGCATTTTACCAAAACAAACCCTAAAAAGCCTTAATTACTAAGGGATGTTAAACAATTAGGTTAATTGGGTAACAACATATTGTTTTGTAAGTCGTATTTATATCATGTAATTTCGAGACCTTATAGGTGTGGGGTTTTCTGGTTTTTATAAAACACTTATTAATAAGCAGTTTAAAATTACTTACACATCCTCAAACACCGACATCATATAGTCGCAAATTCCTTTTAAAATCTAGTATCTCAATACTTATATCTAATAAGAAAATGTTTCCAATAAAAAATATACTTTTCCTTTCTTTTTTGCTGTTGTTTTTAGCACAACCCGCTTTTTCACAAAAGAAAGGAAAAAAGAATAAAAAAGATAAAACCGAAGATGCAAGCAATTTGGCGGCAGCACAAGATCTTTTTATTCAAGCCAATAAAGCAAAGATATTGGGTGATACCGATAAGGCATTGGTTTTATTTGCCGAATCTATTACCTTAAATACCAATAACCCAGCAGCGGCTTTTGAATTGGCGAAAATTTACAACAAACGCCAGGAGTATAAAGCAGCTTTGGAATATGCGAGAGTCGCTGCCAATGGAGATGCTGATAATCATTGGTATCAATATTTGTATGCTGAGTTAATGGCAGAACAAGGGGATTTTCAAGGAGCTGCTTCGGTCTATGAAAAATTGACCCAAAGTCGCCCCAATAATCCCGAACACTTTTTCGATTGGGCGTATGTATTGGCGTATGGACAAGATTATAAGGGAGCTTTAAAGGTATTGGATGCTTTGGAAGCCAAAATAGGAAAGAGCGAAGAGGTGTCTTTGCAGAAATACGAACTGTATTTGGCAGTGGGACAAGAAGATAAGGCAATTGCTGAAATAGAGTCTTTGAATAAAACGTTTCCTGCTGAAGTACGCTATTACCAAATGTTGGCGGATATTTATATGCGTTCGGGCAATGAGACCAAAGCAATGGAAGTTTATCGTTCTTTGTCGGAATTTGACCCAGAGAACCCTTATGCCCGTTTGGCAATGGCGGATTTTTATCGTAAAAATGGAGAAGGTGAAAAAGCATTTAGTGAGCTAAAATCTGCTTTTGCAAATAGAGATTTGCCTTATGAACCCAAAATTCAATTGCTTTTTACTAATGGTGTTGGGAGTAGTAGTGTGCCACAGGATATGCAAAAGGAGAACATTGAATTGGCAAACATTTTAACAGAAACCCATCCAGAAGAGGCACAGGGTTTCTTGTTGTTGGGACATTTACATTTGGACCAACAAGACAATGCTGCAGCTAAAAATGCTTATAAACAATCCTTGGAAATAAACAGCAATCAATTGGATGTTTGGCATCAGTTGTTTGTGATGGAATCTATTGCTGGAAATTTTGATCAATTGGCAAAGGATTCTAAAGAGGCAATTGATTATTTTCCCAATCAGTCATTGGTTTATTACTTTAATGGAATGGCGAATAACAATTTGGGGAACTACGACCAAGCTGCCAAATCGCTAAAGCGTGCTGCCAATATTGGATCTGCTGAACCAGAAACCCTCTCCGATATTTACAGTCAGTTGGGTGGGATTTACAATAGTAAAAAGGAATACGACCGTTCTGATGAGTATTTTGAAAAAGCTCTGGAGGCTTATCCTAGAAACACCCTCGTTTTAAACAACTATAGTTACTTTCTTGCGCTTCGTGATGAAAAATTAGACAAGGCTAAAGAAATGGCGAAACTCGCTAATGAAATTGAACCAGGTGTTTCTTCTTTTGAAGATACCTATGCTTGGCTGCTTTACCAAACAGGTGATTTTAAGAATGCAAAAACATGGATAGAAAAAGCCTTGGCTTCTGGTGGAAACACCAGTGGGGTAGTGGTCGATCATTATGGCGATATTCTCTATCGTTTGAAAGACATAGATGGTGCTGTTACCCAATGGCAAAAAGCCAAAGCACTGGGCTTGGAATCAGATGTGATTGATCGTAAAATTCAGAATCGTAAAATTTATTAGGGTAGACCGCTTCGCTTTATGACCGCTTGTTTCTGCGAAACTTTGCTTTATGACCGTTCGCTTTCGCTCACTTTATGACCGCTTGCTTCTGCGAAACTTTGCTTTATGACCGTTCGCTTTCGCTCACTTTATGACTGTTTGCTTCTTGCGAAGCTGTGCTTTAATCTTTTTTTTAGCAAATGAAAAATTGTGTTTAATTTTGCCGAATAGAAAATTTGAAAATTGAGCACCTTAAAATCCCACGACTTATTGTCTATTCTTACTAAAAAGCAGGCTTTTATGCTTTTTGGTGGCATTACCATTGCGAGTGTGCTTACAGCGGTATGGACAGAATGGTATTTTCTGGTGGCGATCCCAGTCGCTCTGTTGATGGTATTGGCGGTGGTCGTTGATTTTAAAGCTGTTTTTTTACTGCTTTTTGCGATGCTTCCTATTTCAGCCGAAGTAGAGCTTCCAGGAGGTTTTGGGACGGACTTTCCTTCGGAATTACTGATGGTTTTCCTAATGGTTTGTACCATTTTTTATTATTTGGCAAATCCTCAAAAGGTAGACAAATCATTTTTTAACCACACTTTGACCAAACTCTTATTGGCTCATTTTGTATGGATAGGTATTTCGGCGGTTTTATCCCAGATATTCGCCATTTCCATTAAGTTTTTCTTAGCCAAAATCTGGTATATTGTAGTGTTCTTCTTTTTGGTAGGACATTTTATTAAAAAGCCAATAGACTTTCGGCCTTTCTTCTGGGCGTTGTTCCTACCATTGGTAACGGCAACAGTCATCATAATTATTAAGCACGCTACTTACTCTTTTCATTTTGAGTACGTCAATAAAACCCTTTATCCTTTTTTTAGAAACCATGTAGATTATGGGGTGATGTTGGCTTTGTGGGTTCCCTTTATCGTTTATGCCCGCAAATGGTATGCCTTTGGGACCATTCCTAGAATGGCGATTAATGTAGGCTTGGCAGTTGTTTTACTAGGCATTGTGTTTTCCTATACCAGAGCAGCTTACGTCTCTTTGGTGTTGATTCCGATTGGCTATTTTATTTTTAAAAACAACATTGTAAAGACCGCTATAACGCTTGGAGGAGTCTTAGCTATTTTTTCCATTTGTTATTTGTCTATTGGTAAAAATTATTTATTGTTTGCACCCGATTTTGAGAAGACGGTTTACCATACTGGTTTTGAGGATCACTTATCTGCAACCGTTAATCTATCCGATTTATCGACTATGGAGCGTTTCCACAGATGGATTGCAGGTATCAAAATGAGTGGTGAATATCCTTTGAGTGGCTTTGGTCCTGGTACTTTCTTCCATTTTTACAAACCCTATGCCGATTCTGCTTTTGAAACCTATGTGAGCGACAACGACGACCAGTCTACGGTTCACAATTATTTTATTCTTATTTTATTGGAACAAGGCATTATGGGTTTCCTGATTTTTCTAGTATTGGTTGTCGCTTTTTTTGTAAAAGGACAAGATGTTTACAATGAATCTAAGCCCGAAGATCGTTATTGGACAGCGACCATTCTCACGGTCATGCTGGTATTGATGGCGAATATATTTATGGCAGATTTGATAGAAACCGATGCGGTAGGTTCCTTGTTTTTTATATTGATTGCCTTGTTGGTCAGTCAAGACTTGCATAATAAGCGGCAACGAAAAATTACCTCTAAGTTAGAAGGAGTGGAGTCGTAGAAATGATTCTTGGTTCTATTGAAATGTACTTGTTTCAATCTGTGAATTTCTTCATTTTAGTAGCTAAAATGCACATTGTCAGGGATAAATGTTTTTTATAATCACATATGAAATTAAATTTTTTAAGAAATCACCATAGGTTGCAATTAATTAACGTTTTTGTGTTTTTTTAACATAAAAAACAGCCTATTAATATAAGAGTTTTTGACTCGTTTTGTACTTTAGCGTTGTAGTAGTTGATAATTACTACACTATCAATGTTTTACTACACACTTCAGCTAAATTAAAGACTATTAACAATTACCTTTTTAGGTGTTTTATGAAAAACGTTTTCCAGTATCTTATCGGAATCCTAGTGATTTTTTCTTTTGTTTCTCTATCAGCAAATGCCAATCCCAATAGTAGGATTAGTTTTGAACATGGTAATTGGGACGAGATTCTTTCACACGCTCGACAATCTCAACAACCTATTTTTGTTCAGACGTATGCAGAATACTGTTTGCCTTGTAAGGTTTTAGATAGAGCCGTTCTGACCGATCCTGAAATCATTTCGTTTTTCAATTCCCATTTTATCAATTACCGAGTAGATATGGCGAGTTCCAATGGAAGCATGTTTAGTGTTGCTTATGGAGTGGAAGCTTTACCTACCTTATTGTTTTTAGATGCTCAGGGTAAAATTGTAGAGCAGGTTATTGGTTACAAAACAAAAGACGAACTGTTGTGGGCAGCTAAATTGTCTTTAGGCATTGTTCCTCCTTCTTCTCCGCCAGTATTTACTCGTGTAGAGCAACCAAGAGCCACTGCACAATCGGCGCCTAGGACTGTTGCCAAACGTAAGGTGATTCAAAAACGTCAAAAATCTGTTCCATCGACATTGCCTTCTTTAAAGGAGCAATATCGTGTTGCAGCAAAAAATAAAACCAAATTAGAAGCCGCTCCTAGTGTTAAAGTAGATCAGTTGATGAATTCTATAGACAGCAGAATATACGCATTGTCTATTTCAGAATCGGCGATTATATATGAGTTGGTTTCTAGAGAATCCTCCAATGAAATTACGCTTCAAAGTTGGCAGCCCATTGAGCAACATGAGTTGACTCCCAATAAAATGAATGCCATTTTTGAATCTGCAAAGAATATAAATGGAGAAGCTGTTAAATATATTGTTGACAAACAGCATCTGTTTTTTGATTTCTTTGGTGATAAAGTCGTTAAAGATCGGTTGTATGAGTTGGGTGAAAAGGAAATCCAACGTGCGATAGACCAGAAAGATGAGGAGCTTATTAAAGATTGTATTGCTATGATGTTGGCTGTTGACTATCCAGAAAGCTGGATGTTGGAGGCTGCTTGGTATGGTGCTTATTATGCTGGAACAGAAAACTGGGAGCAATTTGCCAAACTGATTCAAGAGAAACAGTTTTTCTTTGGTGACCAATGTCTGGCACAAGCGGGTTGGTTGATTTGGGAAAATACCGACGATGTTGCTTCTATTAAGCGTGCCATCCAATTCATTGAGGTTCGCTCTACTAATGCGGAAGCTATGGCAGCACTGGCTGTATTATATGATAAAATTGGTGTTCCTGATAATGGTATGCTTTACGCTCAAGAGTCGATTCGTTCCAAAAGAATATCTAAAGAAACCAATCAAAGACTTCGCTATATTTTTGGGTTATAGCCCTAACTTCCGACTCCAATTTCTACATTATTAAATCTCCTATTGTATTTACAGGTCCAGAATCTACAGCTAAAACGACTTTGGCTGTTCGTTTGTCTCAATATTTGTCTGCCTGTTGCATTCCCGAATATGCTCGTTTCTATATAGACCAGCTGCAACGTCCTTATCGTCAAGCCGATTTGGCTAAAATAGCAAAGGGGCAACTTGCCCTATACCATGCTGTTCAAGCAAATACTTCCAAGCAACTTATTTACGATACCGATTTGTTGACCATAAAAATATGGTCTGAATATGCTTATGGTTCATGTCCTGAATGGATTACAACACATCTCCAGCAATCAACGGTTGTTTACTTTTTGTGTAACATCGATATTCCTTGGGCAGCCGATCCGCAAAGAGAACATCCGCACAATCGAGTAGATTTGTATCACTTATATAAAGAGCAATTGATACAGATGGATAAAACTTTTGTCGAGATAAGTGGAGAAGGAGAGGACAGGTGGAAGAATGTGATGAAATTTGCAAAGAAATATTCCCAAATTTAGAAATTGACTCTTTTTGGGAAATGGAGAAAATTTTACTTTCGATAAAAATGGAGAAAAGCGTCTATTCTATTCCCAATTTGAGAATTTGGTTTCAGTTTGGGAAAAAAGGATGTTAAATGAAATGAACAGAAAGAGTTGGGAATATTGTCTATAAGGAATGGCGTTTACCTAAGTGGCTGAAAATGAGTTGTATAAAACGCTATTTGTTTTACTAAAATAGATTTTACCAAAGTTGGCATTCCCTTTGCCTAGTATTAATCATACCAATTAAAACTAACTTTTAAAAATATTTTCGAAATGTCTACTTCAATCAAAACCATCGTTACACTTTTCTTCTTCACTTTTGGAATGACAGCATTTGCTCAAACTGAAACAATTGAAATTTTAGAAACAGAAACGACTATCGAAACAACGGTTGAGGTTACAACTGAAGAAAGCAAAGAACGACCAACTATTACTTTTAATCCAACCAACGTAGAAGACGATGAAACGATTCTTCAGCAAGAAACAGAGTTGGAGCCATTGATTCCAACATTGGGCATTAAATTTGTTTAATAAGAACTCACATTAATATTGCGGATTATTTATACAACTACTTTTTAACAACCAACTTCAACGGATTGCGTAATACCAAACAACGTTTTCCATAATGAACAATCCCTTAGTTCAAACAACTTATGAAGGTTTCTCAGAGTAATTTGAGAAGCCTTTTTTTATACAAAGAACCCAAAGAAAACTGGATTTTTAACACAGCATTTTACCCAACAACCTCTGATGAAGGTTCTTCTTTATTTCTATCTGCCAGACTTGGTAATAAGAATAAACCTAGAAATAGAAAAGGATAGTAAGAGAGGAGTCTCCAGATGAATCCAATGAGGGTTGCCAATCCACCATCTCCAATAAACTCGAAGTAAAAATCTTTAAAAGCAAAATCAGCTACACCAGAACCTCCAGGAGTTGGCGTAAGAAATAAAATAAGATACAAAGACAATTGTCTGCCGTAGAGCAGCATATATTGGGTTACAGGAACAAAAGCAGCAATGACAAATACAACGACTAAAAAGCGAGACGACCAAGCAATAGCTGTTGCAGTAAAACCTTTAATCCAAAAAATGGGCGGCACTTCCTTGAGTTCTTTGGAAGCTGTAGTCATATCTTTACTAAACTGCAAAATACCTGCTTGTTTTCTTCTGAAAAACGGCACCTTACTCAAATCTTCAAGTAAACGCCTTACGCCATTGGGAACGACAAACAGCCCCAGACCAATGAGTAATGTATAGCTACACATCAGCCAAAATGCAGCGACAAATGCATACATCCAAGGATTGTCTCCAAGTAAGCCAGAAGTACTTCCAGGAGGGAAATCAGAAGATAAAACATAGTTGCCATACCACAGCCAAAAAAGAATAAGGGTTGCTAGAAAGAAGAGACTGTCGATCAATACGGTTGCAAAAATAATTGCCGCCGCTTTGCCCAATTTCATTCCAGATCTATAAAGCAAAAACAATCCGACGGTTGTGCCTCCAACCATAGAAGGGGTGACAGCAGAGCCAAATTCCCACAGACCAACAATTTGAAAAACCTGTTTCCACGATAACTCTTCGTTGGTGAGTGTACGCATTCTCCAACAATATGCCCAAATTCTAACAGCGGTTAGCAAAACAGCAATGGCTAAGAAGAAAAAAGTTTCCCCTCTCCACACAATTTTGGCGTAACTGTCTGCATCAAACTCTTTACAAAGCAACCATACAACAACTCCAAAACCCAATGTTATGGGGAGTAACAGTTTCCAAGAACTGAAAACAGATGGAGTCTCATTTTTAGGAGTCATTAAGCGACAGAAAGGATTTTAAATGATTAGAAAAAGTAGACGAAGTTGCACCCAGAAAATATAAATAAAAGTACCATTTTAACTTGACATCGATATTATTTGATGTCGAGATATTAAAACACAATTACTTCCAACTATTTATGAAATCTAAAGTTACTACAATTGATATTTCAAAGTAGTTGAAATTAAATATATTTTAAACACAAAAGTTCCAACAAGCTCTTATGAAACCTAAGTAGTTAAAAGAACGGAAGTTTTAGTGGAATATTTTATATAATTTAATGAGTTGTTGTTAGTGCCATTGCTTCAACTTTTTCAAGAGCGTTTTTCAAATCGGCAATCAAGTCTTCTTCATCTTCAATACCAACACTGACACGAATCAAAGAGTTCGTTACACCCGTTTTTAGTCTTTCTTCTAAAGGAATAGATGCGTGTGTCATAGAGGCAGGATGTCCAATAAGCGATTCCACACCACCGAGCGATTCTGCTAATGAGAACAACTTGGTTTGAGTCATCATTAAATGAGCGGCTTCAATGGTGTCGTTTTTTAGCGAGAACGAAAGCATGCCACCAAAATCTCTCATTTGCTTCTTTGCTATTTCGTGTCCTTTGTGATTGCTAAGACCAGGATAATTTACTTTGTCAACCGCTGAGTGGTTTTCTAAAAAATCGACAATGGCTCGAGCATTTTGACAATGCTGTTTCATTCGAACATGCAAGGTTTTGATTCCTCTAAGAACCAAAAAGCTATCCATTGGACCAGAAATACCCCCTGTTGCATTTTGAATAAAATAAAGTTGGTCGGCCAACTCTTTGTCTTTACAAACGACTGCTCCAAGAACTGTGTCGGAATGACCACCTAAATATTTGGTTGCGGAATGTGTTACAAAATCTGCACCCAAATCCAATGGTTGTTGCAAATAGGGTGTGGCAAAAGTGTTGTCTACGACCGTCCAAGCGCCTGCTTTTTTAGCGATTTTAGCAACCGCAGCAATATCGATAATATTGACCATTGGATTGGTTGGTGTTTCAACCCAAACCATTCTTGTTTTACTAGAAACAACCTTGGCAACATTTTCTGGATCTTGCATATCTACAAAATCAAAATCAATACCATACTTTTGAAAAACCTTGGTAAAAAGACGATAAGTTCCTCCATATAAATCGTTGGTAGAAACGACGTGGTCGCCAGGTTTTAATAATTTGGCAAGACTGTCAATAGCGGCCATTCCACTACCGAAACACACACCGTAGTTTCCATTCTCGAGTGCCGCCAAATTGGCTTCTAGAGCCGACCTAGTTGGGTTTTTAGTACGTGCATACTCATAACCTTGATGGTCTCCTGGCGCTTTTTGAACATAAGTAGACGTTTGATAAATAGGCGTCATTATTGCTCCAGTAGAAGGATCGGGTTGTAAACCAGCGTGAATGGCTTTGGTTCCAAATTTCATAATTCGTAATCTTTAAAACGATAGACAACTAGCTGTTAGACATAAGATATGAGACTCTTTGATTGTTGTAAAACATCGAATAGCAAAGATCAAAGCAGTACGTTTCACTTTCATCACCTATCACCTATCACCTATCAACTATCAACTATCAACTATTAACTATTAACTATATAAGTAGACAGCTTTATCAAGCGTTGCGTTGTATCAATTAACGAATT
>Ga0114956_1002692_pt1 | contig 13908 bp, 12 predicted proteins | sample MaitaG_FD_87304 | JGI IMG/M metagenome (GOLD analysis project Ga0114956, IMG submission 87304) | Marine algal microbial communities from Maine, USA - Maine_Asex2 metaG | ecosystem: Host-associated > Algae > Red algae > Unclassified | place: Maine, USA | collected 2015-01-05 | reverse complement strand
ATATGTATTCTCATTATTGTTCAAAATTAATGAAACCGCCCAGTACGTAAGGCGTACGCTGGGTGGTGTGAGAGGACGAAACGACCAATGAATTTATCATTGCTCGTTTCTTCTACTCGATTTATGATTTTTATAAGATAGGCTGATTCTGACAATTTATTTTTCTTATGTTCTTGAGAATCTAACATCCTAATTTTTATACACCTGTTTTGTACATTAAATTTACTTAAGACTTTTTGGTAAAAAATTTAGTCAAAATACCTCCACTATAATCTTCATAGCCGAGCACCTACGTACTGGGCAATTAAGATTTCTTACATTTAGGGTTCTAGCTCTATTTCTGAATATCCCAGCTAGAGGTTAAATTGGGCTACTAGTTACAGCCTAGCTATCAGGTTGATTCTTATTGGTAGTTTCTCTATTATTTCTAAAATAAATAGGAGCATGACCTGTATTTGCTTTTATATAACGACTGAAATAATTGGGATTTGAAAATCTCATTAAGCGTGAAATTTCAGCCATTGAATACGTGGTGAAAACTAGGTATCGTTTTGCTTCTTTTACAATATAGTCTTGTACTACTTCTGAGGCTGATTTCTTTACTGTATTTTTGCATATTCTATTAAGATGAGTCGCTGTTATACCTAACTCTTTGGCATAGTATGTTAACTTTCTATCTACGGTGTGTTGTTTTTCTATAATATCTATAAAATTAGAAAAATGCTTTTTCTCTACAGAATTGGAACTTTGATTTCCGTCATTATTATTTTTAAAGTTTCTAAAGACATAAGTCATGATAATTGATGCGCAAGAATAAATATTCCTGTGTTTATTCAGTTGCTTAGAGTCGGTCTCCTTTTTAAATTGGGTAAATAAAGAATGTATAAAATTCTTATCTTCTGGGTTTACCGAAATCAATTGTTCAGCATTTAGATTTGTAAACGAATCATATAATTCGGAATCTCCAGCCCCATAAAGTATTTCTTCAGACACTAGATTAGATATAGTTATGATATATCCTATACATTGCTCACCAAATACGATCAGATGCTCAATGTTTTCAGGAATGACTACGATATTATTTTTACCAATAGAAACTTTCTGATTTGATTTAATAAAAATTAAGCTTCCCTCTTGGATATATATAATTTGCCGAATATCGATATATTTGACGGGCTTGGCATTTTGATAGCGTCTATTCTCTTGGATTAAATCCATCCGAATAAAATCCTTTGCCAAGTCTATACCATAATTAAATTCATTTTTACTGTTATGCATCGGTTTGTTGAGATCCATACTTTCGTAATGTGCTTTTTGAATATAAATCTAAAGATATCTCTATTCAATATATTCAGCAAAATAAATCTTGAGTCCTTATATTAATTATCATTTGAGCTGATAGTAGAATATAATAAGAATAGGGTAGGCTCAAAACAGAAGTTTCGCCTAAGCTGAGCAATAGATGATCAATGAAGTATAAATTTATTAGCAGTATAAAATTATTCGTAATATAAATTTTACCATTGATTAAGAAATTTTAATTTTCTGATAAGTCAAGAATTAAATGTAGGATACGATGTTGTTTTTTGCTGTGTAAATAGGTTTGCTGTGTGTAAAATTTTGCTCTATAAATATGGTTATAGATAGAATTTGCACACAATTAAAATAATTCAAATGTGGCTTCTAGTAACATCCTAGTAACATCCAAACATAAAAATTCATTATTTACACGTTGGAAATCATTGTGGTACAAAGCTAATTTTCCAATTATATTCGCATTGAGTGCTTGAAGAGACCAACATAAGGAATTCATTGCTTTTTCTCCTCTAGGTTTTATGGGAGTGAACGTAATAGGAAGTACTTTCTTATTAGCTAACTCACCGCCACTATTCAACCATTCCAATGCACTTTTCAAAGTAGCAGGGATATTATGTAAATATTCAGGTGTCGAGAAAACAACAGCATCAACCTTATCAACTGTAGACTTCCATAATAAAACACTTGGAAGAATATCTGAATGATCAAAATTTGGATTGAAAAGTGGTAATTGGATTAGATCAAAGAATATATACTCAAAATCAGGTTTTAATGCACAGAAAGTCTTGATAAACATAGCGTTGTTCGAATTTATATTGACTGATCCATTGACGATTAATATTTTCATACCCAATATTTTGATTAACTAAATCCATGTTGGTGTTATTATGCTCTGAAAATATAACTAATTTCGGCCGAAATTCAATTATATGAAAAAACCATTAGTAGATCCACTTGATAAAAATGCCAATCAAGAAGCTCAGGACATGGCAAAATTTTATGAAGAAACCCTGGGTTTTACTCCTAATAGTATATTTACCATGATGCATAGGCCTCGAATTGCAACCGCGTTCTTGGAGATGAATCAGTCAGTTATGGAAAATAAAGGCCGGGTAACTAGTTCGTTAAAAAGACTAATAGCTTATTTGTCAAGTATGACGACGGGATGTAGGTATTGTGAAGCGCATGCCATTCGTGCGGCTGATCGCTATGGAGCTTCTGAAGACCAATTACAACATATCTGGGAATACAAAACACACCCTATTTTTAGTAATGCAGAAAGAGCAGCCTTTGATTTTTCAATTGCGGCATCGCAAGTTCCAAATGCAGTGGATGATGAAATCGCAGAAAATATGCGGACACATTGGGATGAAGGAGAAATTGTTGAAATCCTAGGAGTCGTAGCTTTATTTGGATATTTGAATAGATGGAATGATAGTATGGGCACTCAATTAGAAACACCCGCATCAGAAGATGGAACAATATTTTTAGAGAAAAATGGTTGGGAAATAGGAAAGCATAACTATTGAAAAAAAACTAATAATTGAATGAAAAATATAATTTTTATATTAATAACACTTCTTCTTGCTATCGGATGTGGGCCAAGTGAGAAAAAATATAAAATAGTTAAGAAGCAAGACATAGCAGAAACGAAAGCTAAATCTAAAATAAAAATAACTGCTAATGACAAACCAGCTAATTCAAAAATTGTAGAACCAAGTGTGCCACCTGAGCAAATTAAAAAAGCGAAAGAAATGATTGAGTCCTCGGCAGATAAAATTGCTGATGTAGATGCTATGGCAAAATTTAAATCATTATGTAGTATTTGTCATGGATTTAATGGTAACTTAATGGTAAATGGAGCTAAAGATCTAACAAAATCTAACATTAGCCTTGAGGAAAGTGTTGCGCAAGTTTATTTTGGTAAAGGTCTTATGACCCCATTCAAAGGTATTATGAAAGATGAAGAGATCGTTGCTGTAGCAAAATATATTGAAACTATGCGAAACTAATCATATCTGTTCTATAGGTACTATTCATGGTATTCTGCATCGTAATCATAATGAAATTGTAGCTAAAATTAGAGCATTGAAATCGTGGAAAACAAAGATTATAACTCTAGAAAATTATGCTGATTTTGGCAATTTTTGAGTACGCGATTTGAGTAACGAAATGATCTCCTCTTTTGACTCGTATCTGTTTTCGATATTGACAAAATGGTCGGCTAATTTTTTATATCTTTTGAGCATCAGATTTAACCAAACTCCATTATAATCTATGCCTTCAAAAACAGTGGCGTTTTCTTCACCATATTTGCTTTTATTCTTCATAAAATCACTTGGCATATCCGTCCAGTGCATATTAGGATTCAGGTGATGACCGATGTGATAGCCGTCATTAAAACAGTGCTTGTTATAAAAGTGGTTAACACAAGTTATGCTATTACGATAATTATTTTCAGGAGAATTTGGATCTATAAATGCATGCTGTCCCCAATTTCCCACCATCATTGAAAATCGAACAATTACTAAAGGAGTAATAAATATAAATAGGGTAGCACCCAAATTTATATAAGCCATTAATAATAGGAAAAGGATATATACACTTTCACCTCTAACCACCATCTTATAGAGTTTCTTTAGATTCTTTTCTTTAAAATAAATTGCTAATTCTATGACTCCTATAAAAAAGAATGATACAGAATAAATCGCAAAATCTTTGAAACTATCTCTTTGGTATTTCATAGTGCTACTCTTGTCATCATGCAAATTATTTTCTAAGTGATGCATACCTACATGATGGCTAAAATATGTTTCTGGTGATTGACCAATAAAGGGTGCTAATACCCACGGAATGTAATTATTCCAAAAGCTATACTCCTTTTTAAAAAGCCTTCGATGACTTGTATTATGTAACATAAGAGTATATGGGCCAGAATAATATAGTACAAACATGGCATAGATAGCGGCTAAAGACCACCAACTCCAGCCAGAAAGAAGTGGAGTGAAAAGAATAATGGCTAACGGAATTATTATAAATGTCATTTTCAAACACAAGTGCACAAAGGGTAAATCTCGTTTGTCCCTTATATAAGGTATAAAAAACCTGTCAATAAAGTTATATGAAGATTTAGCTATATAACCTGGATCTTTTATTTCAGATAATGTTCGCATTGAGAAGCTTATGTTTCAATATACGTAAAAGATTGCATTATATGTATTTTAGATTATTTTCAAGTAACAGTAAGCTATCATTAGGATTAATCTTAGTTATTTTCTCCATTATAAATATCCTTCAATTCCTTCAGTTTAAGCATACATTCAATAGGAGTCAAACCATTTAGATCCAATAATGAAAGGTTTTTCTTGATTTCTTCCCAAATTAAATCTTGCTTTTCAAAGAAGGATAACTGAACTTGATTTCCTATTTCTGAGGATTGTAAGACGTTTTTGACTTCTTCCTTTTTACCAATGGATTTTTTTTCCAAATTCACCAATAGTGATGTTGCTTGCTGTAGTACTTCAGGTGGCATTCCAGCCATTTTCGCCACATGGATTCCAAAACTATGTTTGCTCCCTCCTTCTTCTAATTTTCTGAGAAATATGACTTTATTGCCAACTTCCTTAGTAGCCACATTAAAGTTATGAATTCGATTATACTTTAAAGCTAATTCATTTAATTCATGATAGTGTGTAGCAAAGAGGGTTTTTGGATTAAACGTTGGGTGGTTGTGTAGATAACTTGCAATAGACCAAGCAATAGAAATTCCATCATAGGTACTTGTACCTCTACCAATCTCATCTAATAAAATCAAACTTCGATCTGAAATATTATTTAGAATACTGGAAGTTTCTATCATTTCTACCATAAATGTAGATTCCCCACTAGAGATATTATCGGAAGCTCCAACTCTTGTAAACAACTTATCTATATATCCTAAAGATGCTTGTTTTGCAGGCACATAGCTACCTATTTGTGCCATCAGACAAATCAAGGCCGTCTGTCTTAATATGGCTGATTTGCCCGACATATTTGGACCTGTAATCATTATAATTTGTTGCTCTTCATTGGACAAATATAGATCGTTGGGAATATACAGTTCGCCTGTAGGCAATTCTTGTTCGATGACAGGATGTCTTCCATGAGAGATTTCTATTGTTAGACCATCATTTATAGCTGGTTTAGTATAATCATTCTTTTCTGCAAGACTTGCAAAAGCAGATAAGCAATCAATCTTTGCAACGATCTTACCATTCTGTTGGATAGGCTCTATGTATTCAGAAGTATGCTCAATGAGTGTGCTAAATAGATTTGATTCTAACTCATTAATTTTTCCTTCTGCCGATAATATCTTTGATTCTAATTCTTTAAGTTCTTCTGTAATGTATCGTTCTGAATTAGTTAATGTCTGTTTTCTTATCCAGTTATCGGGAATAAGGTCTAGTCCTTTATATTTGTTGGTTACTTCAAGGAAATATCCGAATACATTATTGAATCCAATTTTTAAATTTGTAATCCCCGTTGCTTCTGCTTCCTTTTTTTGAATATCCAATAATAGCTGCTTACCATTCGCAATGATATCTCTGTACTCATCTAGCTCATCATTGAATCCAGCTTTAATGACTTCTCCTTTGGTCAAAGCAATCGGTGGATCTTCAACCATCGTAAACTCAACCTCTTCCAATAATTTTTCGCAAAGCACAAGCTGATCTGCTAATTTTGCTAAAGTTGTATTTTGACTAGCTAGTAATAACTCTTTGATTGGTTTTAAGGCTTTTAAAGAACGATCTAGACTTTTTAATTCTTTAGGATTAATTTTTAGGGTCGATAATTTTGCCACAATTCGCTCCAAGTCATTGATTCCTCGTATGTGATCATTGATTTCGTCTCTAGTTTCCCTATTATTGAAAAAATGGTCTACGACTTCTAGACGTGCATTGATTTTTGTGATGCTCACTAGCGGTAACAGCACCCACTTTCTCATCAACCTTGAACCCATTGGAGAAAGGCATTGATCCAGTATTTTGATCAGTGAAGTACCAGTCGGATGATTACTATTTACCAATTCTAAATTTCGAATTGTGAACCGATCTAGCCAAAGAAAATCTTGATTTTGTATTCGATTAATTCTGACAAGGTGGTCTAATTTTTTATTCTCCGTAAGACTAAGATAATGCATCACGGCACCTGCGGCAATCTGAGACAAATCCATATCTTCAATACCGTAGCCCTTCAGGGAATTAACCCCAAAATGTTTCAATAGAAGATCTCTTGTATGGTCGTATTGAAAAACCCAATCTTCTAGAGCATATTGATATATATCATTACCAAGTAGCGTTTCCAAGGCTTCTTTTTCTCCTCTGGAATATAGTATTTCAGATGGATTAAATCCCTGTACAAGCTTGGTTATCAATGCGATGGAACCTTCACTCACAAGAAATTCTCCAGTCGAAACATCCAAAAAGGCGATGCCCAATAGGTTTCTTTTTCCAAAATGGATTGAGCACAGAAAATTATTTTCTTTATGATCTAAGAGATGATCATGAAAAGTTACTCCTGGAGTGACGATATCTGTAACTCCTCTTTTTACAATTTTTTTTTCCTTGCTAGGTTTTTCTAGCTGCTCACAAATAGCAACTCTATAACCTGCTTTCACTAATTTTGGTAAATATAAATCGACAGAATGATAAGGGAAACCTGCCAACTCTATTTTAGAGCCTCCATTATTTCTGCTTGTGAGGACGATGCCTAAAATTTTAGATGTGGTGATTGCATCTTCACTAAAGGTTTCATAAAAATCGCCGACTCTAAATAATAAAATAGCATCTGGATGTTTTTGTTTAACATCAAAATACTGCTTCATTAAAGGGGTTTGCTTAAGATTTTTCGTCTTGTTCAAGTTGGGTCTTTTGTAAGCAATAAAGATAATAATGTTTCGCGGTGGTAACTACATATTATCTTACTTTTTCAGATGATCTTTAATCTTTAGTAGCAATATGTAGTAAGTAGCAATATGTAGCAAGAAGCAATATGTAGTAAGTAGCAATATGTAGCAAGAAGCAATATGTAGTAAGTAGCAGCATGTAGTAAGTATCAATATGTAAGAAATTACAAATGGCTCAAGTTTCATTTTTTATGATCGATTTGACCTTATTTAAATTAGTCACCAAGGACAAATCATTTTGATGGATGATATTTATATGTCCTAATTTCCGATAAGGCTTAGAAGTCTTTTTTCCGTAAATATGCGGCTTAACTCCTTTGATCTTAAGTATTTCCGGCAACCATGGATATTTAGCAGGGCCCACGTAATCATTTGGACCGAGAATATTCAGCATGATACACGGTGTATTGGCTTCAGTGGACCCCAACGGAAGATCACAAATTGCTCTGAGATGTTGTTCGAATTGTGAAGTTATGCATGCGTCCATAGAAAAGTGTCCACTATTATGTGTTCTTGGTGCCATTTCATTGATCAATAACTCTCCACTTTTTGTAAGAAAAAACTCTATAGCTAATATGCCTATAAGATCAATCTTTTGTGCCATTTGGTCCGCTATTGATCGACATTTCTCTTTAATTTGATTTTGTAAATTAGCTGGATATTTTAGATAATCTACTAGATTAGCAATTGGATCAAATACCATTTCCACTACAGGGAAAGAGTTGGTTTCCCCTTTTTTATTTCTTGCCACTATTACAGCTAATTCCTTATCAATATCTACCAATTCTTCAATAACGGAAGGCTTATCAAAAAGTTGATCTGAATCGGCTTGTGATTTCACGACTAAAACTCCTTTCCCATCATATCCTTCTGTTCTCAATTTTTGAACAAACGGGAAGTAAATTGATCCATTTTCAAGGTCTTTTAAGACTTCAATTTTATTTTCATACAGGATGAATTTTGAACTTGGAAAATGATTTTCTTTATAAAATTGTTTCTGTTTCCCTTTATCTTTTATCAGCTCAATAATATTGGCCTGAGGATATATTTGCACCCCTTTTTCCTCTAGAGTCAATAAGGCATCAGTATTTACATTTTCGATTTCAATAGTGAGGATATCTTTATCAAGGCCAAAGGAAAGTACATCATCATAGTTTGTGAAATCACCTTCCGTAATTTGATGACTAATAAGTCCTGCTGGAAAATCACTTTGTTTATCTAAGAAATATGGATGAATTCCTAAATTGGCAGAAGCTAATGCAAACATTCGACCTAATTGGCCTGCACCTAAAATTCCTATTTTTTTTGTATTTAAATCTATCACCTTGCTATTTCTATTTTTAAATTAGGATTACTTCTTAGTATACTTATTCTTCCAAAATTTATGTAAGAAAGAACTAAATTTATTTTCTTGAATATTATTTCCTGGATTATAAAACTGTTGACCAACTAAATGGTCCGGCAAATAATTCATGTCTACAAAGTTATTTTGATAATCATGAGCATATTTATAATCTGCACCATAATTTAAATCCTTCATCAATTTTGTAGGTGCGTTACGTAAGTGCAAAGGGATCGGTTCATTCGGTCGGGTTTTTACTTCTGATTGAGCTAACTTAATCGCCATATATGCTGTATTGGACTTTGGAGAACAAGCCAAATAAATAGCCGCTTGAGACATAATGATCCTAGCTTCTGGATAACCAATTTGGTGAGCTGCTTGAAAACACTGGTTAGCCATGAGTAGTGCATTTGGATTTGCTAAGCCGATGTCCTCAGAGGCCGAAATAATCATTCTTCTACAGATAAATAGTGGATCTTCCCCTGCCTCTACCATTCTTGCTAAATAGTAAACTGCCGCATTGGGATCACTCCCACGTATTGATTTTATAAAAGCAGAAATTACATTATAGTGCTGATCTCCTGTTTTATCATACAGTACCATATTTTTTTGGATAGTATTCTCCACCATCTCATTTGTTATTTCTAGTTTTTTATCTACTAAGTTCTTATTTATAATTAATTCCAAGCAATTTAATAATCGTCTACCATCCCCTGTTGAATATTTGAATAGTGCTTCATACTCATTAATGCTGATATCTAAGGAAGCAAAGTTTTCCTCGTCTTTCATTGCATTATTGGCTAATTGAGTCAAATCTTCCTTCGTTAAATGTTCTAATATGTAGACTTGCATTCTAGACAATAAGGCAGGGATCACTTCAAAAGAAGGATTTTCAGTAGTAGCTCCTATTAGTGTGATAACTCCTTTTTCAACAGCTCCAAGCAATGCATCTTGCTGAGATTTACTGAAACGATGAATTTCATCAATAAACAAAATAGGGTGAGGCTGACTAAATAGATGGTTTTGCTCTGCTCTGGAAATGACTTCTCGTAATTCTTTTACTCCAGAATTTATAGCACTTAACGAATAAAATGGTCGATCCAATTCTTTTGATAAAATTAAAGCTAAGGTTGTTTTCCCAACGCCGGGTGGACCCCACAAAATCATTGAGGGAATCTGACCTGACTTAATAACTCGATACAATAACCCATTTTTGCCCACAAGGTGAGTTTGTCCCACATAATCATCTAAGGTCTGAGGACGTAATCGTTCTGCAAGAGGTATTTGGATTTTTGCCATTTCCTAATCTTATGCAAATTTACAAATTCATTTAGCTATTTTTTTCTTCTTTTATGATTAAAAATTCGTTTAAATCATTAATACATTTTTATTTCATTAACTATAGTTGCGAAAATATCAATAAATTTTAGATGAAATATTATTTTCTATTTTTCAATATTTATTCAACAATAATAATCATAACGGCATGTAACTCACATTTGAAAAGATCTTCATCTTTTGAACCGAAAAGCAAGAACAATCCTAATATAATTATAATAATAACTGATGATTTGGGAAATGCTGATCTAGGGTATCATGGTAGTAAAGTATTCCTACCCCGAACATTGATATATTAGATAGTCAAGGTATTCGATTTTCTAATGTATCTCAACAGGTAAAATTAAAGATAAGCCTCATGTTGTTTTATTTTGGAGAAAATACGAGCAAAATAATAGTGCTGTAATGTATAATATAACTATGGACAAACAAGAAGTAACTAACATTATGTCAAGAAGCATGAAAAGTTATAACGATATAACCTCATTTGAATTACTTGGAATGCTGAGATGAAAAATCCTGTTTTTCAAACTCTATAAAAAAGATATCTATTGGATAGATATTAGATTAAAAATATATTATGTATAAATAAAATTTAATTTTATAAACAATTTCATCTTTTATTAGTTACTATAGTACTTTCCATGATCATGCAATAAAACAAAATTTAACCTGCTAAGAAGTGTTTCTTCCATTCAGCAAAATTTATTTTATATTCTCCAAATATCAAAAGCAAGGTCATATAAAATAAATCAAATCTAAATATTAACCTTATTTCTTAATAGTTCTTATTCTATTTTGATTCGAGGTTTAATTTATATAGTTTTAGTTTATAATCAATAACACACAAAAAGCAATGATTAACAACTGTAGCTCATGGCTCATAGGAGTCATATCACTCTGTTTTGGTATTTTACCAGTGTTTGGTCAGGTAATAGATTCGAATGACTGGAATACTTCTAACAAAAATGAAATTGATCAAAGAAGGATGAATTTTGATGAACTTCCATTATCATTTCGTCTTTACGATATCTCTATAGACAATTTTTATCAAGAATTAGGAAAAACTGAGGTAGAAATTGAACTTCCAAATCCAAATGGTGAATTTAATATGTATATCATAAGGCCATCAAAAGTAGTTGATGAAGAAGTTGCTCATCTATATACGATCAAAACATACATTGGACATGAGAAAAATGATCCAACAGTCCTAATAGCATGTGATATTAGTGATAATGGATTTCATGCATCTGTATTTGATGGGGAAGAAACATTTATAATAGAACCTTTAAATGCTTTCAGATCTACGGGGCACTTAGTTTACAGTAAAAAAGATTTGGCGTCAGATGGTTTCTTATGTGAAGTAAATAGTGATTTTCATATAATAGACGAACAAGATGAGGAAGATAATGATAGATCTTTTGCGCCTGGAGCTAAAAAGACTTTTAGATTGGGTTTAGTCACATCTGGTGAGTATACTAGCAATTTTGGTGGTTCCCCATATAATGCAACTAATGTATTAAATGCTTTAGCCTCCGGTGTGAATACAATAAATCCTATCTTTTTACGGGACTTAGGAATCGAATTGAATTTGGTATCAAACACAAATTGTATTTATCAAAATGCCAGCACAGATCCATTCGATCTCGCTACAGGCGGTGTTACTTTGGCTAATCAAGCTCAAGCAGAACTAGATAATGCTTTAGGCAGTAATGGATATGATGTAGGAGAGTTAATTGCTCGAGCAAATATAGGCGGAATAGCTTACGTTGGATCAACTTGTTTTAATGCGTCAAAAGGTAAGTCATTTTCAGGAGACTTCAATTCTACGAACCTTTGGATGGATGTAGTAGCTCACGAATTAGGGCATCAATTTGGATCTCCACATAACTTTTCTGATGACTGTCAGGGCAATTCTTCCGCAAGTTATCGGTATGAACCGGGAGGAGGATCCTCTATAATGTGCTATGCAAGTAGATGTGGAAATAGTAATTATTACATTAATTCTCAAGTGCCTTACTTTCATTATAGATCTATTCACTCTATTGTTACTCAAAATAATGGAGGTGGATCATGTGGAGTCACAGATGCTACAGGAAATACCGGTGACCCCGTAGCCGATGCAAAAGCCAAAATTACAATTCCGAAGCAAACTCCTTTTGTACTTGTTGGTGATGCTACAGACTCAAACGATCCCATTAGTTCTTTAACATATGAATGGGAACAATATAATGGTGGTGGGCCTATGACAAACTCTGTGCCAGATTGTAGTATAACAAATAGCGCATTATTTCGTCATAGATCGCCTGTTAGTATTTTATACAGACATTTTCCAGTATTTTCATCTGTAAGAAACGGAAATAACAACAACGCGACATGGGAAAAACTTCCGTGTGTAGCCAGGAACATGATTTTTTCTTTTGCAGTCAGGGATAATAATGCATCTTTTGGCAGAGTAGATGATGATAGAGTTAGTGTGATGGTAGATAATTCTGGCCCATTCAATGTAACAGCTCCGAACGGAGGAGAATCATTAGTTGGAAATAACAGCTACAATGTAACTTGGACGGAAAATGGAACAAGTAGTTTTTGTCCGCTAGTAGATATTGTATTTTCATCAGACAATGCTATCAACAATTATACAGTTATCGCAGATGCTGTACCAAATAATGGCAGTTACACTATCACAGTACCAAACGTAGCCACAAACAACGGAAGGATTATTGTTATGTGTAATATACCAGGTAATTTCCAATCACAATCTACATTTTATGATATCTCAGATGCTAGGTTTTCGATTTCTGCAGGTGCAATATGCCCTAATTTCCTAACTGTAGTTGGTACTCCGGTTACAAGTGGAGTCTACAATGCTGAAATTACAGTTGAATCTGAAGATCAATTAATGAATTCTGGTAGTGTAGAATTTTACGGAGGCTCGACAGTTGAATTGTTAACTGGATTTGATGCTCCAGCTTCCACTAACTTCAAAGCTGAAAATCAAACTTGCCTATAAATGATTTTGGGATAGAAAAGAGTAATTAAAATAACTCTTTTCTATTTTAAAATGAAAATTACTGAATTTTTGCTATTTTAGAATTGCTCCTATTGTAGGCTTTACAAATAATAGGCTCAATACATATTTATAATGCATTAACATATTCGTCCAATGTTGAACTGCTTATTTATGCCTCACCTATTTTCATTCTACTTTCAGCCCCATAGATATTTATCAATAGACATTTGACGGAGATAATATACTATGTATATTCAAATACTGGTTATATTAAACTTCGTAAATCGATTTCACAAACACATACACATTAATTACATAATAAGAGACGGTAATTCTTTATATTTTGCTTTATTTAAATTTATTAAGTGGATGATATTACTTAGTACATTGAAAGCTAAAAAGATGTACTACAAATTGATAATAAGTAGAATAAATAGATTTTCAAAAATAAAATTGCAATCTATCATAACGCTAGACTGCAGATGGCAGAAGACAACATCATTATTATTTAATTCAATCTTTAATTTGTAGCTATGTCAAAATTTCTAACCTGTAATTGGATTATGCCCAGTTTCAAAATCGGTAAGACTCAATATGGCCTATTTCATATTTATGAATTTTGATTTTATTGATAACCTTTATAATAGCACACTTTTGCTAGAAAAAATTTGATTTGATGTCCTGAGGATGCATATATGGGCTTGAATCTAAGATTTTCACCTATTCATTTGAAACCAAAAAAAAGCCGACATCTCTGCCGGCCTTATTTTTACTTTAATACACCCTTATAATTCCTATGTTGATTCAAATATGCAGTCATTCCTAGCTCTACAATAGGGTACAATAGATGTGAAATCTACATTCAATATCAATATCAATATCACTACAGCTATTTCTAATTTGCAAAAAAGTCGACAATACTCTGAGAACTTAATGGATTAATGGCTTTTGATT
>Ga0114956_1002690_pt1 | contig 13915 bp, 10 predicted proteins | sample MaitaG_FD_87304 | JGI IMG/M metagenome (GOLD analysis project Ga0114956, IMG submission 87304) | Marine algal microbial communities from Maine, USA - Maine_Asex2 metaG | ecosystem: Host-associated > Algae > Red algae > Unclassified | place: Maine, USA | collected 2015-01-05 | reverse complement strand
GTGATCGAGTCGGCCGAAGAAGACGGTGTGCCCACCTTCGAAGCCATAAGCGCGGTCAGCACGCTCGAGTTCGGCGATCACGGTGATGACGATCACGGTGATGAAGATCACGGTGATGAAGATCACGGTGATGACGATCACGGTGATGAAGATCACGGTGATGACGGTCACGGTGATGACGATCACGATGATGACGGTCACGGTGATGAAGATCACGATGATGAAGATCACGATGATGAAGATCACGATGATGAAGATCACGGTGATGAAGATCACGGTGATGAAGATCACGATGATGAAGATCACGATGATGAAGATCACGATGAACACGAGCACAAGCATGAACACGAGGGAGTGGACCCTCACTTCTTCACCGACCCACTCCGGATCGCGGATGCCGCCGCTGCCATATCGGACTTCTTGGGCGAAACGGTGACGGGTATCGATGATGCGGCCCTGACTGCGAACACCGAGGCGTACCTGGCTGAGCTGCGGGCGCTCGATGTTGAAATCTCCGAAGAGATGGCAGCACTACCCCAGGATCGTCGCATCCTCGTCACCAATCACGAGGTATACGGCTATTTCGCCGACCGCTACGGATTTGAGATCGTCGGCACGGTGATACCCAGCGGCACCACGGTGGACACGGCCAGCGCACAAGCCCTGGCGGCGCTAGCCCAGGTCGTCGAAGACCAGCAGGTCCCGGCAATTTTCGCCGACACGTCATCGTCAGACGAACTTGCTCAAACACTGGCCGACGAAGTCGGCTCAGTAGAGGTGGTCGAGTTGTTCTCGGAGTCGCTGGGACCCAGTGATTCCGCCGGAGCAACCTATGTGCAGATGATCCGCACGAACGCGACGCGTATCATCGACGCGTTGACGAGCTGAGACGAGACAAAAACCATGGACGTCTTCTTCGAGGCATTCGAACCTGCGTTCATGCAGCGAGCCCTTCTCGGCAGTCTGATTGCCGTGGTGGCGACGTCGCTCGTGGGCACGTGGGTTGTGCTTCGAGGCTTGGCGTTCCTAGGTGACGCACTGGCGCACGGGGTCATTCCCGGAATTGCGCTGGCGGTGCTGTGGGGTTTCAGCCCGATCATCGGTGCGTTCGTGGCTGCATTGGTCATGAGCGGGCTGGTGAGCGTGGTTTCGAGCAGAACCGTCGTTCGCGAGGACACGGCAATCGGCCTGCTCTTCGTGGGCATGTTGTCGCTGGGCATCGTGATCGTGTCGCGTGCCCAGTCGTTTGCGACCGAGGTGACGGGGCTGCTGTTCGGCGATGTACTCGGCGTCACCGCCGGTGATATCCGCACGCAGCTCATCGCCACTTCCGTAGTGGCCATTGTGACCGTCGTGCTCTACCGCCCGTTTCTGGCGTTGACATTCAACCGGGCCAAGGCGCAAGCCCTGGGCATGCGTCCGCAATTGGCTCAGGCTGCGCTGCTGGCTATTTTGGCGCTCAGCATCGTTGCCAGCTTTCAGGCAATCGGCACGCTGCTGGTGTTCGGATTGCTCGTGGGGCCGCCGGCCACGGCCTCGTTGCTGGTTCACCGCGTGCCGCTGATCATGGCGTTGTCGACCTTGCTGGGCGCCGTCGCGGTGGTCGCAGGCCTCACCGTGAGTTTCCACCACGGAACCGCCGGAGGCGCAACCATTGCCGGTTTCAGTGTGTTTCAGTTCTTCGTTGTGCTCGCATTTCGCGAGATCGCAGCCGCGCTACGCCATCGCCCCTCGGCGGTGGCCAACCAGCTCTAGCAGGGTGCGGAGGAAGGCCGGTATGTGTTTCTCCGCACCCTGCCAGCCACCGATTTCAGGATCGGGTCCGGAACCAGCCGGCGATGCTGAGACGGTCACGAGTTGCAGGTCGCACCTCATGCCAGAAGCGCGACGACTCGAACAGAATCAGACGGCCGGCCACAGGGCGCACGTCGAGGTGTGAATCGTCATCGAGATGCAGTCGCAATTCGCCACCATCGGTATCTCGCCATCTGCTGTTCAGGTACATGACCAGACTGACTTGGCGACGCCGGTCGCCGGTTGCGAATTGATCCAGGTGCTTCTCATAGCCGGTTCCTGGCGGATAGAAGGCGAAATGGCTTTCGACATCGTGCAGGTTCAGAAAAAGGTTTTGGTTCAAGGCGCGGCGAAGCTGATCGAATCGTTTCAGGCACTCAGTCACCGCCGGCTGGCCGGAATCGGGTTCCAACCAGGCAATCGCGTCACCTCGCACCGAATCATCGTGAGACCGTTCTTTGCCGGTACCGGCCGGGATCAGTTGCCCGTCGGTGTTGTGTTGGTATGCCACCATCGCCAACGCTTCGACGAGTTGGGGATCGAGCAGACCATCGCTGAGCGAGTAGCCGATGCGTTCCAGGTCATGCGCTATGGCGGCGAACTGCTCGTCTGATGCCATAGGTGTGAATCGTACTGATGACACGGCGGAGTCATTCCGATTGCGCCAGCCGATGGAGCCCCAACCCGGGGATCTATGGTGAGGCCATGGCTCTTCATCCCGAACTCGGGTTCTACACGCTGGCTGGTGCGCCCGAGACGCCACGTGCGCTGATCGACGAGATACGCCACGCCGAAGAACTCGGGCTCGGCGCGTGTTTCATTTCCGAGCGCTACAACGTGAAAGAAGCCTTCACACTGTGCGGCGCCGCTGCTGCTGCGTCGAGCGATCTGCGGATCATCACGGCTGCGACCAACCACAACACCCGGCATCCAATCGTGACTGCTGCCCATGCCACCACGATGCACTTTCTGACGGGCGGGCGCTTTGCTTTGGGTATCGGCCGCGGCATTGCCAGCCTGCAGGACGCATTCGGGATCGACCGCATCACGACGGCGCAGATGGAGGACTTCGCGGGGCTCATGCGGCGACTCTGGAAGGGTGAGACCATCATTGGACACGACGGCCCGGCAGGGTCATGGCCGGCGCTGCGATTGGATGCCGCTTTCGACGAGGACATTCCGCTTGCCATCGTGGCCTTTGGCCACAACACGCTGGAGCTGGCAGGCCGAGCCTTCGACGATGTCATTTTGCACACCTTCTTCACCGACGAGACCGTGCTGCGGTGCGTCGACACCGTGAAACAGGCGGCAGAACGGGCCGGGCGCGATCCCGGGTCGGTGCGCGTGTGGTCGTGCTTCGCAACTATTGGAGACCACATCGAAACGGCGATGCAGACCAAGAAGCTCGTCGGGCGATTGGCCACCTATCTGCAGGCTTATGGGGACTTGATGGTGACAACCAACGATTGGGATCCGGCGGTGCTCGCCGCATTCCGCCAGGATCGGTTCGTGGCGGGCTTTCATGGCGCTCTCGACGGTAAGGCGACAACCGAGGAACTCGAGCACGTGGCCACACTCATCCCGGCCGAGTGGCTGGCTCCGGCTGCGACCGGCACCGCGCAAGAGTGTGCGGTTGCGGTGCAACGGCAGTTCGATTTGGGCGTCGATGGTGTGATCATGCATGGTGCGACGCCAGCGGAATTGGCGCCGATCGTGTCGGCGTACGCCGTCGAACCAGGCTGATCGGCTCAGTTCAGAGCTCGACGTGTACGCCGACGTCGACCATGCGGTCCCGAGGTGTTGCCGTGTCGGTAGGTGGCGTCACCGGCGCTGCGTCCGCGCAGTCAAGGTAAGGATGCCCCCTCGCCGTCGTTGTTGGCTCGCATGACGATAAGTACCTACGTGATGTTGATGACCACGACAAGTGACCAGTCCCGCCCTGCAAGGGTGCCATTGTCGCCGACCACTACGCCCAAGGCGCCAAATCGATCACGCAATGCGGCGTGCACAGTGGCGTGCTGGCGGGTGTTCGAAAAATGAAAACACCGGGCCTTTTCAGGCCCGGTGTATCCGTGGTTGAGCGTTACTCGGTGACTTCGTCTGTTACCTCGTCGGCGGCAGCCTGAGCATCACCCATACCAGGAATTTTGCTGGAGACATCGTCGATCTTGTCGGCGATTCCTTCGCCGCCGGGGACCTTCGAGGCGAGGTCCTTGGCCTTGTCGGCCATGCCGGCTGCTTGGTCCTTGAGTTCGTTGGCTTTGTCGAACATGCCCACAGGCTGATTCCTTTGCTCCTGGCGTTCGCGAATCGAACGTCACATCAAGTAGACGCAGCAGCGCGGTGGTTTGTCGCGCAAAACACAGAGATTCTTTCCCCGATAATGCGTTTGACTCAATGAGAATAGAGTCTCACTAATACTTTTGGCCCACCGCAGAGCGAGAACGGTGCCACCGCTCGACTCACGAGCTGATGTACTCGTCAGGGATCTTGTCGACGATGTCTGCATGCAGCTCAGGCAGCTTCGACCAGTGCAACCCCTGGCGATAATGGTGTGCAGTGTGATAGCCCAGGTTGCCGGTCAAGATGTTGCGGATCTTGTGCGTGTAGTTCCGCGATGCGTGCATGTGGTCATCGGTGTCGAGGCCCGAGTGATGGCGATACGTGGCCGCAATGGTGATCACGAGTGACGCGATCATGGGGAACACGAAGAGCAGCAGACCTTTGAGTGGGTCGATCACCACCAGGGTGGCCACGAGCAGCAGTGTCAGCAGGCCGTACCCGACAAGGGCCCGTTGCAGGCGGGGATGGTTGCGGCCGACCACGTAGGCCCTGGGGTATGCAGTCAGGGCCGTCATCAGCGTGTAACCCACATAGCGGTACTGCTCACCCGATGTTCGCAGCCAGCGGCTTTCGTCTTTGCCCTGGTCCAGGTAGTTGCGATGGTGGCCGTGCACATGATGGAGCACCCAGGCGTTGGTGGTTGCTCCGGTGTGCAGTGCGAATGACATCTCGAGCAGTCGATTCAGCGGCCGCGAGTGGAACATCGGTACGTGCTGATGGTGATGGTTCCATGCAGATACCAGCGCTTTGACCGGCAGCATCAACAACCAATAGACCACGATGACGGCGACGTTGTCGACGAAGAAGAACATGGCGAAGTCGAGCAACGTCAAGGTGAAGAAGACCGTGACCGGTACTCGATCGGCGGGGTATTTGAGAAGCTTCAACAGACTGTGTCCTGCGATCGAATCGTCGCCAGGCTACCCGGCTGCCAAGCAAGCCGGAGCGTTTGCCCTCACACCTGCGGACTTGCCGCTCTTGGCGCTGGCCTTTGTGCCGATAGATGCGCACGTCTCTGTTTGCCCTCGCCAACGACAGTCCGATTCTGTTGGCAACCATGCCGGTCATCTCAGCGAGTTTCTGGCGGGCGTTGCGCCGAGGACAGCCGATCGGCACCAACGCAGCGAGACCGACTTTGCGACGAGACCTGGGCTGTCCTGCGAAGTGTCGACGTCGAGTTCGGCCGAACGCTTCGGGTGTCGCGGGCACGCAAAGATGCCTGCGAAAGAGACACGGCTGCGCACTATCAAGCTGGGCGCTTGCTCGATGCCGGGGACTCACGCGGTTTATAGACGAACTATGCAGCCGTCCTCGGCGCTGGCCGTGGCATCATCTTCGTATGGCGAAGCGCACAATTGCAGTCTCGATGCTCGCACTGGGCATTCTCCTAGCCGCATGTGGCGGTGAGAGCGCTCCTCCTGGCCAGCCTGCATCTGGCGTCGAAAGCACGAATACGGTGAGCGAGGCCGATGCACTCGCTACCGCCCAAGAAGCCGCCATTGCTCAAGGGCTTTCGCTCGAGGGTCTCACCCCCAAGCCAGCCAACTTGTTCGGCGAGTGGCAGATCAGCTTCGAACCCAGCACCGGTACCTCCCTTGCCGGTGGATTTCTGGTGGTACTCGACGACGACACGGGCGAGCTGATCGACATCATCGAATACCAGTAGTGCGCTGCGGTCCATGGGCCCTCGCCAGGGGCCAGTAGGTCGACTTCGTGCCCGGTAGGTTCAGAGCGTGAGTAACCCAGAACTTGATCTGATCGACGCCGCGCTCCGAACCGACATCCGCCGACTTGGCACCCAACTCGGCGAGTCTCTGGTGCGCCAACACGGCCAAGAGCTGCTCGATCGTGTCGAGCAGGTGCGTGCAATCGCCCAGGGGCTGCGTCGCGACGATGCCTCGGCCGACAGCCTGGTCGACTTTCTCTCCGGTATCGAAGTAGTCGACGCCATTCATCTGGTGCGTGCGTTCACGGTGTATTTTCACCTGGCCAACACCGCCGAACAGGTACATCGCGTCGAGGATCTGAACGCCACCGCACCAGCGCGAAACAACCGGTTCGCCGAGACGGTCACGAAGCTGCAGGCTGCTGGCGTGTCGAATGCCGAGATCATTGCTGCGACTCGCACGGCTGACCTTCGACCGGTGTTCACCGCTCACCCCACCGAAGCATCACGCCGCTCGATTCTCGACAAGTTGGCCGAACTGGCGGTGCTCATCGAGCGTCGCGGTGAAGCCTCGTTGAGCCAGAACGACAAGGGCGCCATGGACCGCCGCATCGACGAATTGATCGACGCCATGTGGCAGACCGATGAGCTACGCCGCGAACGTCCCGACCCGGTCGACGAAGCTCGCTCGATCCTGTATTTCCTGAACCAAATCGTGACCGATGGTGTCCCCGAGTTGTTCGCCGATATCGACGCAGTCCTGCGATCGATCGGCGGGTCGTTGGCACCCGATCATGTGCCGGTTCGCTTTGGCTCCTGGGTGGGTGGCGATCGCGATGGGAATCCGAACGTCAAGCCCGAAACCACACTGGCCGTGCTGGCCTTCCAGCGCGGTCGGGCACTTCGGCTGTTGATCACCGAGATCGAAGCGTTGTCGCTCGAACTCTCGGTGAGCACGGCGGTCACCGGCATTTCGTCGGAGCTCGCAGCTCACCTCGAGACCGACGCAGAGCAGTTCCCGACCGTGTCGGCCCGCTTTGCCATGTTGAGCAGGGGAGAGCCGTACCGCCAACGCCTTTCGGTCATGCACCATCGACTGCTCGAAACTGCCGAGACGCCCCCTGGGCCCCAGGCCTATGCCTCTCCTGCAGAGCTGCAGGCCGATCTGGCTGAAATGTCGGACTCACTCAAAGCGAACAGCGGCGAGACCCTGGCGAACGGTCGGCTGGCGCGAGTGCAACGCACCGTGGCACTGATCGGCTTCCATCTTGCGATTCTCGATATTCGCCAACACACCGACGGGCACCATGCCGCACTGGCGGATCTCTTCGAACCACTGGGCACCGACTACGCAGCGCTCGATCGCGCAGAGCGCACGGCGCTGCTGACCACCGAACTGAGCAGTCGTCGGCCGCTGGCCCCACCGGTCGATTCCCACGGGTCCGATGCGTTGTCGCTGATGGCTGCCATCCGCTCGGCTATGGACGATCTGGGCGACGGAATCATCGAGAGCTACATCATCTCGATGACCCAAGGCGTCGATGATGTCCTGGCGCCGGCCGTGCTCGCACGAGATGTCGGGCTGATCGATCTGCCCCGGCGGGTGGCGCGCATCGGGTTCGTGCCACTCTTCGAGATGATCGAAGACCTGCGCAATATCGGCATGGTGCTGCGCGATCTGCTCGCCGTCCCGGCATACCGCGATCTGGTTGAACTCCGCGGCAACGTACAAGAGGTCATGGTCGGTTATTCGGATTCGAACAAGGACGGCGGTATCACCACATCGCAATGGGAGATCCACAAAGCGCTTCGCCAGATCGCCGAGGTCTCTCGCGAGACCGGCATAAAGATCGTGGTGTTCCATGGTCGAGGCGGCACGGTCGGGCGCGGCGGTGGCCCAACCAACGAAGCTATCCTGGGCCAACCCGCCGGTGCTGTGGCAGGGGCGGTCAAGATCACCGAGCAGGGCGAGGTCATTGCCGACAAGTACGGCCTGCCGCGATTGGCTCGGCGCAACCTGGACCTGGCGCTGTCCGCGGTGGTCGAAGCCACGGTGGCTCACCGCCGCCCTCGTCACGACGAGGCCACAACCACTCGCTGGAGCCAGGTCATGGAGCTGATGTCGACTCGTGCGTACGAGAGTTATCGGTCGTTCCTGGAAACGCCCGGCATGGTCGAGTACTTCGAAACGTCTACGCCGGTCGAGGAACTGGGGGCGATGAACATCGGATCGCGCCCGGCACGCCGGGCTAGCTCAAGCTCGGGTATCGCCGACTTGCGGGCCATCCCCTGGGTGTTCGGTTGGACCCAGTCGCGCCAGATCATCCCCGGCTGGTTCGGGGTCGGCACTGCTCTCGAAGCAGCGCGTACCGCTGGCCATGAAGACGACCTGGCCGAGATGTATGCCGGATGGAAGTTCTTCGCCGGCTTCCTGTCGAACGTCGAGATGACACTGTCGAAGACGGACCTGGCGATCGCCAATCACTATGTGAACCGGTTGGTCGATCCGAGCTTGCACCACTTCTTCGACCTCATCGCCGCCGAGCACGATCGCACGCTGCTCGAGATAGGCCTATTGACAGGTAGCCCGTTACTCGACAACTTGCCGATTCTGAAGCGCACCCTGTCTGTTCGCGATGCCTACCTGGACCCGATCAATGTGCTTCAGGTCGAGCTGCTCGCTCGTTCTCGCTCGATCGAGGCGAACGATCCCAACGCCGCCCAGATCCAACGTGCGCTTCTGCTCACGATCAACGGCGTCGCCGCAGGGTTGCGCAACACCGGCTGACGGCCGCGTTCGTGTTCGGCCCCTTTGCTCGACAAGTTTCCCTTGATGATGTAGTCCTGTGCCATGGACTTGTTCTCCGCCATCACCGAAGAGCGGCTGCGGATGGCAGACCTGCTCGACACGTTGCCGCTCGAGTAGTGGTCGACGCCTTCGAGCTTCGGGTAGCGGGTGCGGCGCTAGTCGAAATTGAAGCCGTGGTACCCGTCTGCCGCGCAGTCAGCGAGTGCTTGTAGATACGCATCGCTGTTCGGCATGTTGAGCAGCTGGCGGCGCTTCCCCGGAATGTTGGCGCCCATGTACCAACTGTCGGCTTTGCCGAACAGTGTGATGTCGGCCCAGTTGGCGAGCTCTTCTGACCATCGGGCGGCGTGATCGGGATCTGTGTCGAAGCGAGTCAGACCGTTCGAGCGCAGGTGGTCGAGCAACTCGACGATCCACTCTCCCTGTAATTCGGCACACACGGGGCCGTTGCAGAACGACGCTGCGCTCTGCGGACCATAGAGCATCAACATGTTCGGGAAACCAGGTGCGGCGATGCCGATATGTGTGTCGACACCATTGGCCCAGGCGTCCGCGACGGTCACGCCATCCACCCCGCGGAAGTCGAGCCGGGTGAAGCCACCGGTGTTGGCATCGAAGCCCGTGGCCAACACCAAGATGTCGAGTTCGACATGTCGAGCCTGCGTCATGACACCTGTCTGGGTGATCTGGACAAGCGGGTCGAGCTTCAGGTCCACGAGTGAAACGTCGTCTCGGTCGAAGATGTCATAGAAGTTCTGTTCCAGCGACGGCCGCTTGGTGCCGAAGGGGTACGGCGGGTCGGTCGGGGCCAGGCTCTCGTGCAACGATGTGTCCATGATGCGGGCGCGAGTCTTTTCGCGCCAGAAGTCGTACGACAGGCGATTCGATTCGGGGTTCGACAGCGTGTCCTTGAATGCGCCGACCCAGAAGTGAAAACCACCTCTTGCCCATCGATCTTCGAATACTTCGAGTCGTTCCTGCTTTGTCACGGTCAACGCAGAACGATTGTCGCGCTCCATGTCGTGAAAACTGCCAGGCGGCGCATTTCGTACCCGGAAGGTCTCGGGATAGGAGCGCTTGGCTTCGGACTGTTGTTCCTTGGTGAGTCGGCGTTGCTCCATCGGGAGCGCATACACCGGGTTGCGCTGAAAGATCGTCAACTGGTCGGCGATGCCAGCGGCCTCTTGGGCCACCTGCACCCCGCTGGCGCCGGTGCCGATGATGCCCACGCGCTTTCCGTCGAGCGCCAAGCCTTCCAGCGGCCATCTCGCAGTGTGGTGGCAGACACCGGCGAAGTCGCCGAGCCCAGGTAGGTCGGGCACGTAGGGAGCAGAACCGAAACCGGTGCACATGATCAGCCAGTTGCAGTCATAGCGGCGACCGCTGTCTGTGCCGAGGTGCCACACATGGCCCTCATCGTCGAAACGGGCCGAGGAGATCCGGGTGTTCAGGTCGATGTCGGGGGAGAGGTTCCAGATCGAGTCGACATGGTCGAAGTAGGCCACGAGTTCGTCACGCCCGGGGAACCGCTCGGTCCAGCTCCAGTCCTGCCATATCTCTGGCATCGAGTACTCGTAGTTCGGCACATGGCAGTCGACCCTGGCGCCGGGGTAGCGATTGTGATGCCACACGCCGCCCAGCCCGTCGCCGCCTTCGACGAGCCGAACCGACCAGCCGGCTTCGCGCAGCCGCTTCAGCTGATAGAGCCCGTTGAAGCCAGCTCCGACAATGACTACCTCGAACCTTTGGCGCTCGGTGTCGTTCACCCTCTCAGCCTCTCATTCGAATCGAACGCCAGCCAAGACAGAGCGGGTGATGAGCAGGCACGACCATCTCGGAACTAGGGTTCTTTGTCGATGCAGGACTACAACCCATTCGGTCCCGAAGTGATGACTGATCCGTTCCCTGCATATGCCGAACTGCGGTCGGGTTGCCCGCTGCATCAGTTCGACGGCTACGACCATCCGCTCTACACCGCGACCCGCTATGACGATGTGGTTGAGCTGTTGACCAACATCGATCGTTGGTCAAGCCACTACGGACAGATGCCGTCATACAGCGTCAAAGGCTGCCTGTTCTCGGACCCGCCAGAACACACGGTCTTCCGCAAACTGGTGCAGAAGAGCTTCGCGCCTCGCCATGTTGCCCGCATGGAACCAGAAATCACGGCGCTGGTGACCGAGCTGCTCGACCTGATGCAAACGAAAGGAGCTGGCGACCTCCACGATGACTTGGCGTGCCCATTACCGGTGCTCATCATCGCCAAAATTCTGGGTGTCGCTACCCACGATCTTGCGCAGTTCAAACAGTGGTCAGACGATCAGCTCGACGCGGCCAATCAGCGAGATCCACGAGCTGGGGATGCGTCTCGTCACGCAATTGCCGTCTATTTCGCGGAGCAGCTCGAGACGCGCCGCTCACTGCTACGCGCGGCTGGGCACGATCCAGGCGCTGCCACCGACGACGTGCTCGACGACGTGCTCCCCGATGATGTGATCAGCGGACTGCTTGTCGCCGAAGTCGACGGTCGGCGCTTGGTGCAAGGTGAACTTCTCGTCGTTCTCAATCAGCTGCTCGTGGGTGGCAACGAGACCACGACATCGTTGATCACCAACCTGTTCTGGCGCCTGCTCGAAACGCCAGAACTCTTGATTCAGCTGCGGAGATCTCCCGAGCTCGACGCCGTGGCGATCGAGGAATCGCTGCGATTGGATGCGCCGGTTCTCGGCTTGTACCGCACTGCGGTGGGGGAACAACAACTGGCCGGTGTGGTGGTAGATGACCGAGCCAAGGTCATGGCCACCTATGGCGCGGCGAATCGGGATCCAGAGGTGTTCGAAGATCCCGACAGCTTCCGTCTCGACCGGGACCCAGTCGAACTCCGCAGGCACCTGGCGTTCGGTCTCGGGCACCACTTCTGTCCTGGCGCGCACCTGAGCCGCCTCGAGGCGCGCATAGCTCTTCGTTTGACCATCGAGCGGTTCCCCGACCTGCGAATCGCCGGGGACACCGAACGTATTGGTGCATTCCTGCTATGGGGCCGAAAGCGCTTACCCGTGGCGTGGAATTGAGCTTTGCCGTGAGGCTGGCTTGCCAGAGGGGGTCTCCTGAGAAGTCGGGACGGTTGTCAAGATCTTTTTGGGGCGCGGCGTCCTATGGGTTGAGGTGTGGCTGGTCGGGCTGACCTGAGCTTGAGTGGGTGTGGGGGCGTGTTCCGCACGGCGTCTTGCTGGTTTACGCGCGCTCACCTGTGGCGGCAGCTGGAAGTCTTGGCGTGCTCGTGTTGTGGTGGGGCACGGCGTCTTTCTCAGGACGTGCTCGCAATGCTCTGAGGCATGCGGCACTTATCAACGACGACGTTGGTCCGTGCCCCGGTTCGCCACCATGTCCCTGATCAAGATCAGGGTTCCGGCGTCGACTTTTGTTGAACGTTGGCTTGGTTCTCCCTATTGTTGGGTTCTGGGTCGGGTACGTCGTTTCAGATCGCGTTTGCGACCTTGACGGCCCGGCCCTTCTCAACAGCATCGGCCCACTGATCTGGGTCGTAGATCCTTTGAGTGCGCATCATTGCAAATGCCAAGCGGTGGGCTCTGTGACCAACCGCGACCAAGGCCACCAGGGGCGGTTTGCCTGATGACGTCAGGCGCCTGTAGTAGGCAGTGAAGTCGGGTTCGTGTGTCCGCAGTCCATGGCCAAGAGCGATGATGGCGTGACGTAGCGGGACTGATCCTTCCCGGCTTATGTGGACTCGAGATGACCGCCTGCCGGCGGACTCGTAGCTGGTTGGTGACAGGCCCGAGTATCGGTAGGCAGCATCTGCGTTTCGGAATCGATGCGGATCGCCTAGAGCAGCGCCGTAGTAGGAAGCCGTGGTAACCCCGACGCCAGGAATCGAAAGCAGCACACCGGCTGGAGTGTCAGCTAGGACTTGGGCGAGCTGATGATCGCATTCGGCGATTTCGGCCTCGATTGCTTCAAGCATCGCCATATCTCGGGCCACGAACTGTTGAGCTGCTCGTCGTTGTCCCTCCGGCACAGCCAGCGCCAACCGGGCGGCCTCAACAACCTCGACCGCCTTAGGTCTCCACATTCGCACACCCCGATTGACCACATACTCGCGTAGTCGCTTCGGTCCCAGGCGCACGATCCTCGCTGGGTCACAGATGTGGGTGAGGATGACCCGCAGCGATGGCATGTTCAGGCCGTGGCTGTAACACGCAGTCAGATGCGGGAACGCCAGATCGACTTGCGCGTGTATTTGGCGCACCAGCACACCGCGCGCTTCAACCTTGCGGAGGCGCTGCCCTGCCCACGCCACCTGGGTCAACATCGCAACCGTCCGCTGCGTTGGAGTGTGACCCAGCCCATCAATCAACACCTCAGCCATCGCTAGACAGTCCTGGATATCGGTCTTGACGCGACGTTGACCAATCCGACCACGAGCATCTTTCACAATGGCCGGGTTCAGCTCAACAACATCTCGACCAGCCGCATCAAGGCGCGTCACCAGACCGCGGTGATAATGACCCGCCGCCTCAATCCCGAACCGCACACTGGCGGCGCCGACGAACTCGGCGTAAGCCTGCGTCTTCGCCAACAGCATCTCAACACCCAACTCGTTCAGATCGAACGTGAACGGATCCACCACCACTTCATGGCAATGATCGGCAATCAACGCCATCGCCGATTTCTTTCCGACATCGATTGGAACAACAAGGCAACGCTCACGTTCCAGACCCCGAATTCGGGTCATGTACTCGGCCTGACTTGGACTCACTACCAGCATGAAAAACCTCCTTATATGGAAGGCTCAATCATCACTGCAACGCCCCAAATCTGTAGTACCAGCAACGGTGCCAAAACGGACATCTGAGTTTCTACTAACGCGATTCAGTCGTTCCCAATCTGTCCACTCCGCCTACATACCGAAGGCCGGATCCACCGCCATGACGAGCGTGATTATGAGGCGGGATGATCCGGCCATGGCCCACTGCATCTCGCCGGTTCCCGAGTGCCGGGTTGCGTCTTCGTTTCCGTGATTACGTGTGGCCGGCTGAAGACACGTGCGAGGTTTACGGAGGTCTGATAGCCAGTCGCCATGGCTGACATGACGACTGACCAGTTGCTCGATGCGCTTCTTCGGGGAAAAGGCCCGCAGGGCGACCAGCGTCGACTTCCGCTAGCAGACGACTACCTATTCGTCGGGCCCCCATCACGATTCGCGGCCGCTCCACCTACCTCGAGTTCGTTGCTAGGCGGAACACTCCGCTGGAGGTCGAGGTGCTTGGCCGGAGCACCAGCGG
>Ga0114956_1002686_pt1 | contig 13929 bp, 14 predicted proteins | sample MaitaG_FD_87304 | JGI IMG/M metagenome (GOLD analysis project Ga0114956, IMG submission 87304) | Marine algal microbial communities from Maine, USA - Maine_Asex2 metaG | ecosystem: Host-associated > Algae > Red algae > Unclassified | place: Maine, USA | collected 2015-01-05 | reverse complement strand
TACCATTTTATGGGCAAGGGATGAACTCTGGCTTTGAAGATTGTACTGTTTTCAATGAAATTTCATTGAAAAACATTGGCAATTGGGCTAAAATATTTAAAAACTTTAGTGCAAATAGACCAAAAGATGCCAATGCGATAGCTGATTTGGCAATTTATAATTTTATTGAAATGCGAGATAAAACTGCCGACCCCCAGTTTATTGCTCGCAAAAAATTAGAAAAAAAGATTGAGAAATTACATCCAGGTAAGTTTTTACCGTTATATGAAATGGTAACTTTTAGTCATATACCATATGCTGAAGCTCAAGCAACAGGATATAGGCAAATAGCCATCTTAAACGAGCTAATTGGAGTTGAGAAAAACGACACAGACTTGACCTCTGCTGATGCTAAAGAAAAGTTAAACGAACTTTTTACAGTTAGCCCACTAGGTTAAAAGTTAAAAAAAGTGAACATAGCATGCAACTATCCACAAGTTATGTGGCTCTTAATATTTCGTAGGGGATGCCTAATTTTAACATTTAGCTTACCTTTGCGAAATATTGTTAAAAAATTAAACTAAAAAATAGAAAAAATGAAGATTTTTAAATTATCAAAAATGTTAATGGTAGCACTTGCATTATTTACAGGTGTAGCAACATTCACATCATGTGAAGACGATCCTTGTGATGACACAATTTGTAACAACGGTGGCCTATGTGTAGAAGGTAACTGCGATTGCGCTGATGGATATAGCGGTGCAACTTGTGATGACTTAGACAGAGACGTTGTTTTAGGTACAGGTGGTTCAAGTATTTGGGATGTAGATAACGAAATTTGCAACGGTAATGCTTCACCAGCGTATGATGTTACTATGACTGCTCCTTCTGCTTCAGAAGTAGAGTTAAGATTAGCAAATTTCTGGAATGTATTTACAAATTCAGTTGAAGCTACAGTTAATGGTAGTGAGATTGCAATCGCAAGTCAAGATCCTGATAATGATGGATTCCTTGTTGAAGGTACTGGTACTTTATCACAAGATGGTAACTCAATAACTTGGAATTACAAGATTACTGATTCTAATTCAACTCCAAATGATGTTTCATCATGTAATGCTACATGGAACCGTCAATAGGATAAGTCTAAAAGTTAATTTAAAAGGGGTGCATTTTGCACCCCTTTTTTTATGTCTAGTAATTTAGCTAAATCCATCTTGGTTCCAAAACATGTCTATAAAACTGATTTTACATCATGCCATCATTAACTATTTATTGCTATTTCCACCGCTTTCGTTTGTCAATCAGTTTCGAATGTAAATAACATCAATCAAGCAGGCTTATTGCGCCTGCTTCACTAAATAATGTAACAGCTTCCACTTTGGGCTAAAAACCGACCCATAAATGCTTTAACAAGTCTTTATAGCAAACTTTCAATTAGTTGATTCGTAACACATACATCAAGTTAAAGGTAGTATCAGCTATGTACACATAACTTTTTGCTCATAAAAAAAGGTTCATTGCTAAGCAATGAACCTTTTAATCGTTTGTAATGATTGGTTTAATTAAAACTTACCTTTCATTTTATCTTTTTTACTTTTAACAACTTCTTCAGCCTTTTTAGATTCTCCTTTCATTTTAGCCTTTTTGTTATCAACTACTTCTTGCGCTTGCTGAGCTTTGCCCTGCATTTTAGATTTTTTAGCGTTAACAGGTTCTTCTACTTTTTTAACTATTGTTGTAGGAGGCTTAACTGCAGGTGTTGGTTTTGCTACACTTTTCTTTCCACTACTTTTTGAAGCAACATTCTTAGCATTTGCCTCAGTAATTGAATCAACCATAGCCATGGCCATTTTCATTGAATTCTCTTTACACTCTTTGTTTAATTCAGCAATTTGTGCATCAACTTTTACTTGTACAAGTGAGTCAACAACTTTTGCCTGTTTTGCAGGATCTGCAGCTGTTTGGCAACTTGTAAAGGCAGCACCTAAAACAACTATTGTTAAACACGCTACTATTATATTTTGAATTTTCATATTTATATTTTTTATAATCAACAATTATTATTTTGCTTTTCTGGCTTTCATTATTGAATCACTAGCAGCCATAGCATTCTTTTTCATATTGTCTTCACAAACTGTAGCCATTGAATCTGCAATTTGAGTTTCCATTGCTTTGTACTTTTTATTGGCATCAGCAGTAATTGAATTAAAATCAAGCGTTGTTGAACCACTATTGCAGCTTACAGCCAATGCTGCAACTACTAGGGCACAAAGAACTAATTGGTATATTTTTTTCATTATATTATGTTTTGGTTTAAACAGAGGGCAAATTTAACACTAAATTTCACTATCTGCTAAAACTACGTATCTATAAGATGTTTAAAAAGTAGAATTCCATAAAAATACTTCAAATTATTTTTTGGAACAGTGTTTGCCACTGAAACAGTGATAAACAGAATTTATGCCATTTAGAACTTTCATAACAGGTACAATAAATATTAGTTTTGTAACGATAAATGGTAACTAACTTAAAACATACAATTATGAAAGGTAGAGCTTTAATTATACTATGTATTGCCCTGTTTGGCATAAGCAACTATGCCTTTTCACAGGAAGAGCCAGATAAAGATGATTTTTATATACTCGAAATGGGTGATGACAGTATTCCATTTGTAACGCTAAAAGCAGTTTCAATTGTATCGCTTTCATTTGACGACCCTTTGGAAGAATACAAATACAATCAGCTAAAACATAGAATTGAAAAAATGTGGCCTTATTATGAGAAAGCCATCAATACTATGAAAGAAATTGATGAGATAACAGCCAGCTCCACAAAAAAGCGTGAAGCCAAAAAACGTAAAAAGGTATTAGAAAAAGAGCTTAAAAAACGTTTTAAGGATGAGTTAACGCAATTATACAAATCTGAAGGCAAAGTATTGGTTAAAATGATTGAGCGCAGAACTAGTAGAAGTATGTTTGAGGTAATAAGCCTAAACAAAAGCAAAACAACAGCTAAGTTTTATCAAGCAATAGGCAAAAGAGTGGGTTACGATTTAAAAGAAGGTTACGACCCTGAGCAAATCAAATACTTTGAAGAAATTATGTCATCAAAGGATGATGTGATCTAATAAAAACAATCAAATCAAAAATTATTAGGCCGGAAGATATAGTATTAATAAATCTTCTGGCCTTTTTTTAACCAGAAACCCCACTTTTTATTAAAAGCATGAACATTTTCAGTGGTATTACTTGTGCTATCAACTACCATATTATCTTGATTCTTCCATTCAAAAATGCCTCCATGTAAGTTAAAAACATTCTCAAATCCTTGATTAATTAACCATTCTCCAACTTTTTCACTCCGGTAACCTACCGAGCAATAAACAACAATAGTATCAGCTTTATTTAATCCTTCAATCATTGAAGAATCGATATTATCATAACCTAAATGAAGGCTGTTTTTTATATGACTTACCTCATATTCAGCGGTTTCTCGTGTATCCAATAAAATCACATTGTTATTGCTAACCAGTGAATCGCAAGAAATATAAGGCACAGTTTGTGAAAGCAACTTTTTTAACATAAAATCATATGATTTACTGTTTACTTGCCCCCAGGCTGCTGAAATAAATAACATAACAACTATGCAAAATGCTACTAAATGATAAAATAAAGCTTTCATTAACTGCTAAATTATGTCATTTATAGATGTATATGGATAAATAAAATTGGTTTTAACTCTTTCATATTTACAATAAACCTGTTTATTTTGTAAGCGAATATCAATTTAGTGTTATTAATCAAACCTTTACTTAAAATTGTCTGAGAAAAATTCTATCGAACAAGCAGCTGACCGAATATGGCAAGCGCTTGAATCTGCCACTCCTTGTGAACCTATAAGAGATTTAATTGGGGATAAGGATATTGAAGCTGCATATGAAGTGCAAAACATAATTTCTAATCGTAGGTTAGATGACGGCTCCCGCATTGTGGGTAGCAAAGTTGGACTAACTTCAGATTTAGTTCAAAAACAACTAGGTGTCGATCAACCAGATTATGGTTTACTATTTGACTATATGGATGTTGCTGATGGAGATGAAATATCGTTTAGCAAACTAATGCAACCAAAGGTTGAGGCAGAAATTGCCTTTATTTTAAAAGCAGATATTGAAGGTCCTACCATTACAAAACGAGAAGTTTTAGATGCTATTGAGCATGTAGTACCAGCTATAGAAATTGTTGGCAGTCGAATAAGAAATTGGGATATTACCATAACTGACACCATAGCAGACAATGCAAGTGCAAGCCACTACGTATTAGGCAGTGAATGGATTGATGCTGATGATTTAGATGAGGCTGATGTTGAAACCTGTAAAATGGTAATGTATAAAAATGGCACTAAAGTTTCTGAAGGTATTGGCGCCAATTGCATGGGTTCTCCAATTAACTCTATAATATGGTTGGCTAAAAAAATGATTGAGTTAGGTGAGCCATTGCGTGAAGGTGATGTAGTACTTTCTGGCGCGTTGGGTCCTATGTGCGACATTAAAATGGGCGACAAAATTGAAGCACGTATTGAAGGTTTAGGCTCAGTATCGGTATCTGTAGGAAAATAATTTTATCTAAGCGTAAGCACGTTTATCACTCTTTTCCATAAAGTTTATAAATGCTTGGCAAACAACTTTGTTTCCACCTGGCGTTGGGTAGTTGCCACTAAAATACCAATCACCTTGGTGGTTAGGGCAAGCCTTATGTAAGGCGTCAATGGTTTGATAAATAACCTCCACTTTTGCCGTAATATTTTCAGGAGTAACAATTTTAGCAATTCTGTTTGATACCTCTTCATAGCCTAATGGCTCATAAATTTCTTTAACAACATTTACCGCCTCTTCTTTTGGCAAGGTTACTTGGTGCAAGCACTTTTGGTAAACTTCTTCCAAAATATGGTCTAGATTTTTTTCTTCCAATAAAGAAACGGCTGCTCTAAACGCAACAAAATCTCTCATCATGCTCATGTCAATTCCATAACAATCAGGAAAACGAATCTGTGGTGCTGATGATGCAATGACTATTTTTTTAGGTTTTAACCTATCCAAAATATTAAGTATGCTTTGCTTTAAGGTAGTGCCTCTAACAATACTATCATCAATTACTACTAGTGTATCAACTCCATTTCGCACTTGTCCGTAACTCACATCATACACATGGCTAACCAAATCATCACGGCCTTTATCTGCCGAAATAAAAGTCCTTAGTTTAACATCTTTATGCGCTATTTTTTCAACTCTTGGTCGCTTGGCTAATATTCGTTTAATATCTTCATCAGTTAAACCACCGTTTAACCGAATTATTTCTTTGGTTTTCTCTTCATTATGCCAACCTTCAATACCCTTTAACATGCCATAAAAAGCACTTTCTGCGGTGTTAGGTATAAAAGAAAATACAGTGTTGTCAATATCGTGGTCAACGGCATCTAAAATTTGGGGCGTTAATAAACTTCCCAATTCTTTTCGCTCATTGTAAATGTCTTTGTCGTTACCCCTTGAAAAGTATATGCGTTCAAAACTGCACGATTTACGTTCTTGAGTACCTAAAATTTCTTTAATCGAAACATCTCCATTTTTCTTAACTATTAGAGCATTGCCTGCTGGCAACTCTTTAATATCATCAATATGTAAATCAAAAACGGTTTGTATTGCAGGTCTTTCAGATGCTGCAACAACCACCTCATCATTGGCATAATAAAATGCAGGTCTAATAGCGTTTGGGTCGCGAACAACAAATCCATCACCATGGCCCATTATGCCCGCAATGGTGTAACCTCCATCAAAATCGCGGGTAGCGTTTTGTAACAGGCTTTGCACATCTAAATTGGTCGCGATTTTTTCCGTTATCTCTTTTCGCTCTAACCCTTCAGCCTTGAAATGTTGGAAGATTTTTTCATTTTCTTCATCTAAAAAGTGGCCCATTTTTTCTAGTACTACTTCACTATCTCTATATTGCCGTGGTTGTTGTCCAATATCTACTAAAAAGTCAAACAACTCTCCTACATTGGTTAAGTTAAAGTTACCAGCAACCATTAAACATTTAGTCATCCAGTTGCTCTTTCTAAAAAAAGGATGACAGCTAGAAGAGTTGTTTTTACCATGCGTACCGTAACGTAAATGGCCAATTAACAATTCACCAATATGATTGGCATTTTGTTTCAACCACTGAGGGTCGTTGCCCATTTCGCCAGCATCTTTTTGTTTCGACTTTACGCTTTTAAAAATATCTCCAAATATTTTGGCTATTGGCTTGGCGCTTGCATTTCTATCGCGATACATAAATTGTTGCCCGGGCGGCATATCCAATTTTATAACCCCCAAACCTGCTCCGTCTTGCCCACGGTTGCGTTGCTTTTCCATAAGCAAGTACATTTTATTTAATCCATAAAATGCAGTGCCATATTTTTTGTGGTAGTATTCAATTGGTTTTAATAATCGAATAAACGCAATGCCACATTCGTGTTTTATAGAATCGCTCATGTAGTAGTAAAATTAGGTAATAAAAGAAGCGCAATGCGATAAGTTAAATGTTAGCTTGTGGATTGTTCGTTGAGCCGACATTTGGTTCAACCGAAAAATTAAATACTATGTGCTATTTTAGTAAAAACAATTACCATGAATAACCCAATACAATGGCTCGAAATTGCCGCAACCGATATTGAAAGAGCCAAGAATTTTTACACCAAAGTGTTTAACCTTGAATTTCAGTTTATTGAAATGCCAGAAACCAAAATGTATATGTTTGGGCAGTCTGGTAAAGAAGGTTCATCAGGCTGTTTATGTCAATCGCCAGAAAATAAACCTAGTACTGATGGCACCATTATTTATTTTAAATGTGATGATGTTGCAGTTGAGGCAGCTCGCGTTGAAGATGCAGGAGGAAATTTAATTGTACCCAAAACAGATATTGGAGAGTTTGGTTTTTTCGCTCAATTTATTGATACGGAAGGGAATAGAATTGGAATGCATTCGGAGAAGTAATTGATTTCTGCACTGTTTGGTGTTTTCACGGAACGATTGAACCGTTTAAACTATGAAGAGACAATTCCTGATAAAGCTTGACCCTAATCGGAGCGTCTCGTTCCGATCTAATTACTCATTCAAAATGCAAACCTGATGACTTGCTGTTGTTATCGAATATTTTAAACATCAAGTAAACCAGCAACATCACACCACTAAAAACTCCAGTAAACATTATGGCTTCCATGCCTTGATTACCTGTAACAAATGATTTATAAAAATCAACCAATACATTTTTGGGTTGCAGTATTGCATCCCAACTGTTCCACCTTAAAAACCTACCAACATAAATTCCAAAGCCTGTAGCGCATAAAATAGTAATTGAAAATATCCAACCAATTACTTTATTCATTTTATGACTAATCATTAATTGCATATCCATTAGTGAAACTATGCCAAACATTAACCCAGTAAATGAGCAAAAGAAAACCAAAATTAAATCATACCAATAGGGTATAGGGTTTCTAATTTTTAGGTGAATTAAGTCGGTAATGATGTAGGCCGAATTTGGAAAAAATAGTAGCCAAAACATAAACACAAAGCCAAATTTAAGTATTGATGAATTCCATTTGGGGCTGTGTAACAGAAACGAACTCAACACAAATGGAAATGCTGCTAAGATTAAATTCCAAGTTAAAAAACTATACATCAATGAGTTGCTTAGCTTAACTCGCAACAAAATGAGCATGCTACAGAATAAGAATGATGCAAACAATAGCAGCGCCATTCTCCATCTGCCCGATTTTATGATTGACTTTATTAAATACATAACGCAACAATTTTAGGGATGAATATTATGCAGCCAATAACCACAGCTGCAATGGCTGTGGCTAAAACTGCTCCTGCAGAAATATCTTTAACTAAACCAGCTTTTTCTCCAAATTGAGGATGCACCAAGTTCACTAACTGCTCAATTGCAGTGTTAAAAATTTCAGCCATAATTACCGCTGCAATGCAAGCGGTAAGCACCAACCATTCAATTGCATTTATGTTAAGCAATGCACCTGCAGTAATCACAATCATGGTGGCAATTAAATGTAATTGCGCATTAGATTCATTTTTAAAAACATAATCCAAACCATTCATGGCATCTTTAAAAATGTTGGTTCTTTTGGTTTTCACTTTTTCGTTTTCTTGAGCCGTGTTATTCATGTGTTATGGTTTTTTTGCCTTTTAAATTGTACCAGTCAATTTTGCGAGAAACAAACATTACTACTGCTAAAATGATGAACAAGCCAATGCTTCCGAAAAGCAATGAGTAACCTTCTAATTGCAAAAGTGTGAACAGGAATAGGTATAGAATACTTACAATTAGCCCTGTTAAAATAGTGGGCAATGCTTTTTTAAATATGCTGCCCGAATAGGAGGTTATTAGCAGCACAATTGCGGCAGCAGCCAGAAGGTAAGCTATGTTAAACCCTAAGTGTTCGGAGAGTGATAATAATAATATGTAAAACACGCAAAGTGCCAACCCAACCAGCAAATATTGGAAAGGATGAATTTTCCTTTTAATGATAATTTCTACAAAAAAGAATACCAAAAATGTAAGCACAATAAACATAATTGCGTACTTGGATGACCGGGTATTTTTTTGATATTCATCAACAGGCAAAAACAATTTTAACCCAAATGCCGAGCCTTGAAAGCTCATTGCTCTGTTCTTCCAACTTTGCGGAAAGTTTCTGTTTAAATGTAAAATTTTCCAGCTTGCGGTAAAGCCGTCTTCATTAATATCCCGGCTATCAGGCAAAAAGGCTCCAATAAAACTCGGATTACTCCAAGTTGAGTTTACATCAACTTTGGTTTCTTTTCCTAGGGGCCAAAAATATAATTCTTCACTTCCATTAATATCTAAATCCAACGAAAAGGCATGTAAATAGTCATCAGTTTCTTCTTTTATGCCAATGTTGGTACTTATGCCAGAAGAAAATACTTGGTCGGTTTCAATACCTGGATTAAAACGATAAGTGCTATCATTAAAATTTATATCAACTCTTTCTTTTATACCTCTCATATCTGGTATGCCAATCGAGAGGTATGCATCATCCCAATTAATTTTAGCATCTCCAATTCCAAGAGCTTTAAAATTAGGTGCTTCAAAATCACCAGTAATTTTTATTTTGGTTTTGTAAAGCATTACTTCATAAATGCCTCTGTATCTAATTTCTGGGATTAACTCCGTTTTATAATTCAATTCATTAGGTAAAAAATGTGCTAGCTGTTTAAGGTAGGTTGTTTCATATTCATCATCTTTAACTTTGGTTTTAATAGTTAGTGTATAAGGTATGGTTAATACTGGCCCACCAATGGTTTGCATTTTACCCCATTTGTCGCTTACCTCTCTAGTTGCATTTATGTGATTGTCGCTTCTTTCGAGTATTAATTTTTTTATCATACCATTGGGTATCATTAATAATAATGAAAGAATGCCTATAATAACTAACTTAAGGGTTAGGGAGTTTTTCATCCATTGATTTACTTTTTCAAAAAAGCTAAGTTGGTCGTGTGGTTGGTTCATAATTATAGTGTTTTAATTTTGCTTTGTACTGCAAAGTAACGTAAATTTCAAAGTAGATGTTGCTATTGAGGGTGTTATTTTTTGTTAATGATGGTTTGGGATTAGACGATACTTGGCGAAAGCATAGTTTAACTTGTATTAAATAAATTGAAGTGTAGTTGTTAGATTTGTAAGGTGGAGACTAAGTTTTGCAAAAACTTAAATTGACCAACAAATCAAGTATGCTTCTATTAAACTTTTAACTATCGACTAGAACATGAACATTAAACCTAAAGAGTTAAAAAACTATATTGGTGGCAAACATGTAAAATCTGTAAGTCAAGAGTTTTTTGATTGCTACAACCCTGCAATAGGTGCCCCATATACTAAAATACCCGATAGTGATGAGCGTGATGTTGACCAAGCAGTGCAGGCAGCCAAAAGTGCTTTTGGTATGTGGTCAATTACTCCTGTAGCAGTAAGAGCAAAAATTATTAATCGACTAGCCGATTTAATAGAACAAAATTTGGAAGCATTAGCGGAAGCTGAAACAACAGACAATGGGAAACCATTAAAACTATCCACTTCAGTTGATATACCACGAGCAGCAAAAAACTTCAGATTCTTTGCTTCAGCAATACAACAATTTTCGAGTGAAAGTCATAATATGCCAGGTGTTGCTATAAACTATACATTAAGAAAACCACTAGGTGTGGTGGGTTGTATTTCACCTTGGAATTTGCCATTGTATTTGTTTTCATGGAAAATAGCTCCAGCATTGGTTGCAGGCAATTGTGTGGTTGCAAAACCATCAGAAGTAACTCCTTTAACAGCCTACTTATTGTCAGAACTTTGCAGAGATGCCGGCTTACCACCAGGGGTGCTAAACATAGTGCATGGTACAGGGCCAAAAGTGGGACAAGGCATTGTAGAACATCCTGAGGTTAAAGCAATTTCATTTACAGGTGGGACAAATACCGGGAAACAAATTGCAACCTTAGCAGCGCCAAAATTTAAAAAATTATCTTTGGAGTTAGGGGGTAAAAATCCTAATATCATTTTTGCAGATTGTGATTTCGATCGAGCAGTTAAAACATCAGTATTGTCTTCATTTTCTAACCAAGGGCAAATTTGCCTTTGTGGTTCTAGAATTTTTGTTGAAGAAAGCATTTACGAAAAATTTAAAGAAGCCTTTGTTGAACAAGTGAAAAAATTAGTACCTGCTGATCCTATGGGACAAGACACTAAAATGGGTGCTGTAGTGTCGCAAAGCCATATGGAAAAAGTGTTGTATTACATTGAGTTAGCAAAGCAAGAAGGTGGAACCATTTTGTGTGGAGGCAACCAAGTAAAGTTAGGAGGTAGATGCGCCAATGGTTGGTTTATTGAGCCTACGGTAATTGAGGGTTTAAGTCATGATTGCAGAACAAATATGGAGGAAATTTTTGGACCAGTAGTCACAATTATGCCATTTAGCAATGAAGATGAGGTTATCAAATTTGCTAATGTTACCGAGTATGGTTTATCGGCAACTGTTTGGACAAATAATTTAACAACTGCAAATAAAATGAGCAATCAATTAGAAAGTGGTATTGTTTGGATTAACTGCTGGTTGTTACGAGATTTACGGACCCCATTTGGAGGTATGAAAAACTCAGGTGTTGGAAGAGAAGGTGGATTAGAAGCCCTTAGATTTTTTACAGAACCAAAAAACATTTGCATAAAATATTAGATCGATTTTGATGAGTTGGATAAGAATGATTGCTGCAATTGTAGCTATAGTTGGTATTTGTAAGGTAAGTTTTGCGCAGGTGGATTCTATCGCAAAAATTGATAGTATTCAGTTTCAAGAAAAATTAGATTCAACAAAAAAAGTGGTTAAATCCTTGTTAAAAGAAAAGGTTGACAGCACTGTTTCTATTGTTACCGACAGTACAAAAGCTTCTATTGATACAGTAATAAAAGATACAACAAATCAACCAAGTTATTACAAGTACTTAGTAAAAGAAGATACGAATAAAGCTTTTGACAAAGCACCTCAACCAATAAGTATAGGCTACCCAAGTAACCAATATTATTATAAATGGGAGAATGATACATTTAATCCTTACAACTTTAAACCAGCAGAATTTTATGAGAACTACAATTTGTATTTGGTAGATAGTTTACATCCAGCATTTGTATTTCCATTAGATAACGAGCTAAAAATTACTAGTAAGTTTGGTTGGAGGCGCTACCGTTACCATCATGGAATTGATTTAGATTTAGAAACTGGCGATCCTGTGAGAACTTGCTGGGATGGCAAGGTAAGATTTGCAAAATTTTATGCAGGCTATGGCAATGTAGTGGTGGTGAGACATTACAATGGATTGGAAACGGTGTATGCTCACTTAAATGCATTTACTTGCCAAATAAACCAAGAAGTTAAGGCTGGACAAATTATTGGATTAGGCGGCAATACGGGCAGATCAACAGGGAGTCATTTGCATTTTGAAATTAAGTTTAGAGGCAAATCAATTGATCCAACCAAAATCATAGACTTTCAAAGCAAAAGCATGTGGGCGGTTAACTATCCTCTAAGTAAAGCATCATTTGGGCATCACATAGAAATTACTTCCATTAAATACCACACAATTAGAAAGGGCGATACGCTTGGTGGTATTGCAGGGAAGTATAGAACATCCATAGGAAGACTTTGTTCTTTAAACCGAATTTCGCGAAATACTACTTTACGAATAGGTAAGCGACTTAGAGTTAGGTAGTTATTTTTTGGTGATTCTGTCGCGGAGTTTCATAAAAGGTTGTTCAATTAAGTTGTAGAGGATAACAGAGCCCAAATAAGATAACACTAAGAACAAAACAGTATTAACAATTGGTTGTAAACTTTTACTTGTTTCGGGCAAAATATAGTTGTTAAGAGCTGAAATCGTGTACTCTTGTACAAGAGCAAGATTTATTAGGTAAAGAGAATATGAAGTTAAGCTGGTAATAGTTATAAATTTGAAAAACAGTCCTTTCCCATTTTTAATTTGCTCAAAAAATGGAATTACTAGTGAAGTGCCAATAGCTAATAAGCTAAAACTAAACACTGCTAAATACAGGGTAGACATACCTAGGTCATGCCTAAAAATCACAAGTAATTTCCATAACAACATTAAAATTAACCCTAAAACCAAACCGATATTTTTAAATTTCACCCACCTTTTAGGAAAGTGAAAATGAATGTAGGCCATAATTACCCCAAACACAATGCTGTCAAACCTTGTAATTACAACTTTGCGAATGTATGTATATGCGTATTTCGCTTCTAAACCGTCAAATTCTAAATAGAAGTGAAATCTCATAATGGTTGAGAACACAATAAACACTGCGCAAGTACAAAGTGTAGCAAACTTTAAAGAGACGAACCTGAGCCTTGCAATAAAAAGCATTGCTAAAGGAAATAACAGATAAAACCATTCTTCAACACTCAAGCTCCAAGCTTCACCAAAAAATACAGGATGAGCTCCAGTTAAATTTTGAACGAAAAAGAAATATTCAAACCAACTATCTGGTAAGCTACGATAGGCTATGGCTCTAAGTATTAATAAAATAATTAAAACAAAAAAGTAATTAGGTAAAGTTCTCAACCATCTCCTTAGCCAAAAATTTTTGAGCTTGCCAAAGCTGAAATTTCCATCACTAAAAGTTTTGATTAATATTTTACCAATTAAATAACCACTAAGCACAAAGAATATTGCGACACCATCAAAACGACCAATGTTTAAAGATTTGTAGATTGGTAAATCCTTAAAGTAGTTTATTCCATGACTGTATAACACAAACAAAATGGCCATTGCACGGAGGATGTCTAGGCCATAAATTCTTGACTTATAGATTTTTACAGTAAACAAATTTTTTGCAAATTGACGCATTAGAAAACAATATTAAGATAATTTTTTCTTAGGGTAGCTTACACTTAATTTTACAAAATGAGTAATGAAAAAATAGCTACAGATAAAGCACCAAAACCAATGGGCTTGTATCCACATGCGCGTAAAGTGGGCAATTTAATTTTTGTTAGTGGCATGGGGCCACGAGTTCCTGGAACAGATGAGGTACCTGGTTCAACATTCGATAAAAACGGAAACTGCTTATCACATGATTTTGAAAAGCAAGTACATTCGGTTTTAAGTAATATTAAAATTGTATTAGAAGAAGCTGGTAGTAGTTTTGATAAAATTGTTGATGTAACCACCTTTTTAACCAATATGAAACGCGACTTTAAAACGTACAACAAAGTATATGCTGAGTATTTTAAGGATATTCAACCTACCCGAACCACGGTTGAAGTAAAATCGTTACCCAGCCCTATTGATATTGAGTTGAAGGTTATTGCTGAGGTTTA
>Ga0114956_1002681_pt1 | contig 13943 bp, 11 predicted proteins | sample MaitaG_FD_87304 | JGI IMG/M metagenome (GOLD analysis project Ga0114956, IMG submission 87304) | Marine algal microbial communities from Maine, USA - Maine_Asex2 metaG | ecosystem: Host-associated > Algae > Red algae > Unclassified | place: Maine, USA | collected 2015-01-05 | reverse complement strand
TTAGAAAAGTTTAAAATTAGCGTTTTAAACTAAAAAATGAAATTTAAATTACTAATTTATAATTATTAAAAAAACAACCAAACCGATAATAAAACATGGTGATTCAAGACTTTTTACAGTTTTTTTTTAGTTAAAAAAAATACGTAGTTCTACGTATTTTTTAAACCATTTATAACAGTTATCTTTATTAAGCTATTAATCAATTACCGAATAGGAGAACCAAAAGCTCTACGTTATATTATAATGTAGAGCTTTCTCTTTTTAAAAAAAATGAGTAGAGTAACATTTACTGCAGTTATTTTATTCTAAAATAATATTAGAAAAATCTAAAACACGCGTTTTAAATTTTTTATAAAAAATTACAAATACTAGTCTGTAATAATTAAAAAACAATCAAACAGTTAATAAAACACAACGATTCAAGCTTTTTTATAAATGATTTTTAGTTAAAAAAAATACGTAGTTCTACGTATTTTTTTTAACGTTTATAGTACTTACCTTTATAATGCTATTAATTAGTTTTTAAGGGAAAATTAATTAAAAAAACTCTGTATTGTAAAAGGTACAGAGTTTTACTTTAAATCAAGTATTACTTTATGGAAGAAATTGAGAGTATAAAAAACAAAAAGATTATTATTGCAATTATTGTTATTGCAATAATTGTAATATGTATTAACCTTGTTATTGTTTTCAAAGAATAAAAAAGTAAGAACTTTATATAAACAAAAAGCTCCTCGAATTCGAGGAGCTTTTTGTTTATATAAATCTATATACTATAGCTCTAAAGCTTTCTTAACATCGTTATTCATTAATAACTCTACTGGGTTTTCTAAAGCTTCTTTAACAGCAACTAAAAAACCTACACTTTCTTTACCATCAATAATTCTGTGGTCGTAAGATAGCGCAACATACATCATCGGATGAATTACAACTTCTCCATTTAAAGCAATTGGTCGTTGTATAATGTTATGCATTCCTAAAATCCCACTTTGAGGTGGATTAATAATTGGTGTCGATAACATAGAGCCAAATACACCACCATTTGTAATTGTAAATGTTCCACCTGTCATTTCATCAACAGTTATTTGTCCATCTCTGGCTCTAAGTGCTAAACGTTTTACTTCAGACTCTACACCTCTAAACGATAGGTTTTCTGTATTTCTTATTACAGGAACCATTAATCCTTTTGGTCCAGAAACTGCAATAGAAATATCTACAAAATCGAAAGTTTTCATTTCCTTTCCATCAATCATAGAATTAACCGCTGGATACATTTGTAATGCACGAACAACCGCTAAAGAGAAGAAAGACATAAAGCCTAAACTTACACCATGCTTAGCTTTAAACGTTTCTTTATATTCTTTTCTAAGCTCGAATATTGGAGACATGTCTACTTCGTTAAAAGTAGTTAGCATTGCTGTTGTATTTTTTGCTTCTACTAACCGCTCTGCTACTTTACGACGTAGCATAGACATTTTAGAATTTGATGATCCACGATTTCCTCCAGTTGGTGTTCCCATAGAAGGCACTGCCTTTACAGCATCGTCTTTAGTTATGCGACCATCTTTTCCTGAACCAGAAACACTTTTAGCATCCATATCTTTTTCTGCTAAAATCTTTTTAGCTGCAGGACTTGCTACGCCAGAGGCATAGGTTTCCTTTGCAGGATTGGGTGCTTTTTCGTGGTTTTCTTTATTTGGTGTAGCCTTTTGGTCTTTAGCTAAATCTTCTTCAGCATTAGAGTTACCACCTTCATCTCCTCCCTTTTGGGTTGATGTTTCTGGCGCTTTTGCATCTGTATTAATTAAACATACTATAGCTCCAACTTCTACGGCATCACCTTCTTCAGCTTTTAAAGTTATTGTTCCACTTGCTTCAGCTGGTAACTCTAAAGTTGCTATATCGCTATCTACTTCTGCAATTGCTTGATCTTTTTCTACATAGTCACCATCTTGAACTAACCATTCTGCTATTTCAACTTCTGTAATAGATTCACCTGGTGAAGGCACCTTCATTTCTAAAATCATATATTTTATCTTTTATATAAAACTATTTGTAGTAATTAAAATTAAAACGCACCCAAGGGTAATTAAACAAATGATTAGCCAATGTTTCTTAAACATTGATTTAGTCCATTTATTTCCACCCCAACTTGGAGAATTGTTTTTTTTAGTCATAAATACTTTTTTAGTACTAACTCAAAATTTTAATTTGTTCGATATCAAAATCAAACTTATAAATTTATTAATAATATCTTATTGTATTAACTTTTATTAATTTTTTGGTGGATAAATTTGAAATCCACTAATCTTATTATTCTCGTCTAAAAGAAAAAATGCTTCTCCAACTCCGTTTTCATAAGTAACTTTGTAATTATGCCCTGTTCTTATTATTTCTTTTAGTTCTACTGATTTAATTTTTCCTAAAGCTTCAGCATTAACATTTGTTTTAAAAAATGATTTTGTTTTATCTAAAGTCAATGTCTTTTGAAAATTAGCATTTAACATATTGTAAACACCTTCAAAATCTCCATTATTATAGTTGGTTTGAAATTCTGAAATTACTGTTTTATAGTTTGCTTTTTCAGTTTGAGCAAATCCAAATGAAAAGCTTAATACTGCTATTATAATTAATACAATTTTTTTCATAATATTATAATTTATGGGTTTAACGCTGATTATTTTTTGTTTTATCGAATACGTATTCTATAACTTCTTGATGACGTTTTTTAGAGCGTACAGAACTTCCTGCAGATGGAGCTCCATAAGCACGCCTTGATGCAACTCTAAAAGTTTTAGCTTCATTAAAATGCATTAACATGTGTGCATAGGCTCCCATATTTCTTGGCTCTTCTTGTGCCCAAACAATATCGTCTGCTTTGTTATATTTTTTTAACGCTGCACGCATCTCTACTGCTGGTAAAGGGAATAACTGCTCGACTCTTACAATAGCAATATCATCACGTTTTAGTTCCTCGCGTTTTTCATCTAAATCATAATAAAACTTTCCGGTTACAAATATTAATGTTTTTACTTTGGCGACTTTAACTTCAGTATCATCTATAACTGTTTTAAAACTTCCGTTTGCAAAGTCTTCTACTGTAGAGATACATTTAGGATGACGTAATAAACTCTTAGGTGTAAATATAATTAGTGGTTTTCTAAAATTAGCTTTCATTTGTCTACGTAACAAGTGAAACATATTTTCTGGTGTTGTACAATCTGCAACATACATATTATCTTTTGCACATAATTGTAAGTAACGTTCCATTCTTGCCGACGAGTGCTCTGCGCCTTGGTTTTCGTAACCATGAGGCAGTAACATTACTAACCCATTTTGCGTTTTCCACTTATCTTCTCCAGCAGAAATGTACTGGTCTATCATAATTTGTGCACCATTACTAAAATCCCCAAATTGTGCCTCCCAAATGGTTAATGTTTTAGGGCTTGCCATAGCATAACCATAATCGAAACCTACAACTCCATATTCAGACAATAATGAATTATAAATATAAAACTGACCCTGTTTTTCACTTATGTTATTATGTAAAATAATTTCTTCTTCGCTATCTTCTACTTTTACCACTGCATGCCTATGGGAAAACGTACCTCGTTCTACATCTTGACCAGAAATTCTAACATTGTAACCTTCTGTTAATAAAGATCCATAAGCCAAATGTTCTGCCATTGCCCAATCTAATTGATTGTCGTCGAACATCGTTTGGCGAGATTTTATTAGTCTTTCTATTTTACGAATAAATTTTTTATCTTTAGGTAAATTTGAAATCACCTTAGTTATATCTGCCAAGTTCTTTTTAGAGACTTTGGTGTTAATAGGTTTCATCATTTCAACCTCATCTGCAGGTTTAAAACCTCTCCATGCAGACGCCATAAATGGTGTAATAATTGTTTTATCTTCTTTTCTTGAAGCATCTAATTTCTCTTCAAGTGTGTCTTTATATGCTTTTTCTAATTGCTTAACATGGTCCTTACCAATTACACCTTCTGCAATTAATTTATCTGCATATATATTTCTTGGATTAGCATGTTTTGCTATTGCCTTATATAATTTTGGTTGTGTAAAGCGTGGCTCATCTCCTTCATTATGGCCATATTTTCTATAACCTAACATATCTATAAACACGTCTCGCTTAAAATTCATTCTAAAATCTAAAGCAAATAATGTCGCATGAACTACAGCTTCCGCATCGTCTGCATTAACATGTAAAACTGGAGATAATGTTACTTTACCAACATCTGTACAATACGTACTTGATCTTGCATCTAAGTAATTAGTTGTAAAACCAACTTGATTGTTTACTACAATATGTATGGTTCCATTGGTTTTATAGCCATCTAATTGCGCCATTTGCACCAACTCGTAAACTAAGCCTTGTCCAGCAATTGCTGCGTCTCCATGCACAATTATTGGTAGTACTTTACTAAAATTATTTTTATAAAATTTATCTTGTTTTGCTCTTACAATTCCTTCCACAACTGCACCTACCGTTTCTAAGTGAGATGGATTTGGAGCGATACTTAATCTTATTTCTTTACCAGAATCAGACGCTCTTTTACTTGTCCAGCCTAAATGGTATTTTACGTCGCCATCGAAAACTTTTTCTTCATAATCTTTACCATCGAACTCGCTAAAAATATCTTTAGCACTTTTACCAAATATATTTGTTAGTGTACTTAAACGACCTCTATGTGCCATTCCCATTACAAATTCCTCAACTCCTAAATCTGCTGCTTTTTCAATAACTGCATCTAAAGCAGGGATTAAAGCCTCTCCTCCTTCTAAAGAAAAACGCTTTTGCCCAACATATTTAGTGTGTAAGAAGTTCTCGAAAGAGACTGCTTCGTTAAGTTTTTTAAGTATATGCTTTTTCTGGTCTGAAGAAAATTTTGGCTGATTGTCATTAATATTCAGCTTATCTTGAATCCATTGTATTTCTTCAGGTTTTCTAATATACATGTACTCTAAACCAATAGAATCGCAATAAATACTTTCTAAATGATTTATTATTTGTTGAAGTGTTTGTGGTCCTAAACCTAAAGTATCTCCTGCATTAAAAGTTGTAGATAAATCTTGAGAGGACAAACCAAAATTTTCAATTTCTAACGTTGGCGCATATTTTCTACGCTCGCGAACAGGATTGGTTTTTGTAAATAAATGACCACGATTTCTATAACCATCTATTAATTTAACAACCTGAAACTCCTTTTGTACATGTTCTGGAATTTGAGTAGAAACACTTTCTACAAGTGCTCCATCAATGCCATAATTCTCGCTACCAAAATCGTAACCTTGAAAAAAGGCTCTCCAACTTGGTTCTACAGAATCAGGATTTACTTGGTATTGTTCGTATAAATCAGCAAAATATGCTGTATGTGCTGCGTTTAAAAAGGAATATTTATCCATTATTTGATGTGAGTCGTTTTTCGCTTCAACAAAATTTCTAATCAAAAATACAACTTTCTCTAAAAATAGCGATGCTTTTATTATATTTATGTCTTTCTTAACAGTCTAATTTTTTAACTATGATTTTAAAAACACAATTTTACACAAAAACTATTGCTTTATTCGCCATTTGCATCTTCAGTTTTTCCACAATTATGGCTCAAGCTATCGAGCAAAAAAGCGATTTCTGGAAAAACGTACGTTTTGGAGGTGGCATTGGCTTAAGCACAGGAAATAATGTGTTTAGCGCTACTTTAGCACCAAGTGCTATTTATGATTTTAACGACCAGTTTTCTTTAGGCTTAGGTATAAGCGGAACTTATTTTAGCAGAAAAAACGTATTTAAATCTACTATTTTTGGTGGTAGTATTATTAGCTTATTTAATCCTATTAGAGAAATACAACTTTCTGGAGAGTTTGAACAAAACTTTGTAAATAGAAGCTTCGATAATCTTGCTAATGCAGACGATAGTTTCTGGATTCCCTCTCTATTTATTGGCGCAGGTTATAGAACAAGAAACGTAACAGTTGGTATTCGATACGATTTACTTTACGATGAAGCAAAAAGTATAAATGCTAATGCTTGGGCTCCTTTTGTGAGGGTTTATTTTTAAGAGTATTTATTTCTAAACCAAACCTTTTGCCATTCTCGTTTTAATATTAAAAATGAGACTTGAGCAGCTAATTCTAAAGTATCTTCCCCATTTAGTGCTTTAACTTTATGTTCTGGTACATCTATTATATAGAGCAAATTTAGATACTCGATAAATTTTTCTTGAATAAGTTTATAAACCGTTTCTTGAAGCATTAATTTTAAACTTAAAGGTAAAATGGCTTCGTCGAAATCTAAGTCTATATTTGCATACAAAAAATCTTTATTAAGCTGAAGGATTAGCTGCTTATATAAATCTAAATCGTTTGCTTGGGCTATTAACGCTTCAAATGTTGTTGGTAGTTTCATAGGCATTTCTACGGCGTTAAGTATAACATATTAATTAAAAAAAATTAAACTTTACGCGTCATAAGCGAATTACCAAAAGCTTTTAAAAGTTCTTTTTTATCTTCAGAAATATTTAAAGTTTTTAAAACCATAAATGCTTTATTAGTATAATTTTCAATTTCCTTTTGGGTAGCTTCAGCAGAACCACTTTGTACAAAAAAAGCTTTTACTGTTTCAATTTTTTCAATATTATCTTCTAAGCTAACAGTAAACAATTGTTCTAATTGGTTTTTTTCCTGAGCACTTAAAAAATCTAAAGCTTTTAAATATAGATACGTTTTCTTGTTTTCTATAATATCACCTCCAACTTGTTTACCAAAAGTTTCAGGGTTTCCAAAAGCATCTAAATAATCGTCTTGAAGCTGAAATGCTAAACCTAATAATCTTCCAAATTGGTAAATTCCATCTTGGTCATTTTTTGATGCATTTGCAACAATAGCACCCATTTTCATGGCAGCACCAACTAAAACTGCAGTTTTATATTCAATCATTTTTAAATACTCAGGAAGCGTAACATCGTCGCGTGTTTCGAAATCGACATCGTATTGCTGTCCTTCGCAAACCTCTAAAGCTGTTTTGCTAAATAGCTTTGCTAATGCTTGAAATGTTTCTGGTTCGTAATTTTCAAACAATTGATAAGCCATAATTAACATAGCGTCTCCAGACAAGATTCCAGTATTTGTATCCCATTTTTCGTGCACAGTTTGTTGTCCTCTTCTTAAAGGAGCTGCATCCATTATATCGTCATGAACTAAAGAAAAGTTATGAAACACTTCTATACTTAATGCTGCATCCATAGCTTTTTCATGGTCGCAATTAAAAATTTCGGCACTCATTAAAGTTAAAACAGGACGTAAACGTTTACCTCCTAATTTTAAAATATAATTAATGGGTTCGTATAAATTTATAGGCTCTCTAACTTTTGTGTAGTTTTCTAAATAATTAACAAATGCACTTTGGTAGTCTTGAGTATTTTGCATGAGACAAAAATAAAGTAATTCCATCTATTTAAACAAACAGATTATCCTAATATTAAAAAAATACAAAAACTTTGGAAACTTTTTTTGTTTTTAAAGTTTCCAATGGTATCTTTGCACTCAAATTATGAGAGAAAAAATTATATTAAAGTCTACAGATTTATTTTTAACACTTGGTTTTAAAAGTGTTACTATGGATGATATTGCTAAAGAAATGGGTATAAGTAAGAAAACTATATACAAACATTTTGACAATAAAAACAAGTTAGTAGAAGCCACTGCATTATCTCTTTTCGAAATAATATCTACTGGAATAAACACTATTTGTGAGTTTGAAAAGAACCCTATTGAAGAAATTTACGATATAAAGCGCTTTGTTATGGAGCATTTAAAGAATGAAAAATCTTCACCACAGTTTCAGCTTCAAAAATATTACCCCAAAGTATTTAAATCACTAAAAGCTAAGCAATTAGAAGTAATGCAAATTAGTGTTGTAAACAATTTAAATAGAGGAATTACATTAGATCTGTATCGCGATGATATTAATGTAGAGTTTATATCAAGAATGTATTTTTCTGGTATAAACAGTATTAAAGATAACGATTTGTTTCCGCTTAAAATATTTTCTCAAAACATGCTTATGGAGTATTACTTAGAATATCATTTACGAGGTATTTGTACCATAAAAGGAATTGATATAGCAACAAAATTTATAAATAACAATCAATAAACATAGTAATGAAAAACATATTTTACTTATTAATTTTTCTATTTTCATTAGCTTCTTTTTCGCAGGAAGAAAAAAAAAGTTTTACACTACAAGAAGCTATTGACTATGCTTTAGACAATAATAGAACAGCTAAAAATGCTGAATTAAATATTAATGCTGCAAAACAACAAAAATGGGAAACTACAGCAAGTGGTTTGCCTCAATTTAGCGCAACAATAGATTACCAAAACAATATTAAACAACAATTTGAAGCTGTAGATTTTAATGGTGATGGCATTGCAGATTTTGGTGCTAAACAATCTGTAAATGCATACGCAAGATTAACACAAAAAGTATTTGATGGGTCTTATTTAGTAGGCTTACAGTCTGCAAAAGTATTTTTAGATATCTCGAAAAAAGCTAAAGAAAAAACAGATTTAGAAGTTAGAAAAAATGTTATTAACGCTTACGGAAATGTCCTATTAGCAAACGAGAGTATTTCAATATTAAACAGAAATATAAAAGTACTTGAAAAAAATTTATTCGATGTTACAAAAATATTCGAAAACGGTTTGGAAGAAGAAGAAAGTGTAGAACAGTTAAAAATCACACTATCTGGTTTAAAAAGCAACTTAAATAATGTAAATCGTTTACAATCTATTGCCTATAAAATGCTAAATATTACTTTAGGCAAAGAAGTCGATTCTATTATTAAAGTAACAGACAATTTAGACGCACTTGCCGAACAAAATATTGTTTTAAGCCTCTTAAAAGCAGAAGATAATATTGAAAACACATTAGACTACAAAATTGCAGATAACGATAAAAAAGCAAAAGAATTATTAGTTAAACTTGAAAAAAGCAGAGCTTTACCAACAATAAACGCATTTCTAAACGGAGGTTATATTGGAAATAATGAAAAATTTCAATTTTTAACAAATAATCAAATTTGGGCTGGAACATCCGCTTTTGGTGCAAATATTACCATTCCTATTTTTGGTTCAGGATTACAAAACGCGAAAACACAACGCGCTAAAATTAATTTAGAAATTGCTGAAAATAATTTAACTGATACAGAGCAACAATTAAAACTTCAAATTTCGGCAGCAAAAAGCGATTACCAATTTGCAATTGAAGATTATAACAATAAAAAAGAAAATCTAGCACTATCAGAGCGTGTTGAAAGTAAAAACCAAATTAAATTTTTTGAAGGTATAAGTTCCAGTTTCGAGTTGCGACAAGCACAAACACAACTTTATACTGCGCAACAGGAATTACTACAAACAATGCTTGATGTTATTAATAAAAAAACCGAGTTAGAAACCGTTTTAAACGAAATATCAAAAAATTAATCTAACCAAAAAACATTATAAAATGAAATATATATTATCACTATTATTAGTAACGTTTTTATTAGTTTCTTGTGGAGGCGAAAAAAAACAATCTATAGAAGCTATTGTTGCAAAAGGAAATCTTGATGAAATTCGTGCTAAACGCACAGAAATTGTTACCAAGCAACAAGAAATTGCAGAGCAATTAAAAACATTAGATAAAAAAATAGCTGTTTTAGACACTACAAAAAAAGTACCTTTAATTTCAACTTTTATAGCAAAAGAAGATAATTTTACTCATTATTTAGAACTTCAGGGTAATGTAAGCACAAAAAAATTATTAACCATTTATCCAGAATATAGTGGTGTTTTAAGTCGCGTATTTATAAAAGAAGGGCAACGGGTTACTAAAGGACAATTATTAGCTAAAGTAGACGATGGTGGCATGAGCCAACAGTTAGCCCAAGCGCAAATTCAAGCTAATTTATCTAAAACTACTTTCGAGCGTCAACAACGCTTATGGAACCAGAAAATTGGTAGTGAAATTCAATTTTTACAAGCAAAATCTAATTACGAAGCACAAGCTGCAGCAGTAAAACAAATAAACCAGCAAATAGCAAAAACTACTGTTAGAGCACCCTTTTCTGGTACTATTGATGAAATAATTACAGAACAAGGAAGCGTTGTTGGTGCTGGACAATCTTCTTTAATGCGTATTGTAAATCTTGATGACATGTACATTGAAACAGATGTGCCAGAAAGCTACATCACTAATGTTGTTAAAGGTAAAATTGTAGAAGTAGAATTTCCCGTTTTAGGAAAAACAATAGAAACAAAAGTACGTACTGCTGGAGGTGTAATTAACCCTACAAACCGAACGTTTAAAGTAGAAATTGCTGTCCCAAATAAAGACCATAGTATTAAACCAAACTTAACTGCTAAGTTAAAAATTAACGATTATACTAATGAGAATGCGTTATTAATTCCTTTAAGTATTATTTCAGAAAATGCAAAAGGCGAACAATATATTTATGTTGTTGGTAACAAAAATAGTAATAAAGAAGGTGTTGCTAATCGTGTAATTATAGAAACAGGAAAATCTCAAGGCGATTTAATTGAAGTATTAAAAGGTATAAAAAACGATGCCGAAATTATAAAAGAAGGTGCAAGAACAGTAAAAGATGGACAAACTGTAAAGGTTATTAACACTTTAACTGAAGAAAACATAACTAACAAATAATCTGATAAACCAATGGCTAAAAATAAAAAAAAGCAGGTAGAAAAAGAATTCGGATTATCATCTTGGGCAATAAATAATAAGACAACAATGTATGTTGCTGTTTTATTGATTTTATTTTTGGGTGTTTCAGCATTTTTTGCAATGCCAAGAGAAAGTTTCCCAGAAATTAAGGAAACTAAAATTTATGTAAGTACACCATTTCCAGGAAATACTGCCGAAGATATTGAAAAACTAATTACAGACCCTTTAGAAGAAAAATTAAATCTTGTAAGTAATAAGGTTAAAATCTCTTCAACATCTCAAGAAGATTACTCTATGGTTATTGTAGAGTTTGATGAAGGCATAACTGTAGAACAAGCAAAACAAAAAGTAAAAGACGAAATAGATAGCGAAACTTCAAGCGAAGATTGGCCAACATTTAATGGCGCCAAAATTGAACCTAATGTTTTCGAGTTAAGCATGAGTGAAGAAATGCCTATACTAAACATTAATATTTCTGGTGATTATACTGTTGCAAAACTTAAGGAATTTGGAGAATATTTACAAGACGAAATAGAAAGTATTGAAGCCATTAAACAAGTAGATATTCGTGGTGTTCAAGATAAAGAAGTAGAAGTTGCTGTAGATATTTATAAAATGATGGCTGGACAGGTAAGCTACAACGATATTATAAACAGTATCAATGGTGGGAATGTTACCATGTCTGCAGGAAATTTAATTACAAGTGGACAACGTAGAACCATTAGAATTTTAGGTGAAATTGATAAACCTTCAGATTTAGAAAACTTTGTTGTTAAGTCTGAAAAAGGGAAATCTATCTATTTAAAGGACGTAGCTAAAGTAACTTTTAAAGAAAAAGATAGAACCACATATGCCAGAAAATTTGGTGAACGCGTTATTATGTTAGACGTAAAAAAGCGTGCTGGTAAAAACATGGTAGAAGCAGCAGATGCTATTAAAATAATGGTAGAAGATGCTATTGAAAATGTTTTTCCTCCAGATTTAGAAGTAACTATTACTAACGATCAATCGTCTGTAACTATTGCTGCTGTAGACGACTTGGTAAACAACATTATCTTTGGTGTTATTCTGGTTGTTACGGTTTTAATGTTCTTTTTAGGTTTTAAAAATGCCATTTTTGTAGGTTTTGCGATACCAATGTCCATGTTTATGTCTTTAATGATTTTAAATATGTTTGGCTACACGTTAAATACCATGATTCTTTTTGGGCTAATTATGGGATTAGGAATGTTAGTAGATAATGGTATTGTGGTTGTAGAAAACGTGTATCGATTAATGGACGAAGAAGGCATGAGCCGCACTGAAGCTGCCAAAAAAGGTATTGGCGAAATTGCGTTTCCTATTATAATATCTACTGCAACTACTGTAGCAGCCTTTATTCCATTAGGTTTGTGGCCAGGTGTTATGGGAGAATTCATGAAACTACTTCCTATCACTTTAGCTATTGTTTTAAGTTCTTCACTATTTGTTGCAATCTTCTTTAATTCGGTTTTAGTATCTAATTTCATGAGCACAGAAGATGAAGATATGCCACTAAAAAACATTGTTATTTTGTCTATAATAATGGTTGTTTTAGGTATTATAATTTTCTTAATTGCTGGACCATATCGTGCTTTAGGAAGCTTAATGATTTTTACTGCAATCATGCTTTGGGCTTATCGCTTATTTTTAAGAAAATGGGCTAACAGTTTTCAAAATAAAGTATTACCAAGATTAGAAAACTGGTACGAAAGACAAATTAGTCGTGCGCTTTCAAAATCAAGACCGTATTGGATAATTGCTGGAACATTTGGGTTGTTAGTTATTGCTTTTATGGCCTTTGGTTGGTCATTAGGCGAGCAAAGAACAAAAGTTGAGTTTTTCCCAGAGAATAACCCAAACCAAATTATTGTTTATATAGAATATCCTCAAGGTACAGATATAGAGAAGACTAATACTATTACAAGCGAAATTGAGAAGAAAGTTTACGCTATAATTAATAGTAACGAATATAAAGAGGGAAATAAAAATATACTTGTAGAAAGTGCTGTATCTCAAGTTGGTGAAGGTGCTGGAAATCCGCAAACCGATGGAGGATCTGCTGCCGAAATGCCACACAAAGGAAAGATTACAGCTTCCATGCGTGAGTACAAGTATAGAGAAGGAAAGAGTAGTCAAGAATTACTGGCAAAAGTACAATCTTCATTAGTTGGTATTTATCCAGGTGTGTTAATCTCGGTAGAAAAGGATGCTAATGGACCACCAGCTGGAGCTCCAATAAATATTGAATTAGAAGGTAACGATTATAACGAACTTATTGCCACTGCAGAACGTATGCGCGACTTCATTAATGCTAAAAACATTCCTGGAGTAGATGAAATAAAAATTGATGTAAACAAAGATAAACCAGGTATGCAAGTGGTTGTCGATAGAAAAAAAGCTGGAGAATTAGGTGTTAGGGCATCTCAAGTTGGGCAACAAATACGTAACTCTATCTTTGGTGCAAAAGCAGGAATCTATAAAGAAGATGGCGAAGATTACGATATTTATGTGCGTTTTAATAAAGAAAACAGATATAACACGAGTGCTATTTTTAATCAAAAAATAACGTTTAGAGACAATACAGGAACAATAAACGAAATTCCTATTTCGGCAATTGCAGAGCATTCTAACAATTCTGGATTTAGCACCATTAAACACAAAGAAACTAATCGTGTGGTTACTGTTTACTCTCAATTATCTCCCGGATTTACAGACGCTGGCGCAATAGTTACACAAGTACAAAACGAAATGAAAGCTTTCGAGAATTTACCAAAAGATATTAAAATTGATTATACAGGGCAAATTGAAGAACAAAACAAACAAATGTCTTTTTTAATGGGAGCTTTATTTACAGGTTTAGGCTTAATTTTCTTCATTTTAATATTTCAGTTTAATTCGGTTTCTAAACCAACAATTATTATGATTGCCATTTTATTGAGTTTAATTGGTGTGTTTGGTGGATTAGTAATTACAGGAGCTCCTTTTGTTATCATGATGACAATGATGGGAATTATATCACTCGCAGGAATTGTAGTAAATAATGGTGTTGTACTCCTCGATTATGCACAACTATTAATAGATAGAAAGAAAAACGAGTTAGGTTTAGAAACTAAAGATTATTTAGAAACTGAAGATCTATTTCAATGTATAGTTAGAGCAGGTCGAGCGCGTTTACGTCCTG
>Ga0114956_1002680_pt1 | contig 13946 bp, 8 predicted proteins | sample MaitaG_FD_87304 | JGI IMG/M metagenome (GOLD analysis project Ga0114956, IMG submission 87304) | Marine algal microbial communities from Maine, USA - Maine_Asex2 metaG | ecosystem: Host-associated > Algae > Red algae > Unclassified | place: Maine, USA | collected 2015-01-05 | reverse complement strand
TATTTCTACCTTTCTAATTTAATAAACTTTATAAAAAAATGACTCTTTTATATATCTTTAGGTTACTTAAAAAGTATTAAAAAAAATATTTTAGATAGAGTGATTTTAAAATAGAGCAATTTTAAATTTATAAAATGAAAACTAAAGAATATTGGTCCCAACGTTATAAAAATGGAAAAACAGGTTGGGATATTAGCATTCCATCAAGACCCTTAAAGTGTTATTTTAACCAATTAATAAACAAGGATTTAAAAATTTTAATTCCTGGAGCTGGAAATGCCTATGAAGCTGAACATCTATTTAATAATGGATTTAAAAATGTTTATGTTTTAGATATTTCTGAAATTCCTTTAAAGGCTTTCAAAAAAAGAAACCCAAATTTTCCTACAGCGCAATTAATTCAAGAAGACTTTTTTACTCACCAAAACACTTACAATTTAATTATAGAGCAAACCTTTTTCTGCTCCTTTCCTCCTTTAGAAAAAACAAGAAAAGCATACGCTAAACAAATGGCACATTTACTAAGCACAAATGGAAAACTTGTGGGCTTATGGTTTAACATACCATTATCTGGCGATTTAGAAAAGCGCCCTTTTGGAGGAAACAAAAAGGAGTACTTAAAATATTTAAGTCCCTATTTTAAAGTAAAGACTTTTGACACCTGCTATAATTCTATTTCTAAAAGAAATAAAAAAGAGTTGTTTGGAATTTTTATTAAAACTTAACACTATAGTTTTGAAAGTTTGTTTAACCACATACGACAAAATATTAGTCTTGGTAACTTAAGCTATATAATGATAAAAAAAACAGTTTTAACCATAATAGTATTTACAGTATTTTTGGCTTGTAAAAATGATGATAAAAAAACAGAAACTCCTGTTTTAGTTGAGATAGAGCACGAAACAATTGAAACAACTAAAGCAGATTCAATTTTAGCAGAAACAATTGCTGCTCATGGTGGTAAATTATATAATTCTGCTAATTATTCTTTTATTTTTAGAGGAAATACTTATCATTTTAAAAATGATGAAACTAATTATAACTACATTAAAGTTTCAAAAAAAGGGGATTTGGTTATTAAAGACGTTTTAAAAAACGATGACTTTATTCGTGAAATTAATGGAAACGTTATTCAACTTTCAACCAAGGAAACAGCAAGTGGAAAAGCTGTAATAAACTCGGTTATTTATTTTGCAACTTTACCGCACAAACTTAATGACAAAGCTATAAATTCTAAATACATAGAAAAAATAGTTATTAAAAACAAAACATACAGCGTTGTAGAAATTACTTTTAATAAAGAAGGTGGTGGAGAAGATCATGAAGATGAATTCTATTATTGGATAAACAATAAAACTAAAAAAATAGATTACTTAGCATACAATTATAAGGTAAACAAAGGTGGTGTGCGCTTTAGAAGTGCGTTTAACAAAAGAACTATAGATGGCATAACGTTTCAAGATTATATAAATTACAAAGCCGAAATTGGTACTTTATTAAAAGATTTACCTAAACTTTATGAAGCTAATAAACTAAAGGAACTTTCAAAAATAAAAACAGAGAACATAATTAATTTAAACAAAAACTAAAATGAAAAAATTACTATTTATTATTGCTATTTTATTTGTAGGAACAACTGTAAACGCTCAAAAATTCGCAAAAATGGATAAAAGCCCATTGGATCGCGCATACTATCCAGATGGTGCTCCACACAGAACTTTTGAAAAAGATCTTATTAAACAAAAAGCCATGACACCACAAATTAGAGTTACTTATTCTCGTCCAGAAAAGAAAGGAAGAGATATTTTTGGTGGTTTATTAAAATATGGTGAGGCATGGAGAGTTGGAGCTAACGAGTCTACAGAAATTTTATTTGAAAACGATGTAAAATTTGGAGGAAAAAATATTAAAGCTGGACGTTACACAATTATTATTATTCCTACAGAAACAGAATGGACTTTAAAGCTAAACACAGCGCTTGATGGTTGGGGTAATTATGGTTATGATGCAAGTAAAGACATTGCAAGTGTAAGTGTACCAACTTCTAAAAGTAATAAAGTAATAGAAAATTTATCTATTGCCCTTTACGAAGCTTCGGCCAACACAGTACATTTAAAAATTGGATGGGATTCTACAATTGCTGAGTTCCCTATACTAATTAATTAATAAGTATAACTTATTTAAATTGGTTAAAAACCTAATTTTAAAACACTTTTGAAAATTCAAAAGTGTTTTTTTTATATAATCTGAATATTAAATTACCATAAAAAATAGTAATAGTAAAGACTATCTAAATTTATTATAATTCAAAAGAAAAAAGTCTCTATCAATTTGTAGAGGCTACAATATAAAAATACTTTATAGATTATTTAGTTATTAACCAATATTTTATACTCCCAAGCTTCTAATAATAAGGTTTCTTCGTTAAATTCTAATTTCCCATTTACCATATAATCTATATACTTCCCTTTTAGTGGTAAACTAATTTCTATCGATTCATTAGATAAGTTTGCTATATATATAATTCTACTTCCATTTTTACTCCTTTTAAATGCTAAAACATTATTATTAGTAGTATCTATATTTATATAAGATGCAGCATCTTTCCCTCCATTTAATGCAGAACTTGTAGTTTTTAATTTACCTAATTTTTCTAATAACTTCCATGTTTTTCCTTTAGTATGTGGAAAACTATCTTTTTCGAAAAATAATAATTTATGGTCTAAGTCGTATTCTTGACCTGAATAGATTAAAGGCATTCCAGGCATTAAAAAACTTAGTGCTGTCATAGCTTCGCTATTATTTACCATGCGCTCTTTTATAGTTCCATTCCAAGAATTTTCGTCATGATTGGTAACAAAGTTCATTAAGATATCGTCTGCTTCGTAACGCTCTTTAGTAGTTGTCATATACTCTGTAAATGCAGTTGCGCTTACTTCACCTTTAGCTAATTTATTCATCATATGGTGTCCATCCCAAGCGTAAGCCATATCAAACAAACCTTCTTTTAATAATGCTGGCTCCCAAGCTTCTGCAAGCATGAAAATATCTTTTTTAGCTCGTAATTCTGGAATGGCTTGTTGCCAAAAATCTGTTGGTACAGAACCTGCAACATCACATCTAAAACCATCGACTCCTTCTTTGGTTATCCAAAAACTCATGTCATCAATCATTTCTTTACGCATCTCTTGGTTATCGTAATTTAAATCTGCAACGTCTGTCCAATCTGTATCTTTAGGATGAATAACTTCTCCTTTATTATTTTGCGTATAAAATTCTGGATTGTTTTTTAACCAAACATGATCCCAACCTGTATGGTTTGGTACCCAATCTAAAATAACATATATACCATTATCATGCGCAGTATTTATTAATGCTCTAAAATCTTTAATAGTTCCAAATTCTGGATTAATAGCTGTAAAGTCTGAAACTGCATAGTAACTTCCTAAATATTTGGATTGCTCTGCTTCTGGAAAATCTGTTGCAAATTTGCTATTTTCTCCTCCTGTGGCTTTTCGTTTTGTTTCTGAAATTGGAAATATTGGCATTAACCAAATCACCTTAACGCCTAATTGTTTTAACTGCGGAATGTCTTTTGTAAACGCTTTAAAAGTTCCTTCAGGTGAATATTGACGAATATTAGCTTCATAAATAACAGCTGTTTCTAAGTCTTTATCCGAAATTGGCTGAAGCGCTACTTTTTTGTCTAAAGATGTTTCGGCTTCAACTTGCTTTTTTTCTTGCCTACAAGCAAATATTGATAAAATGGCTAAGGATAAAATTAGTTTTTTCATAGTTGTATTTATTTTAATGCTTCTAATAAAATGATATTTGTATCTGGTTGTATTGTAATGTTTCCGTTTTTTATTTCGAATGTTTTTTCTGAATAAAAATCTTTAACTTTTAGTCCGTCTTTAAAAATTGAAGACACATCTATTGTAAACACTTCTTTAGGTAAAACCAACCCAATAATTACTTCATCTTTAAAATTACCTTTGCTAAAACTTCTACTAAAAACATAAGGTTTTTCGCTAATCATTTTATGTTGTCCCGCACCAACTGCTGGATGGCTATTTCTAAATTGCCCTAATTTTTGCCAATGAATTAGAATGTCTTGTTTTTGAGATAGTTCTTCCCAATTCATAAAACTTCTTAGCGTAGCATCGCCCTGTGTACCATTAATAGTTAGACTTCTTGCGGACTCGTCTCCATAATAAATTTGCGAAGTTCCTGGAGACAATAATAATCTTGTTGCAGTTTCAAAAGATTTTTCTCTGTTTTTATCAAAGGGTTGCCCATCGTCGTGAGAGGTTAAATAGTTTAAAATTCCGTAGTGTTTTAAATCTGTATTTAAAATAGAATCGTAGCGTTTAAATTGCTCTTCATACGTTTTTCGCGATGCATTCCATTTAAATTCAAAGTTTATTAAGCTATTAAAAGCAGCATTAAAATAGTTTACTTTTTTATCACTAAAATTGTAAGTTGTTCCAGAAGAAATATTATAACCATAAACTTCACCAACCAAATAAAAATTATTATCGTCTAAAATTTTAGTTGGATTATTCTGTTTAAATTCCGCGAAAGCGTTATCGCAAACAGTTTTAAATTCTTGCCACACATATTCTTCGGTATGCTTAACTGTATCTACTCTGTAGCCATCGATACCAAAATCTAATATATAGTCGCTTAACCATTTCATAATATAAAAACGAGGCGCACGAGGATGTCCTGTTTTTTTAAAAAAAGCATCCAATTCTGCAATCTCTTCTTCGTAACGACCCTCGGCTTTCCATTTTTCTATTAATTGTGGTGGCAAATCTACTGCTTCATTACTTTCGGTTTTAATATCTGGAAGATTTTCTACCAAAGTACAAGTTATGGTGTTTTCGAAATTTTTATAATCGCATTTTGGTCCAGTTCTTACCCAATCGCTTGGCCAAACTGGATCTTTATCTGTTACTGGTCCTGTGTGGTTTATAACAGCATCTAAAACTACTCTAATGCCTTTTTTATGTGCAGCGTTAACCAAGTTTTTTAAATCTTCTTTGGTGCCTAAATTTGCATCGATGTTTGTCCAATCTTTTGTCCAATAGCCATGAAAACCGTAAGTGTTTCCAGTGCCTTCGTTAGTTGAGCCATGAATTTGCTCTACAATTGGAGAAATCCAAATGGCGTTAACGCCTAAGTTTGTAAAATAATTATCTTCAATTTTTTGAGTGACTCCTTTTAAATCTCCTCCTTCAAAACCACGTAACACTCCTGCTTCTTTATTTCTATTATAACTAATATCGTTTGTTTTATCTCCATTATTAAACCTGTCTGTTAGCAAAAAATACAAGTTTGCAGCTTCCCAAACAAATGGTGTTTTTGCAGTTTCTTGTCCTTGACTTCTTGCTATATCTATAGTCGTTTTTTTGTCAGTTTTACAACTGAAAGCAAGAAGTATTGTTGCTATTAAAAGTTTGTTTTTTATCATTTTTGCTTAATATTTTATTTGTGCTTCAACTTCTTTTAAAGTATTCCATTTTACATTAAAACTTAAAGTCATTTTAACTTCATTATAATTAAAATCTATTTTTTTTCTATTTAATTTTATACGCTTTGGTTTTTTAGGAAAATTATGAATTACAACCTCAATTCTTTTAGTTGAAATTGAATAATGCGCTCCTATTTTGGCTTCAAACTCAATATCCAAACGTTTTTTACAAGTTTCTGCTTCAAATTCTAAAATTTCGTATTTACCTTTTTCGAAAGCATTTTTAGTTTTTCCATCGTCATTATACAATTTGCATTCACTTTCTTTTACTGAAGCATCAAAATAATAATGCAAATCGAAAGAGTTTCCACTGTATTCTACTGTACTTTGCATTGGTTTTGCCATTGGAATAAAAGCACCACCACGAACGTAGGTTGGAATGTTATTTTCTTCAGTTTTTACGGTTACCGTTTTTCCTCCAGCTACTTTTTTATTTGTATAAAAATTAAACCAATTACTGCTTTTTGGGAAGTAAATATCTGTTTCGGTTTGGTTGGGATTTACAATTGGAGTGACCAAAAAATCATTTCCCCAAAGGTAGGTTGCTGCGTTATTTAGTAATTGACGATTATCGTCTTCTTCAAAAAATAAAGGTCGCATTAATGGTGCTCCAGTTTGGTTGTTATCGAATACTAAATTGTAATTATAAGGTAATAATTTATAGCGCAACTCGATTGCTTGTTTTGCTAATGCTTTAGCTTTATCACTTCTAAACACTAGTTCTGCTGGCACATCTTCTTGTGCATGTGGCCTGTAAACAGGTTGAAACACACCATATTGTAACCATCTTACATAAAGCTCATCGTCAAGATTAGCACCTGCAAAACCACCTAAATCGCTATGCATGTAAGCCAACCCTTGCATACCCATTTGCAATGCAATTTCAGGTTGAGATTGTAATCCTCCCCAAGTTCTATTAACATCTCCAGACCAAGGTATTAACCCATAACGTTGGGAACCAGAACTGCCTGCTCGCATTAAAATAAATGGTCTGGTATTTGGAAAATTGTCGTGATACATCTCTTGCACTAATTCTGCCCAATTATGACCATAAATATTATGAACCTCATCTGCAGTGCCATTCGCATGTATTAATTTTGAAGGATGCACTTCTGGTTCGCCTAAATCTCCCCAAAAACCAGAAACACCAAGATTTGACAATTCACTATAAATATTTTTAAACCATTTTTTTCCATTAGGATTGTAAATATCAATTAATCCTGTGTTACCAAAATAGAAATCGAATGTAAAAGGATTTCCAATGGAATCTTTAGCTAAAACATTTTTGTTTACAGCTTCTTCCCAACGATTAGAAGTTGTTAAAACAAATGGTTCTGTAACTAAAATGGTATTAACGTTATTCTCTTTTAATCCTTTAATCATTTGTTTAGGATTTGGAAAAGAATCGCGATCGAAATCAAGATTGCCCATTGTGCCAGTAATGGTTTTACCAAACCAAAATATATCTATAATAATAGCGTCTAAAGGAATGTTTTCGTCTCTAAATTTTTGAGCAGTTTCTTCCACTTCTTGTTGCGAATGGTATCCAAATCTACTTGAAAAATTACCCAAAGCCCAACGCGGTAGCATGGGTTGTCTTCCTGTTAATTTTGTGTAATTTTTGGTGATGTCTAACCAAGAATCGCCAACAACTATCTGATAGGTTTTTCGACCAGAAATAGTCTCGTAAGTTAATGTGTTGTCTGCTTTGCTATCTAAATCTAAAAAACCAATTGGTGCATTATCAAAATGAATTAAATATTGGTTTGAAGACGCTACAATTGGCATTGTGTAATTCATTAATTTGCTTTCGGTTTCGTAACCATAATCTGCTTTATTGTAAAGTTCTAAACGATGACCTCGACGATTCATGCCTAATGCTCTGGCTCCTGTACCATACAAAACCTCGTTTGGTTTTAAGTTAAATTGAATGGTTTCTAAACTATCGTTTTTAACATAACCTGCTTTTTCTGAAATAACTTCTTTGTCTTTATACCAATAAGAAATATGAAAGGGTTCTTTTTTTATATGTATAGTTAAATCTTTAGATTTTAGAAGTAATTCTAAATCATTTTCGGTGTACGAAACCTCTGAAAACTCATCGCTTAAAACAACTGCGTGAGAATTTTTTATTTGTTTGGTTTCGCCAATTGGAAAGAAAGTAGTTTCTACAATTTCTGAAGTATAAAATTGAACTTTATAGTTTCCGTCTGAAACCTTTATTTGTAATTGATTATCATTAAATTTAGCATTAATAAATGTTCTCTTTTTTAAACCTTCTGGAAATAACCAAAGCATGGCTTCTTCAAAATTATTTTGCCAAAGTGCTTCGTCATGTTTGCCTTCTGGAACGATTTTAGATTTTATATTTTCTGAGGGGAATCCTGAATTTTCTAATACATCAATCATACTAATCATATCTTTAACCGTTTGGCTAATTTCATTGTAGGCTGTATTATCGCCTTCTTTTCCGCCAGCTAAAAAATAAATTTTTGTATCTTTAATACTTCCTTTCGATTTTGAAAAAGAAGTCACTTCTGGTGCAAACCAAAATGCTGGAGAATACACACCTATTTTACCAAAAACATCAGGATGTTTTAAAGCCGCATAATGCGAAATTAATCCACCCATTGAGCTTCCAAAAATGGCTGTATTTTTTTTATCTTTTTTGGTTTTATAATTTAAATCGATGTGTGGTTTTAATGTGTTTACAATAAACTCTAAATAAGCATCACCTTCTCCACCTCCATATTTAGTATTTTTCCATGGCGAATATTCGTCTAAGCGTTTATCTCTTCCATTATCGATACCAACAACAATTACTTTTAAGTTTTTTTCATTATATAATCTGTTTAGTGTTTCATCTACATGCCATTCTCCATAATTAGACGTGCTTTTATCGAAAATATTTTGTCCGTCGTGCATGTACACGACTGGGTAATTTTCGGTTGATTTTTCATAATTAGGCGGCAGATATATCCAAATGCGACGCTTTCTATTTAATTGCGGAATTTCAAAATTTTCGGATAAAATAGTAACGTTTTTAGTTGCTGTAGAAACGGTTTTAAAATCGAAAAGGTTTGTCCAACCCGCTATTTTAGCCTTTAATGTATCTTTTGGTTTGCTAAATTTATAGTTACGGTTTTCTACTGCTAAACCTTTATTTGTACATTCTACAGAATCCCAAGAGCCTTGCGTAAATTTAAATAATAAACCCTGTTCTTGTTTAGGCAGCGTAATAGAATAGCTTCCGTTTTGTTGTTGTAGTTTATACTTTTTGTTTCCGCCAGTCCAGCCATCAAAATTACCAGAAATGTAGATGGATGCGTTTTTTGGTGTTTCATCTGGAACGTCTTGAACGATTATTGTTACTTGCCCAGATGCCAGCTGAAAGTTAAAAAGTAGAACAAAAATTATAAATTTTTTAAGCATCTAATTAGTTATTATTAAATTCATTAAGTATTGGTAAAGCTTGGTTTTCAAAATTATATAATGTTTGATTTTCCCAAGAAGAACCATTTTCTGAATTTATTCCATTAAACGCCACATAAGCGCCTTCCCAATAACAAAATCCAACGCCTTTATTTGTTGAAAGAATAATTTCTTTAATTTTCTTTAGATAATTTCTCTGTCCTTGAGGAGTTGCAGGATATTGTGGTAAAATTAAATGCTCATCTAAACCAACTATATTATTTGTTAGGTCGTTCCATTGTAATGAAAATGGATAAGCAGTTTCGGCAATTAAAATATCTTTATTATATGTTGTACTTAAATTTGTAATTGTTGATTTTAATGTATTCAAATTTTTTCCATGCCATATTGGATAGTAGGATAAACCTATAATATCGTAATCTACTGTTTTAATTTTATCGAAAAACCAATCTGAACCTTCTAATCCAGCAAAGTGCATAATTACTTTTGTTGTTGCCGAATTTTCCCTTACAGCCTCGACTCCTGTTGATAATAAAGCAATAAATTGATCTTCGTTATTAATAGCTCCATAGGGAAATAAAAAACCTGAATTTATCTCATTACCAATTTGAATATAATCTGGCTCGATCTCCAACATTATATCTTTTGTGTAGTTATAAACATTATTTTTAATAACACTATAACCCTCGCCTGTCCAAGCACTTGGCGTTTGTTGTTGTTCTGGATCTGCCCAAAAATCTGAATAGTGTACAGTAAGCCAAACTTTTAAGTCTTTTAATTTCACTTTTTGTGCTAATGCTTTAACCTCTTCCATTGCTGAGTGACTAGTCGCTGGATTGTGCCAAATGCGTAACCTAATTGTGTTTACTCCATTATTTTTTAAAGTTGTTAAAACATCTTCATCTTGATTATTTAGATTATAAAAAATAGTATTAGCTGCTTCTATTTCTGGTAATGAAGATAAATCTACTGAACTGATAAAGGCATTAGAATCTGGTACCTCATCATTATTTACCTTATCTTTTGCACAGGAAATTAATGCTACTAAAAATAGCAAAGTGTAACAAAATTTTAAATGGTTTTTATATTTCATTTCTAAAATTAATTTCTTAAAAATTTTTTATTTTAAAAGCGTTGCTTTGTTGTAAACAACAAACTTCCTTTTTCCATTAAGTTTATGCTATCATTCCAAATCATTGTTTCATCAGTAATAATATTTTTTAAGGATTTTCCTTTTAGCCCAATTTCCTCATAGCGTTTTAAATCTAAAGTTATTGGTTTTTCATTTTTATTAATAATTAATACAACTGTTTCGCCTTCTATAATTCTAAACAAAAAATAAGTGCCCATAAATGGAGCAAAATGAATGGTTTCTCCATCATGAATCGCTGCGCTATTCTTTCTATAATTTAACACTTTCTTTAAAAACCTTTGCATGTTTTTTTGAGCATCGCTTAGTCCTTTGCCTGTAAATGCATTTGTGGTATCTCCTTTCCAACCACCTGGAAAATCTGTACGTATTAATCCATGATCGCCTGGTTTTGCAAAGTCGTCCATTAAAATTTCTGTACCATAATACAACTGTGGAATTCTTGGTAAAGCCAATAAATAACATAATGCCATTTTAGTGTTTGGGATATCTCCTTTTAGTTGCGTGAAAATGCGACTCATATCGTGATTGTCTGGAAAAATCATAATATCTTTTGGTGAGGTATATGCAAAATCGTTGGCTAATCCTTCATACATTTTTACTAATCCTTTATCCCATTTTTCAACTTCATTTAAAGCTTCAACTGTATTTTTTTGCATCGCAAAATCCATAGTTGATGTTACATTAGAAACGTAACCATCCTTATTGTTTGCTCCTGTTTGCCAATACCCAATTAGTAGTAGGTTATAACTCCATTCTTCACCAACAATACTAAAATTAGGATATTCTTGCATGATTGCACCAGCCCAATTTGCCATAAATTTTTTGTCTGGATAAGGGTAGGTATCTTGTCTAATTCCGCTCAAATTTAGCGTCTCTATCCACCAAATTGAATTTTGAGTAATGTATTGAGCCATATATGGATTTCGCTGATTTAAATCTGGCATTGCAGAAACAAACCATCCATTTGCTAATTCATTTTTATCTCTTTTGGATGCATATAAATCTTGATTTGCAGTGCGTCTATGATTGGAGTTGTTTAATGGTTTATTATTCTCAAAACTCTCTTGCTGGTTTACCCAATTTTTAAATGGCAAATCTTGCATCCACCAATGCTCGCTACCACAATGGTTTGCGACTTGATCCATAATTAAGCCGATACCTTTTTCTTTGGCTTTACTCGATAATTCTTTATAATCTTTTAAGCCTCCAAAACGTGGATCTACTTTATAAAAATCGGTCATGGCATAACCATGATAAGACGATTCTGGCATGTCGTTAATTAACAATGGACTGGACCAAATTTGTGTAAAACCCATATTTTGAATATAATCTAAATGCTGAATAATTCCTCGAATATCACCTCCATGTCTACCATAATCGTGTTTTCTATTAATAGTTGATTCTTTTAAAAGATTAACTTTTTCTGCATCTTCATTTATGTTTGTTTCATCTAAAAAAATATCGTTTGAGCTATCTCCATTTGCAAAACGATCTGGAGTAATTAAATAAATTACGTCACTACTATTAAAACCTTGAAAATCTGAAGCTTCCCTTTGTCTATCTTTTAACACGTAAGTTTGATTTAATTGTTTTCCATCTTTAAAATTAAAATTGATATTAAATTGTCCTGCTTTAGTTTCTGGTGAAACATAAAGATCTATAAACAAATAGTTTGGACTATCTGCTTTGTGGACTTTTACTATCTCAACTCCAAAATAACTAATACTTGGTACTGCTTTAGAAATATTAGGATGTTTAACCAATAATTGAAATTGCGAATCTGTAAAACCTATCCACCAATTTGGTGGTTCTATTTTTTCGATATCCTTTTTTATTTCTATAACTATTTCTTGAGTACAATTTTTTTTCGAAGTGTTTTTACAAGACACACCTATAACCATTACTATGGCTATTAAAATGTGTGTTGTAAGCTTCATGTTTTTTTATGTTTTAAACTTTAACCAAATTATTTGGCGAAATTGTTACTTGATTATTATTTACAATTATGTCTAAATCGTTTTGTCCTTCAAGTTTAAAAGTTGTTTCGTTTTGAGATACATTTACCTTAACAATCTGGTCTCTAAAATTAACTTTAAAGGAATACGCTTTCCATTGTTTTGGGATACGAGGTTCGAAATTTAAGGTGTCATTTTTAATACGCATGCCTCCAAAACCTTCTACAATACTCATCCAAGTTCCAGCCATAGATGTAATATGAAGCCCTTCTTCAACTTCTTTATTATAATCGTCTAAGTCTAATCGAGACGTTCTTAAATAAAATGTGTAAGCTTGATCCATTTGATCTAATTTTGCAGCTTGAATACTGTGTACACAAGGTGATAAAGAACTTTCGTGAACTGTAAAGGGTTCGTAAAAATCGAAATGACGTTTTAATTCTTCAGAAGAAAATTGATCTTCAAAGAAATAAAAACCTTGCAAAACATCTGCCTGTTTAATATATGGCGAACGTAATATTCTGTCCCAACTCCATTTCTGGTTTATTGGTCTATCGGTTTTAGGTAAATCGGCAACAGTAATTAATTCTTTATCTAAAAAACCGTCTTGTTGTAAGAAAATTTTATGTTTTTTAGAGTAAGGAAAATACATATTATCTGCTACTTTCTTCCATGCATGAAGCTCTTCGTGTGTAATTTTTGTTTTACCAGAAATACGCGAATAATCTTCAGAATAGCTTTCTTTTATTATTTCTATATTTTCTATTGCATAATCAATACACCATTTTGCTAAATAGTTTGTGTACCAATTATTATTAATGTTATTCTCGTATTCATTTGGACCAGTAACACCTAAAATAACATATTGGTTTTTTTCTATTGAAAAAGTAGCGCGTTGATGCCAAAATCTTGCAATACCAATAAGTACTTCCAGTCCCATTTCTGGTATGTAAGAGTAGTCTCCTGTGTAGCGATAATAGTTAAAAATGGCGAATGCTATGGCTCCATTTCTGTGTATTTCTTCGAAGGTAATTTCCCATTCATTATGGCATTCTTCACCATTCATAGTTACCATTGGATATAAAGCTGCTCCATTTTTAAAACCTAATTTTTGTGCGTTTTCTATTGCTTTTTCTAAGTGGTTGTATCTGTATTTTAATAAGCTACGTGCTACATTTTGGCTTTTAGTAGCCATGTAAAACGGAATGCAATAGGCCTCTGTATCCCAATACGTGCTTCCTCCATATTTTTCACCTGTAAACCCTTTTGGACCAATATTTAATCGCGAATCTTTGCCTAAATAGGTTTGATTTAATTGAAATATATTAAAACGAATGCCTTGTTGTGCTTTTACATCGCCTTCTATGGTAATGTCTGACATTTCCCAAATTTTAGACCAAGCCTTTTTTTGCTTTTCTAAAAGTGCATTAAAGCCTAATTTAGTTACTTCTTTTAATGCCTTTTTTGCTATTGAAACCAATTCACTTTTAGGATAATTTCTATCTACAGTATATCCACCAAATTTATTAATAGCGTAAGTGTCTCCTTTTTTTACAGAATATTCGTAACTAAATGTTGCAATACTTGCATCTGCACTAATGTTAGGTTCTATTAAAACAGACTTGTTATTTATAAAAACCTGGGACTCCATAAATGTACAAGTATAAAAATCTGTTTTCATTGTTTTTGCCTGAATAAAGGCTTGATGATTTTCGTGACTAACGTTTAAGGTGTCCCAAAATTTATCGTCCCAATTGGTGTCTTCATTTGTTATACCACTATCTAAATATGGTTGAAATGTTATTTTAGCGTCACTATTAATTGGTTTAATTTCGTAATTAATAGCACCAACTTCGTCATGACTTAAACT
>Ga0114956_1002679_pt1 | contig 13947 bp, 9 predicted proteins | sample MaitaG_FD_87304 | JGI IMG/M metagenome (GOLD analysis project Ga0114956, IMG submission 87304) | Marine algal microbial communities from Maine, USA - Maine_Asex2 metaG | ecosystem: Host-associated > Algae > Red algae > Unclassified | place: Maine, USA | collected 2015-01-05 | reverse complement strand
GGAGCGAATAGCTAAAGGTATAGACCATGCCATTAAAAAGAAATCGGCCTTTATGATTATCTCAAAATCAGGTGGAGCGCGAATGATGGAAAGTGCATTTAGCTTAATGCAAATGGCTAAGGTGTCAGCCAAACTAACCCAATTAGCTAAAGCTAAACAACCTTACTTATCCTTTTTAACCGACCCTACAACTGGAGGTGTAACCGCATCATACGCTATGTTGGGCGACATTAATTTTGCCGAACCGGGAGCGCTAATTGGCTTTGCAGGCCCAAGGGTAATTAAAGAAACCATTAAACAAGATTTACCTGAGGGTTTCCAACGTTCAGAGTTTTTGCTCGAACATGGATTTTTAGACTTTATAGTTTCTCGCCACGATTTAAAGCAAAAAATTGGGGTAATGATTGGTTTGTTTAAAGGGTAACTTCACAATTATTTGCTTATAATTGAATTGCTCCAAGCTGTTTGGCAATTCCAAAACCCTTGTATTTTTCATTACTCAATATCAATGGATTGCTATGATTCAAATGTATAAAATGAACCTTCTCCTTTTCATTGGCAGGTAAGTCTTTTAGCAGTGCTGTAGTTTGCTCAATAGTAGGATGAGGTATTTTGGATATATCGCGTCCAGGCAATTCATTCATATTTAAGAAAGTACCATCCAGCAATGCATAATCTACTTTTTGTATTTCATGCAATAAACTTTTATCCCAAAGGTTCCAAGCATCAATATCAGGTATAAATAGCAATGATTTTTTTAATCCAGTAATTTTAAACCCAACAGTTTCAGAATGCTCATCTCGGTGCGGTACCAAAAATGGGGTAATGTTTAATGCATCCGAAAGTATAATTGCAACTTCATTTTCTAAAATATTTAAATTCAAATTGTTTTGTGCAATCTCAATCCAAGGAGCATTTGCTTTTAGAAACTGCTCCATTCTAGGCATAACATAAGTAGGTAAGTTTTTTGCATTGTACCCTTCCTTACCAAAATGCATCAAACCTGTATAATGCCCCACATGAGCATGTGTTAAAAATATCCCTGATAAATATTCACCTTTTGGAGGATGATGCTCATCAAAATGCAACATTTGTTCTTTAATATCTGGGGTAGCGTCAATTAAATATCTTTTTCCATTGCTATGGTCAATTATACCTAAACTTGCAGCATAACGTTTACTTTCAGGCTTAAATTTGTGAGGCAAACAACAGGGTAGGTAGCATCCTAGTTGCGGAAAACCGGCATCTTGTGCAATGCCTAATATGATAATTTCAATTTTACTCATGCTACAATCATAAAGCTAATTAAAGTTGTTTGACTAAGAAAACAGCTTATTTAAATTAAAAACTGAGTAAAATGGTAACTAATATTAAAAAACACATATCTTTGCGCTCGATTTAAAGGACTAAAAATTATAACAGCAAATGGCTGGATTAGCAAAAGAAAGAAAAGTAGAGTTATTCAAAGAATATGGAAACGGTGAAAAAGATACCGGTTCAACTGAAGCTCAAATTGCAATGTTAACTGAACGCATTGCACACATGTCTGCACACTTACAAACCAATAAGAAAGACCACGGTACACGTAGATCATTATTAACGTGTGTTGGTAAGCGTAAAAGTTTATTAAACTACTTAATGCGTAAAGATTTGGAAGGTTACAGAGCATTGTTACCAAAATTAGGATTGCGTAAGTAATCAATCTCCAATTTTTTTGCAGTACTATGCCATTGCCTTTTATTAAAGGTTAATGCATCATTTTAAAAACAAAACATTATGAGCACATTAGGTGTAACACATTCCTTTGACCAAGGGGATGGTAGAACTATTTCTATCGAAACAGGTAAATTAGCCAAACAGGCTGATGGTTCTGTAGTTGTAACAATGGGTAAAACCATGTTGTTGGCTACAGTAGTAAGCGCGCACACAGTAAAAGAAGGACAAGGATTTTTCCCTTTAATTGTTGATTTCCAAGAAAAATTTGCTGGTGCAGGTAGAATACCTGGTAGCTTTCAAAGAAGAGAAGGTAGACTAAATGATGATGAAATATTAGTTTCTCGTTTAGTTGATAGAGCACTAAGACCACTGTTTCCTGATGGTTACCTTTTTGATACGCAAGTGATCATTAATGTAGTGTCATTAGATCCTGAAGTTAAGCCTGATGCATTGGCAGCCTTTGCGGCATCATGTGCATTAAGTGTTTCTGATATTCCTTTTCAAGGTCCAATTAGTGAAGTAAGAGTAGCCAGAGTTAACGGTGAGCACATTGTTAACCCAACAACTTCTCAATTAGCTGAGGCAGATTTAGATATTATGTTGGCTGCTAGTGCAGAAAATATTGTAATGGTTGAGGGTGAAGCCCATGAAGTGCAAGAAGAAGAATTATTAAAAGCAGTTGAAGTTGGCCATGAAGCAATTAAAATTCAATGTAAAGCTCAATTAGATTTAGTTGCTAAGATTGGTGGTGTTACTAAGCGAGAATACATAGCTCCTGAAGAGAATGAAGAAATTTACAACAAGATAAACGACTTCTGTAGAAGTAAAATATATGCTGTTGCAAGTAAAGGTTTAAGCAAGCCAGAACGTAAAGAGGGTTTTGCTGCTGTAAAAGAAGAAATGAAAGCTCAATTTACTGAAGAGGAATTAGCTGAAAATGGACACTTTATTAGCAAGTACTTGTACAAAGTTGAAAAGGATACCATTAGAAAAATGGTAGCTGATGAAAAAATTAGATTAGACGGTCGTAAGCCAGATGAAATTCGTCCTATATGGATGGAAGTTGATTACTTACCAAATGCCCACGGTTCAGCTGTATTTACTAGAGGTGAAACTCAATCATTAACAACAGTTACCTTAGGTGGCAAGCGTGATGAGCAAATGATAGATAGAGCAACTGAATTAACTTATTCAAACTTTATGTTGCACTACAACTTTCCACCATACTGTACTGGTGAAGTTAAAATGCAAAGAGGCACAAGTAGAAGAGAAGTTGGGCATGGTAACTTAGCTCACAGATCAGTGAAAAGAGTATTACCGCCAGAAGAAGAAAATTCATACACAATCCGTATAGTTTCTGATATTTTAGAAAGTAACGGTTCATCATCAATGGCAACTGTTTGCGCAGGTTCGCTAGCATTGCATGATGCTGGTATTAAAGTTAGCAATCACGTAAGTGGTATTGCAATGGGTTTAATTAAAGATGAAGACAGTGGAAACATTGCCGTACTTTCTGATATTTTAGGTGATGAAGATCACTTAGGTGATATGGACTTTAAAGTTACAGGTACTAAAAATGGTATTTGTGCTTGTCAAATGGACATCAAATTAGATGGATTAACATTTGATATTTTGAAAGATGCATTAATGCAAGCCAAAGAAGGAAGGTTACACATTTTGGATTTAATGGAGAAGAGTATTGAAGCTCCAAGAGAAGAAATGAAATCTCATGTACCAAGAATTGAGAAGATTTATGTTGACAAAGAAGACATAGGCGCAATTATAGGTCCTGGAGGTAAAGTAATTCAAGAATTGCAGAAAGAAACTGGAACGACCATTTCTATTGAAGAAAAAGATGAGAAAGGTGAAGTGGTAATTTTAAGTACTGATGGTGAGGGCATGAAAGCTGCACTAGCAAAAATTAAAGGCATTACAATGAAAGCTGAGGTTGGTGAAGTATATGAAGCCAAAGTAGCTAGCATTATGCCATATGGTGCTTTTGTTGATTTTCTTCCTGGTCAATCAGGTTTATTGCACATTTCAGAAATTAGCCACAGCCGTTTAGAAAATATGGATGGTGTTTTTGAAGTTGGTGATTTAGTTAAAGTTAAATTGGTTGGAGTTGACAAACGCTCTGGTAAATTTAAATTATCAAGAAAAGTATTGATGCCAAAACCTGAAGCAGCTGCTGAAGGCGAAAGCGCTGAATAAGCAAAACATAAAATTTATTATACTAAGAGCCAATGGAAACATTGGCTCTTTTTTTATGCCCTTTAATCAATCCAATTTTAAGATTTAATCGTTTATGTTTTGAAATTAATAACAATGTTAAAATTCGAAATTTGTGGTGGCTAATAGCTTTTAATATTTGTGAATGGAATTATTTTCATAACCTGTTGGTTACTTATAATTGAATGCACGTCTTATCACTATTAATCGAACAATAGTTTATAAAAACACGTTTTAGGGCATTTTTTACAACATAACTTAAAAAGTTAATTGTTTATACAATAGACAGTGAACATTTTACGTGTTTATATAAAATAAATGAAAAAGTCAAGGCAAAGGAAACTTTTTTTAATCTTAGCCGTTAAATAATACAATATGCGACAACTCAAAATAACACAACAGATAACCAATAGAGATACTGCCTCTCTCGAAAAGTACCTACAAGACATAGGTAAAATCGATATGATTAACGCAGAAGAGGAAGCTGTATTGGCTAAAGAAATACGGGCAGGAAACATGCGTGCCCTAGATAAAATGGTACGCTCAAACCTACGATTTGTAGTTTCTGTAGCAAAGCAATACCAAAACCAAGGCTTAACCTTGAGTGATTTAATTAATGAAGGCAACCTAGGTTTGATAAAAGCAGCTCAGCGTTTTGATGAAACTAAAGGATTTAAATTTATATCGTATGCAGTTTGGTGGATACGCCAATCAATCATTAATGCATTGCTAGAGCAATCACGTTTGGTTCGGGTGCCATTGAATAAGCAAAACTCTTACAGTAAAATCAATAGAGCCGCATCTGATTTTGTTCAAGAATTTCAAAGAGAACCTTCAAAAGAGGAGTTGAAAGAAATTTTAGGAACGGATGTTTCTATAACTGAAATCAGAGACTTTTTAAATGGTAACAAAAAGCATTTATCTATTGATGCGCCAATGAAGCAAGATGAGGATGGATCTTTAAAAGAGTTGTTAAAAAATGAAGATGATATTCCTGATGATGATTTAATGAAGCAAAGTTTAACCAATGAAATTGCCCATGTTATGGCAGTACTTTCTGAAAGAGAAAGTGAAGTAGTGAAGTATTACTTTGGCATTAACTGCGAAACAAAGTATTCACTAGAAGACATTGGAGAAATTATGGGTTTAACTCGTGAAAGAGTTAGACAAATAAAAGAAAGAGCGCTAAGAAGATTAAGGAAAACTTCAAGAAGCCAAAAGCTAATACAGTATTTAGCTTAAATGATACATTACTTCAAAGTAAAAAGCCTTCTCATTTTTTTGAGAAGGCTTTTTTAGTTGAGATAAAGGGAAGTAATTTCAATTTGCGGTGAAAAAATGGGATAATTATCAAACAGTATATTCTTAAGTTTGTGATAGTAAAATAAAGATTTGCGAACTTCTAATCGTTCTCAGATAGCTATAGCTCGTTTTGCAATGAGTAAAATTTTAGATTAATCGATTGTATCGATTTATAAAATGACCAAAGAAATTAAAATAATAGAATGTCCACGTGATGCCATGCAAGGCATTAAAAAGTTAATACCAACTGAAAAAAAGGTGGAGTATGCCAATACTTTATTGAAGGTAGGCTATGATACTATTGATGTGGGTAGTTTTGTTTCACCTACCGTTATACCCCAAATGGCTGATACCGCTTTTGTTTTAGAGCAACTCGATTTATCTAACACTAAGTCAAAATTGTTAGTGATTGTAGCGAATGAAAGAGGAGCTTTTGATGCTTGCCAGTTTGAACAAATTGATTACTTAGGTTTTCCATTTTCAATTTCGGAGCAGTTTCAGCAAAGAAATACGAATGCATCAATTGATCAAGCCCTTATTAGGCTTAAGCGTATTAAAGAAATGGCAGATGCTAATAATAAAGAGCTGGTAGTTTATATTTCAATGGGTTTTGGCAACCCCTATGGAGAAGATTGGAATACCGAAATTGTGGAGAATTGGGTTGATCAAATTATTGACTTTGACGTAAATATCATTTCACTTTCCGATACAATAGGAGTAGCAGATAAGAAAAGTATATCCTATTTGTTTGGTGAATTAATCCCTAAGTATCCGCACATTGAGTTTGGTGCACATTTGCATACAGCCCCGCATAATTGGTTAGAAAAAGTGGAAACTGCTTATCAAAGTGGTTGTAGAAGATTTGATGGAGCCATAAGAGGTTTTGGAGGTTGCCCAATGGCCAAAGATGATTTGGTAGGTAATTTTCCCACTGAAAATTTACTGGAATATTTTAAGCAACAAGAAATTGATTTAAAGTTAGATCAAAACAGTTTTGATTTGGCAACTATTATTGCACTTAATATTTTTCCAGCTCATTAACTTCATCTTCTTTTACATGCTCTTTCCGCATTGCTTTGGGTAGTTTCCACCTACCTTTTTTTATAGCCATTTTTAATACTATCAAACCTACCAAGGTGCAAAATATTAAGGTCACAATAGATGTCTCTAGGCCAAAGGTACCACCGGTTAACAAGTCATTGCCAACTTCTTCAGTTTTAATAATGCCTTTTACTTCATTGCCAGATACTGGAATGTCTAATAAGCTACCTTGCACAAAATTCCATGTAAAATGTATGCCAATTACCAACCACAATCTTTGAGTTAACATGTAACAAGCTCCCAATAAAATGCCAGCTTCTATAGAAATTGCAACAGATGAAAATAGAGTAGCATTGGGATTAGATGCGTGAATAAACCCAAATAGTAAAGCTGAAATAACCAATGCTGCTAATGAACCTAGCCAGTCTTCTGTAATTCTAAAAATGATTCCTCTAAACGCCAACTCTTCCCAAAATGCTGCTGAAATCCATAACCCCATCCAACTTAAAATAATTAATGGCGAGCGCCATCCATTAACTGTAAAGCCGCCTGCAAAATAGATTATTACAAAACAAACCAACATCAATAATGCACCTAAAAGCATGCCTATGCCCAGTTCTTTTTTCCATTTTTTTAAGCTTAACTCAGGCAATGAATAACCTTCAAAAAACGTTTTGTAGAGCATGTATGCGGCTAAACTGCCAACTACCACGGCTATTCCACCAATAATTTGAAGCGTGCCACTTATTATAAGTTCTACATCATCACTAAACTCAATATATTCTGATAACTCATTACTTAACTCCATTATTAAACTGCCAATTAAATAGGGCAGAAAAACCATAAAGAGTGCTACAAAAATCCTAACTACGGGATGTGCCATTACTTTATGTCCCACAAATGGAGAGTCTAAGTTTTGTAATATTTTCATCTTACTCCAAAAATTGTACTTCCAATTCTAACCATAGTACTGCCACAATTAATAGCCAATTTATAATCACCACTCATTCCCATGCTAATGGTTTTAAAATCATCATCTTTCTTAAAACATTCAGTTTTCAATTGATTAAATATACTTTTCAATTTTTCAAATTCACTTTTCACCACTTTTTGGTCGGGGGTAAATGTTGCCATTCCCATAACACCTTCAATTTTCACAAACTTTAACTCACTATTCAATCTTATCAGTTCTTCTGTTCGAAATTCTTTCTTATCAAAACCACTTTTACTGTCTTCTTGCGCAATATGAAATTGTAACAATACGCTTACTTTTTTGTTAATTTTTGTAGCTTGCTTATTAATTTCCTTTAACAATTTGTAACTATCAACACTATGAATTAGAGCGACTTGCAAAACAATTTCTTTCGTTTTTTTAGTTTGCAATTTTCCAATAAAATGCCATTGAATGTCTTCAGGTAATTCTTTTGATTTTTCAACCAATTCTGCAACTCTGTTTTCACCAAACGAGCGTTGTCCTTCATTGTAAATTGCCAAAATATCTTCAACAGGTTTTGTCTTAGAAACAGCAATTAATTGCACATCCTTTGGCAATTCTTCCTTTAAATTGTGAAATTCAGTTATGTTTGGCACAGTTTTTTAATGTTGTAAGTAATGGCAAATATCTTTAAAATAATTATTACTGCTTTAGCAATTTCAATTCTTATATTTTCTTGTATAAGAGAAAAAATTGAAGAAAAACCCGCTGATGTGGTTACCAAAGAGCAAATGATTCAAATATTTGCTGATATACATATAGCGGAAGCTGCAATGTATGAAAATCGCTTTTATCCAGATACGCTAAAGGTAAACAAGCCAATGCTATATAACCAACTGTTAAAGTCTCATAAGCTCACTCATGAGAGTTTCGATAGAAGTTACAATTATTGGTCAACAGAGCCTAAAGTAATAGATGAAATTTATGAGCAAGTAATAATTGAATTAACCAAAAGAGAATCAGCAACTAAATAGGCATTTTTACCGTTATAATTACCTAGGAATACGTTTATAATTGCATATGGTTTTTTGCACTACATAACGTAACTTTGAAATTGGTTAAATATTATAGCATTTCATGAACAAATTTTTTACGCTAACAGCCTGCCTGCTTTTTAGTGTTTTTCTATTCTCAAACAACTGTATGATGTATCCAGTTGCCCTACAACAAAGGGTAAATGATGCCAATGTTGTTTTAGAGGGAAGAATAATCGATCAACAATCCTTTAATACTGCAAATGGAATTCATACAGAACATCAGTTAAAAGTTTACAAAGTTTTTAAAGGGCAGTCAATACCGGCTATTGTTTCCGTAATTACAATTGGAGGTACGGTTGGCAATGAAGCTTTAGAGGTTTTCCCTAGTTTAAAATTGCAAAAAAAAGCAGTTGGTACCTTTATATTAGGAAACCCAGTTGAAACCAATTCACAATCAGCAGTGGATCCAAGTTATCATTTTAAAGCTATTTATAGCGGGCAGTCATATATTGCTTATGATGAAGTTGAAGCTTATGCGCATGGAGTTTTTGAGCGTTATGGAACAGGTAACATTTTGTATAATGCAATTCATGCGATTACCAATACATCACCCCAAATAGTTGAAAATTATTATTTATCGGGACAAAACTTTATAGGCATGTCAATGATGATGCCAATGGTAGATTGTTTAGATCCAAATGTTTTATCGGCAGGCACAAGAGATACATTAACTATTATTGGAAGTGGTTTTGGACCATGGGATACTGGTTGGGATAACGGAGGGAATTGCTTAGTTGAATTTAGAGATGCCAATAATGGAGGTGCTGGATTTTACCCAACTGCCTCTACACATATTTTGTCATGGACACCAACACAAATTGAAGTGTTAATTCCTACACGTGCAGGAACAGGCGATATAAGAGTTACTGATATGAGTTCGGTTAGTTCAACATCAGCAATGACGGTAGATATTTTTAATGCGCACTTGAACAGAAACAGCAATACACCAGGACCACCTCCACACTTTAGCCATTTGACTAACGACAATGGCAGTAATGGTTACACATTTCAATACAGCACAAATACGGCAAATGGTGGGGTTAACTTTAGCACACATGCAGGTGCACCTGCTGCCTTTCAACGAGCCGTAAATACTTGGAATACTACTACAGGTTTTAATGTAAATGTAGTAGGCACTACCACAGTAAATTTTGATAATAATGATGGAGTAAACGCTTGCTTTTTTGACAATGCCGCAGCACCATTACCAATGGGAGTTTTAGGAAGAAATTACAGCCAATATAGCTATTGCGGAAATTTATGGGAATTGGTAGGTTTAGATATTGAGTTTGTTAGAGATGGGACCAATGGTGTTAACTGGAATTTTGCAACAGCAACACCTATTCCAGCAGGAACAAGTGATTTTGAATCTACTGCCTTACATGAGTTGGGACATGCGCAACAAATGGGACACATTATTTATACTGGTGAAATCATGAATTGGTCAGCTACACAAGGCACACATAGCAGGGTGCCACATGCATGCCATGATATTGAGATTGGTCAATTTATCGCAGGTATTTCAACTCCTTATGTAGGAGCAGGGGTAGGGTCATGCAACTCTGGTAGCTATGCAACTCATCCGTCAATTGCGACAGGCACCACCAATGGTGCAGCTTGCGCAGGGCCTACTTATCCGGTTACAATTCCAGTTATTACACCACCAATGTCTACTTCAACTTGTTCGCCTAATACAATTTCTTTAATGGCGGCAGCTCCTGCACCAGCTGGGTATACATTTCAATGGTTTAATAATGGTGTTGCAATTGGCGGTGCCACGGCTCAAAGCTATAATGCTGCGGTTGCTGGCACTTATACTGTTGAATTAATTGGCGCTTGTCCAATACCAGCCTCTAATGGAGTTACAATTACTATTAGTGCAATGTCATCTTCACCAATTGTTACTCCCGATAGTATAGTTAATGTTTGCAGCAGTGGCAGCATTGTTTTAAGTTCTTCTATTGCTCCAGTAGGTGGTAGCTATCAATGGTATTTAAATGGTTCAATAATTCCATTAGCAACCAACCAAACATATAACGCCATGCTTTCTGGCCAATATTCGGTTGAGTTTACTGGCCCTTGCCCAAGTGGATTGTCCGATACAACGACTGTTATTTTTAGCACAACCCCAGCCACACCAGTTGCAAGTGCAAGTGGCTCAACATCTAATTGCACAGGTACTCCCATTAGTTTATCAGCAACTGCAACACCAGTTGGCTATGGCTATCAATGGTACTTTAATGGTACAGCAATAGCTGGAGCAACAATGCAGAATTATAATGCAATGGCTACAGGAAATTACACCGTTGTTTTTACGGGTCCTTGTCCATCTGTTGCTTCAAATGCAATAGCAGTATCAATTTCTAATACACCAACAACTCCAGTAATAAATACGGCCAATCCAACCAGCTTTTGCGCTGGCGATAGCGCAATTTTAAATAGCACAGTTGCTCCAACGGGTTATAGCTACCAATGGTATAATGCAGGGGCAATTATTCCAGGAGCTACTAATCAAACTTATACTGCACTTGTTTCAGGTGCATATTTCGTAGCATTAACAGGCCCTTGTCCGCCGGCCAATAGCAACGTTTTAAACATTACAGTTTCAGGAGCAGCAAGTCCTCCAACAATAACTGCTTCAGGCGCCACAACTTTTTGTACAGGAGATTCCGTTATCCTAAGCAGCACATTGGCTCCTGCAGGTTACAGTTATCAATGGTATTTAAATGGGATGATGATTTTTGGATCAACCAACCAAACTTTAGCTGTTTATGCAGCGGGTAATTATACGGTGCAGTTTACAGGCTTATGCACTAGCGCTCAGTCTGCCGCAACTACAACCATGGTGGTTAGTTCTTTGCCAGCACCAACAGTTACGCCATTAAGTCCAACTACAATTTGTGTTGCTTCAACTGTTACGCTGCAATCATCAGTTGCTCCATTAGGTTATGGTTACCAATGGTACTTAAATGGTATTTCCATTCCTTTGGCAACAATGCAAACTTATGTGGCCTCTACTGCAGGCGCATATACTGTTCAATTGGTTGGTTCTTGCGGTGGTGGCGCTTCAAATGCAATAAATGTAGTTGTGAATGCTATGGCAAGTGCTCCAATTATTAGTACCATGGGCAATGCAACAATATGCGTGGGCGATTCGGTGTTACTTACATCTACGGGCGCTGTGGGTGGCAATTCATATCAATGGTATTTGAATGGTTCATTAATTGCAGGAGCAAACAATCAAACTTATCATGCTAGTGCTGCAGGTAATTATTCCGCAGCCTTTACAGGAGTATGTCCAACAGGTCAGTCTGCAGCTTTTAACGTAAGCGTAATTGCACCTCCTACGCAACCAAGTATTACCACGCAAGGTGGTTCAACAGTAATTTGCTTGGGAACCAACTTTATATTAACCTCCAGTTTAGCGCCAGTAGGTTCTAACTATCAATGGTATTTTAATGGCATGGTATTGATTAACGATACATTGCAAACGTTAAATGCGTCTGCTGCCGGCAACTACAGTGTTCAAATAATGGGAACTTGCAATAGCACCCAATCAGCCATTGTTACTTTAACGGCATCAAGTGGACCAACAGCTCCAACAATAACAGCTTTGGGATCAACAACGTTTTGTACAGGCGGTAACGTAGTATTGCAATCTAACGCACCGCCAACGGGCTATACCTATCAATGGTATCAAAACGGTATTGCCATTCCTGGAGCAACCATAACATCTTATGTGGCAAATTTTGGAGGTAATTTTTCCGTTGCTTTTGTGCCATCTGCACCTGGCAATTGCCCTTCACCACAATCGGCTATAACAACGGTAACAGTAGTTTCAGCTCCTAGCGCGCCAAGCTTAGTTACAAGTGGTCCTTCTACTTTTTGTTTTGGAACAGTATTTACGTTAACAGGTGGAACTGCACCTGCAGGATTTGGCTATCAATGGCAACAAGGTGGTGGAAACCTGCCAGGAGCAAACTCTAACACCTACAACCCGGTAACCAACGGAACTTACACTTTGGTATATATTGATTCATCTATTGCTGCATGTAATTCGTTGGCTAGCGCTAGTGTAACAGTAACAATAATTGCAGCACCTGCAATACCTGTTTTAACCACACCAACTAATATAGCTTTTTGTATTGGAGACACTGCAACACTTGCGGCGGCAGCTGCTCCTGCAGGATTCGGATATCTTTGGTTAAGTGGAGGTATTCCGATTATAGGTGCCAATTCGCAAATATTTAAAACCCAAATGGCAGGCACCTACACTTGCCTTTATACAGATAGTAGCGCTGCAGCTTGCAACTCAGGGCAAAGCATAGTTACCACTGTTACGGTAAATCCCTTGCCTACAATTAATTTTGCAGGAGATACATTAATATGTCAACCAGGTACAGGGGCAACACTAGCTGATGAATCAACAGTATTAACGGCAAGTGGAGCATTAACTTATGAGTGGTACAATGCTGGAGGTTTATTACTCTCAAATATGGATACTGTATTAATCAACCAAGCGGGATTTTATACAGTTGTAGCAACAGATGCAAACGGATGTATGGCGAGCAGAACTATTCCTATTTCAGTTATATTTTGTGCCGGTCCTAACTTTACATCTATTAACTTAAACAGCACTTTAATTTTTCATGACTTAGATGAAAATGGAATATTTGATCCTAACGAAACGGTAATTCCAAATATTGGAGTTGAAATGATTAATAGCATTGAAACACCTACGTTAGCTGATGATACGGTAATTGCTACCTCAATAACTGATGCGAACGGTCACTTTTATTTTGCACCAATTGATACTTCTATTAAGGAAGTATACTTCAAATTTGCGCCTAAACTTTTTGGTTGGAGGCTAACCAATTATCAAAACAACTCTGCAGCGCCTATAGAGTTGTATGATAGCGATCCTGATGATAATACTGGCAGAACGGGTATGTATGCATTGTCACTTGGCGTTAACTCATTAGGTGTTAGTGCTGGTTACGTAACCTATTTTACTGGTATTGATAATTTAAATGTTGTTGTCCAAAATATTTTCCCTAACCCAGTTAAAAATCAATTAAACTTAGAAGTATTTTCTCCGACAAGCATAACTTCTTTTATTGATGTTACAAATATTGCGGGCAAGTCTATTTTAAGAAAAAGAGCGGAGTTAAAAAGTGGTTTAAATACATTAACCATTGAAACCAATGGGTTGGCTGAATCAATTTATTTTGTTGGAATTACCAAAGAAGATGGACCAACTCAATATCATAAATTTTTAAAACTTAAGTAATAAAAATGAGTAAAGTAATTGCAGATGCTAGTGAAGCCGTAAAAGGGATTAAAGATGATATGACTTTAATGCTTGGTGGCTTTGGTTTGTGCGGAATACCAGAGAATTGCATAGCTGCCTTGGTAAAAAGTGGAGTAAAAGGTTTGACTTGTATTTCAAATAATGCTGGTGTTGATGATTTTGGAATTGGATTGATGTTACATGGAAGACAAGTGAAAAAAATGATATCATCTTACGTAGGCGAAAATGATGAGTTTGAAAGACAATTGCTTTCTGGTGAGCTAGAAGTGGATTTAATACCACAAGGTACATTGGCTACAAGATGTATGATGGCAGGT
>Ga0114956_1002678_pt1 | contig 13958 bp, 12 predicted proteins | sample MaitaG_FD_87304 | JGI IMG/M metagenome (GOLD analysis project Ga0114956, IMG submission 87304) | Marine algal microbial communities from Maine, USA - Maine_Asex2 metaG | ecosystem: Host-associated > Algae > Red algae > Unclassified | place: Maine, USA | collected 2015-01-05 | reverse complement strand
AGTATCTAAAGCCTTTGCCATGACAGGTTGGAGAGTTGGCTTTATTGGCGCTCCAGACTGGATTGCTCGTGCGTGTAACAAAATGCAAGGACAAATAACCAGTGGTACAAATTGTATTGCTCAACGTGCTGTAATTACAGCGTTAAATGCAAAGCCAAGTGTTGTAAATTATATGGTAGATGAGTTTAAAGTACGTAGAGATATGGTTTTAAATTTACTTGAAGATATTGAAGGTTTTAAAACAAATACTCCAGAAGGTGCCTTTTATGTGTTTCCAGATATTTCTTTTTTCTTCGGAAAAACATTACGTGGAAAAACTATAAATAATGCTACAGATTTTTCTTTGTACTTATTAGAAGAAGCACTTGTTGCTACTGTAACAGGAGATGCTTTTGGAAACCCAGATTGTATAAGAATAAGTTATGCAGCAAGTCAAGAACAAATTAAAGAAGCTGTAAAAAGAATTAAAGCTGCTTTAGTTTAGTAATCTATCACGTTTAAAATACATAAAAAGGCTTTTTAAGGTTAAAAATTGAAAAGCCTTTACTTTTTTAAACTACAATTAATACAGCTATAATTAGTATTACTACAAAATTAGTTAAAGTATTAATTGTTTCTTTTTGTTGTTTAATTTTAATATTTAAGCATATTTTTTCTAACAACTCTGGTGTTGCTTTTGGTAAATTATAAAGTGTTTTATCCTTATTATTTTAACTAAACAACTTATCCTCAAATTGTTTTTTTAAAACGACGTAAAATATTACTATAATTACATAAAACAGTTATCAAAGATTCTCCTAATGGCATAGCTATTGTTTTATATAAAGTAAATAAATAGTGATAATAAAATAACAAGAATAACACCTAAAACAACAAACCGTTTTATTTTCATTCTTTTGTTTTCTCGAATACTATTTTCCTGAATTCTTTTAATAATTTCAGGGGTAGAATTTGGTAAATTATACTCTGTTTTTTGTGTACTTGTATGTACAAAACTAAACCTGTTTTGTTTACGCTTACCTACTAATTCTCGATTAGTATTTAAAGATTGATTAGCTGCTGCCATAGATCCTCCTCCACCCATAAATTCTAAGTATTATTCCAATACACTTTCGGAAGGTTATTAAATAAGTTAAATAGAATAGAAACATTAAAAAAGAACTTGCAAATTCTATATATCCATTTGGTTTTAGCTGAAGTATTAATAATTCAACTAAAAAAGAAAAACTCTTTATATATAAGTAGCGATTATTTAGAAAATGTTACAGATTTAGATATATAAATAAAATACTCTCAAAGAAAAAGAAGCCTATTTATAAAATAGCAATACTAGTTACTGCAAAGAAAATTAAAACCTTTAAACTTGTTTCTATAGGACAACACGTTTGAAACTGATTACTCTTTACACGTTGCTTAATATTAAATAATGAATACGATTTAAAACTTTTAAAATTAGCTTTTACAATGTTTTTATAATTTGAATTTAATAATCCTGAATAATTATTTATTATAAACCTTTTAAGATTAGAATTTGAAACTAAAGTTGGAGTTATTGTGATTGGTTGCATAATAATTTATGTATTGTGGTTATATTATTACAACGATCTATCTTAAAAATTGTAACAAACAATCATTTTATAATTCACTTAATACCAATGGGAAAGATTATTAAACCTGAAAAAAAATAAAATAAAAAAAATAAAATTATCTATTTCGCCAAAAGAATGGTGTTAATAAAATTAGGACTGTAAATAATTCTAATCTTCCAATAAGCATTAAAAAAGAAGCCCACCATTTACCAATTGGTGGCAATGCAGAGTAATTATTTACTGGCCCAAAATCTCCTAACGCTGGACCTACATTCCCTAAACTTGAAGCAGCTAATCCTATAGCAGATTCGAAGTCAATTTGCATCATAGAAAAACCTAAAGCACCAACAATAAAAGATAACAAATACAAGATAAAAAAGCCTAAAATATTAAATACAATATCTCCAGAAACCGAACGCTTATTATAACGTACAGGTAAAATAGCATTAGGATGTAATGTTCGCTTAAACTCTAAAAAACCATTTTTTATAGTAATTAAATGTCTTACCACTTTTATACCTCCAGAAGTACTGCCTGCAGAACCACCAAGAAACATTAAACCAAAAAAGAAAACGGTTAAAAAGGGTGTCCATAATGTATAATCTGCTGTTACAAACCCAGTTGTTGTTACAATAGCTAAAACTTGAAATAAGCTATGTCTAAAACTACTTTCGGCAGCTCCTAAAACTTGTGGGTGTTCTATAGAAGACAAGCTCATATCTGCGTTAAAATAGATAATTACAGCTGCTATAATGGTAAAAACTATTATAAATTTAAAGTAGAGTTTAAATTCTTCATCTTGATATATTTTAGAAATTTTACCTTTAAAAGCAAAGTAACTTAATACAAAATTTGTACCTGCTAAAAACATAAACGTAATAATAATATATTGTATTAATGGCACATCATTCCAATACGCTACACTTGCATTTTTTGTAGAAAATCCTCCTGTAGAAAGTGTGCTTAAGGAATGATTTATAGCATCGAAAAAAGACATTCCTGCTACTTTAAGCAAAATAGTTTCTGCGGCAGTATAGCCAAAATAAATAAGCCATAAGCGTTTTGCTGTATCTGTAATTCTTGGGTGTAGTTTGTCTGCACTTGGTCCTGGAGCTTCTGCTGCAAAAAGTTGCATACCACCTATGCCTAAAAGTGGTAAAATGGCAACTGCAAGCACAATAATACCCATACCTCCAATCCAATGTGTTAAACTTCTCCAGAATAAAACACCCTCTGGCATTACTTCTATATCATTTAAAATAGAAGCTCCTGTAGTTGTAAAACCAGACATGGTTTCGAAAAAAGCATCGGTAAAATTAGGGATAGATCCAGTTAATACATAAGGAATTGTACCAGAGAGAGCCATAACAATCCACCCAAAAGCAACTACAATGTAGCCTTCACGCTTATTCATTTCCTTTTTGTGCTTTCTGGTATATAACATACCAAAAGCACCAATAAGCAAGGTTACCATTCCAGATAGAAATAACTTAAATGTTACACCATCATTATAAATTAAGCTTACTAAAGCTGCCAATAGCATAAAACCACCATTGAATAGAAATAGTAATCCAAAAAAATGAAGTATAATTTTATAGTTAAGTTTTAAACTTTTAGCCATAGTAAATTATAAGAATAATTTTTCGACTTGTTTTATAGAACGAGGCAAACAACAAACAACAATAAAATCGCCTGCTTCAATTTTAAAATCGCCTAAGGCAATTAAACCTTCGCCATTTCTAATTACACCACCAATAATTGCAGAACGTGGAAACTCGACATCTTTTATTTGCTTATTACAAATTTTAGAATCGCTTTTTACTCTAAACTCTAACAACTCTGCATTCATATTGTTAAGCTTAGTCATAGCAACAACTTCACCTTTTCTTATGTATCTAAAAATATTATTTGCAGCAAGTAGTTTTTTATTAATTAACGTGTCGATTCCAATGGATTGAGAGAGTTCGAAATAATCCATATTCTCTACCAATGCTATTGTTTTTCTTACGCCTTTAGATTTTGCCATAAGGCAAGACATAATATTAGTTTCGGAGTTTCCTGTTACCGAAATAAAAGCGTCCATATCACTAATACTTTCTTCTTCTAAAAGCTCGACATTTCTTCCATCGCCATTAATTACCAATACTTTTTCAAGTTCGTCTGCAATATCTAATGCAACCTCTCTATTTTTTTCAATAAGTTTTACGTTAAATTGATTTTGACATAAATCGCGAGATGTTTTATAACCAATTTTACTACCTCCAAGAATCATAACATCTTTTATTGGTGTATTGGTTTTCCCTGTCATTTTACACAATTCTTCTCCTCCTCCTTCACTTGTAATAAACACAACTGTATCGCCTTCTTTAAAACGAGTATCTCCTCTTGGTATAATGGTATATTGTGTACCAAAACGCTGAATTGCAATAGGAACAAAATGAATTTCTGGAAAATATTGAGCAGCTTCTTTAACAGATTTTCCAACAAAAGAGGCTGTTTTAGCTAAACTTAAACTTACCATAGTTAATGCGCCATCTTCAAACTCGTAACTTTCGTTAAATGCAGATTGATTGAGTAGTAACTGAATTTCTGATGCCGCAAGTGCTTCAGGAGAAATCAATTCATCTATACCAAAACGCGTAAAGCCAACTTCGTCTTTATGTGTAATAAATTCTGTGTTAGAAATTCGCGCAATAGTTCGTTTAGAGCCCAATTGCTTTGCCAAAACACAAACGGTAATGTTTGTGGTTTCAGATGCTGTTACAGCAATAACAAGGTCACTTCCTTCTACTCTTGCCTCTTTTAACATGGCAATTGAAGTAGCGTCTCCTTTTAAAACTTTTATATCTAAATGGTTGTCTGCGTACGATAAACTCTCTTTATTGGTATCTATTAGCGTGATTTCCTGAGACTCGTAGGACAATAATTTTGCTAAATGAAATCCAACTTCACCAGCTCCAGCAATAATTATTTTCATTATTTATTTTATATAATAAGGAACAGCAAAGGTAATTAATTAATTGTTTACAGGTTTTTTAAAGCATAAGCAATGTATTATCTTTGTAAAAAAATAATTTTGACAAAAGTAAACCCTTATAAAAACAGTGATCTTGGTAAAAAAGAACAGGTTACTAAAATGTTCGATACCATTTCTGGTGAGTACGATGGCTTAAATCGTGTTATCTCTTTTGGCATAGATATTAAATGGAGAAAAAAGGTAGTAGAAATAGTAAAAATAACCAATCCAAAAACTGTTTTAGATATTGCTACAGGAACAGGAGATTTAGCTATAAATCTTGCTGAAACAAGTGCAGAAAAAATTATTGGTTTAGACATTAGTAGCGGCATGTTAGAAATTGGAAAAACTAAAATTTCTGCTAAAAATCTGGACAATAAAATTGAAATGATTATTGGAGACAGTGAAAACATGCCATTTAAAGATGATACTTTCGATGCTATTACTGTTGCCTTTGGTGTTCGTAATTTTGAAACTTTAGAAAAAGGATTAAAAGATATTTTACGTGTATTAAAACCTGGCGGTACTTTTGTAATATTGGAAACTTCAATTCCTAAAAAATTTCCTTTTAAACAAGGTTATAAATTTCATTCTAAAGTAATATTACCAACCATTGGGAAATTGTTTTCTAAAGACAAAACTGCATACAAATATTTAAGCGATAGTGCTTCTGTTTTTCCTTATGGAGAAGCTTTAAACAATATTTTGCGTAATATTGGGTTTATAAATGTTAAAGACATGCCCCAAACTTTTGGAGTAGCAACAATATATACAGCATCAAAACAGTAACATGAAGTACCTATTTGCCCTAATTACCTTTATAGTAGTAAGCACAACGTGTTCTGCACAGTTATTTTCGAGAGAGAAAGTACAAAATAACCAGACAATGGATAAGCAAACCCTAAGTTGGGGTTATTATTTTGGTACAAATAACTTGGATTATAAATTCGATTATAACACAAATAAAGGAGACATTCAAATCGTAAAAACCTATGGTTTTAATGTTGGCTTAGTAGGTGACGTTCGTGTAAACGATTATATTAATTTTAGATTAGAGCCAGGTTTAGTAATTGCTTCGAGAAACCTTAATTACCCTGTAAATTATTTTGATGGCATACCAGAAGACAACCTTAATAGCTCAGATTTTTTACGCGAAGTTAAATCTACTTACGTTTACATTCCTTTATTAATGAGGCTTTCTACAAAACGTGTAAATAATTTTAAACCTTTTATTACAGTAGGTATTGCAACATCTTTAAATTTATCGAGTAACGAAAAAAACCCAGAAGATAATAGTGGAGGCGAATTTAGAACTACCAAAAGCACACAGTTTTTAGATCTTGGTTTTGGTATCGATTTTTATTTATACTGGTTTAAATTCACACCTTCAATTCGTGGTGTTTTTGCTTTAAATGACGAATTAGTAAGAGATCTTGACCCTAATAGTCCTTGGACAGGTAATATAAATTCTATGAAAACACGTGGTGTGTTTTTTAACTTGACGTTTAGGTAGAAAGAAACACATAGTTTTTGGTCAGTATTTTTAAATGTTTCGTCATTACGAACATTTTTAGTAAAAAAAATGTGTGGCAATCTCATGATACGCTCTAATTTTATAAATTGGATTCCTGCTTTAGTAGGAATGACAAAATAATAAATATCTAAAATAAGAAATTTTGAAAATTCCTTTTCTTTTTTTTTAAAGGAAAGGGAGATTCTGTTTTTTTTTTGCTGAAAACGGAAAGATTCATAAAAATACTGTAACTTCATTCCTACGTCTCTCCTACTTAATTACCAATAGAGTAAACCAACTTTAAATATTTATAACTTTAGACACTTTCAACTAATTTCTTCTAAACTCACTTAATAAAATAGCAGTTGCAGTGGCAACGTTTAGGCTTTCGGTTACTTGTAAATCTCCAAATCTTGGTATAGCAATACGTTGCGTTATTTGTTTTTCTATAGCTTGAGAAATGCCATTAGCTTCATTTCCCATTATTAATACTCCTGCGTTTGGCAATTTACTTTTATATACATTTTCTCCATCCATAAAAGCGCCAAGAATTGGGGTTTTTACTTTAGCCAAAAATAAATTTAAATCCAAATAATTAATGTTTACCCTAGTTAAAGATCCCATTGTGGCTTGTACTACTTTTGGGTTGTAACAGTCTACTGTTTCTTTACTACAAACTAATTCTTTAATACCAAACCAATCGCACATTCTAATAATTGTACCTAAATTTCCAGGATCGCGAACACTATCTAAAGCCACTATTAATCCTTTATTATTTATTGCATTTTCCTCAGGAATTTTAAAAACAGCCAACGCTTTATTTGGTGTTGTTAAAAAACTTATTTTTTTTAGTTCGTGCTCTGTAATAAGTGTTTCATTTTTAATGCTATTTTTAAAAGGTACAGTAGTAAATAAATACTCTAATTCTAAAGTAGATTCTAATAATTCCTGAATTACTTTTAAACCTTCGGCAACAAAAAAACCATCAGCAATTCTATATTTTTTTTGCTTGAGGCGCGTTATTAATTTTATTTGGCTTTTTGATAGCATTTAAAAAATGTATTTTTGGATTTGTAGCAATCAAATTATATTAGTTGGAATTCAAATTCAATCCTTTAAAAATTAGCTTTTTGAAAACACAAGATTCAAAAATACTATTTATTATTTTAATTTTTGGTTTTTTAACCTCATGTAACTCGGTAGAACGTGTTGCTAAAAACGAGCATTTATTAACTAATACAACATTAAAGGTCAACGATAAAACTGAGGATAACGAAGCTATAAATAACCTTATTTACCAGAAGCCAAATAGTAGTGTTCCCTACATTAATTTTAAAACCAGACTTTTTATTTACAATCTGGCAAGACCAAATTTAGATTCTATTTTACAAGCAAAAATTAAAAACAACCCTAAAAAAACAGCGCGTCAAATTCGATTTTTATCTAAAAAACAATTTAACAAACGTTTACAATCTAAACTCGATTTTAATAATTGGTTAAAAAAAACTGGTGAAGCTCCTGTTATTGTTAACGATGCACTTTCTAAAAAAACAATTAAAAGATTAGAAAGCTATTACTACAATAATGGTTGGCTGGAAGCTAAGGCAGACTTCGAAACTATTAGAAACGACAACCAAAGAGCTACTGTAAATTATAAAGTTACAACTGGAGCTCCATATATTATAGATTCTTTATCAACAAAAATTACAACACCAATAATAGACTCTTTATATAGACAAACAATTAGCAAGTCTTTAATAAAAACAAAAAATCAATACCACTCTAATGCCGTTTTAGATGAGCGCGATCGAATTACAGAGCACTTAAGAAACTCTGGAATGTATCATTTTTCGCAAGATTATATCTATTACGAAATGGACCCTATAGACGAAACGAAAAAAGTAAATATAGAATTACAAATAGGTGAAAGAGCTATAAGAGAACAAGACACTACTTTATACGAACCTTTTAAGATTTATAAAATTAAAGATGTAAATATTTACACCAATAGTGCTTTCGAAAGCAAAGACAAACCTATTATAGATTCTACAACATACAACGGTATTAACATTTACAGTAAAGAGAAATTACGATATAACCCAAAAACCTTAACAAATGCCGTATTTATTAAATCTAACACGCTATTTAAGGATAAAAACAAACCATTAACATCTCGTAAAATTAGTAATTTAAAAACCTTTAAATACCCAAAAATAGATTATGTAGAAAATGCAGATACAACGCTAACAGCTAATATATATTTAACACCTTTAAAGCGTTTTTCACTTGGTTTTAGTGCCGAAGCTTCCCAAAGTAATATTCAAACTATAGGTTTCTCTTTAAACCCAAGTGTGTTAATGCGTAATGTTTTTAATGGAGCAGAAACACTTGAACTTTCTGGTATTGCTTCAATTGGAGCTTCTAAAGATGGAGCAAATGAACGCGATCAGTTTTTTGATATTAATGAGATTGGAGCTAATTTAAGACTAACAATACCAAGACTATTTTCTCCTTTTAATACAGCGAAAATAATACCAAGTTCTATGTTTCCCTCTACCAGAATTAATCTTGCATCTACAAGCCAGACCAATGTTGGGTTAGATAAACAAACGGCAACAGGAAGTTTTAATTATAGATGGACACCAAATGATAAAGTAACAAATAGATTCGATGTTTTTAATATTCAGTTTGTAAAAAACTTAAATACTGCTAATTATTTTAAAGTATATCAAAACTCATTTAATACGTTAAATAACATTGCAATAAACTCTGGTTTTATAAATGATGGAGAAGCACTCTTTATTCCTGGACAAGCTAATCAATATATAGCAGGAGTTATTTCTGGAACTAACGTTGTTAGCGCAGACGACTTTCAAACTGTAAATTCTATAAATGAAAGAAAAGAAAGGCTAACTGAAGATAATTTAATTTTAGCTTCAAATTTTAGCTATACTAAAGACGTAAGAGATAGCGTATTAGATAACGATTTCTCTATTTTTAGATTAAGATTAGAGCTTGCAGGAAATGTTTTTGCGGCAGCTTCAAATGTTTTAGGGCTTCAAAAAAACGAAAATGATAGATACGAATTGTTTAACGTAGCCTTTTCTCAATATGTAAAAACAGAGTTAGATTATGTTAAATATTGGGATTTTGGCAATAAGCATGTTATTGCAATACGTACTTTTTTTGGTATAGCAATTCCTTATGGAAACGCTAAAAACATTCCATTTTCTAAAAGTTTTTTTGGAGGTGGTGCTAACGATAATCGTGCTTGGTCTGCTTACAACTTAGGACCAGGAAGTTCTCAATCTACCAACGAGTTTAACGAAGCAAACATGAAAATTGCATTAAGTGTAGAAAACCGCTTTAATATTTTTGGCGCTTTAAATGGTGCCTTATTTGTAGATGCTGGTAATATTTGGAATGTACTTGATGATGTAGACGATAATGCTGCAACTTTTAACTCCTTTTCTTCAATTAAAGACATTGCAGTTGGTACAGGCTTTGGTATTCGTTACGATTTTAATTTTTTTGTACTAAGAGGAGACGTTGGCTTTAAAACTTACGATCCATCTTATAGCGATGGAAACAGATGGTTTAAAGATTATAACTTTAGTAATGCTGTTTATAATATAGGTATTAACTATCCTTTTTAATACTAATTTTCTATAGTTACAACTACAACGTTTTCGGTGTTTTATCTCTACTTTTCCTAATAAATACTGAAAATTTGATTACTTTTGAATCTCAATTTTCAACTAAAAAATTAAACAAATGTCACACAATATTAAACCAGGAGTAGCCACTGGAAAAGAAGTTCAAGCAATATTCAATTTAGCAAAAGAAAAAGGCTTTGCTTTACCAGCAGTTAACGTAATTGGCTCTAACTCAATTAACGGCGTTTTAGAAACTGCAGCAGCACTAAATGCTCCAGTTATCATTCAATTTTCTAATGGTGGTGCACAATTTAATGCAGGAAAAGGGTTAAGTAACGAAAACCAAAAAGCTGCAATCGCAGGTTCTATTGCAGGTGCAAAACATGTGCATTTAATGGCAGAAGCTTACGGCGTTCCTGTAATATTACATACAGACCATTGTGCAAAAAAATTATTACCATGGATTGATGGTTTATTAGATGCAAGTGAAGCGCACTTTAAGGAAACAGGAAAATCGCTTTACAGTTCTCACATGATCGATTTAAGTGAAGAGCCTCTTGAGGAAAATATAGACATTTGTAAAGCATACCTTGAGCGCATGAGCAAAATGGGAATGACTTTAGAAATTGAATTAGGAATTACAGGTGGTGAAGAAGATGGTGTAGATAATAGTGATGTAGACGAGTCTAAATTATACACACAGCCCGAAGAAGTTGCTTATTCTTACGAAGAATTAAGCAAAATTAGCGACCAGTTTACAATTGCAGCCGCTTTTGGAAACGTACATGGTGTTTATAAGCCAGGAAATGTAAAATTAACGCCAAAAATTTTAAAGAATTCTCAAGAGCATATTTCTAAGAAATATGGTGTTGAGCATAACCATATCGATTTTGTTTTTCATGGTGGTTCTGGTTCTACAGAAGCAGAAATACAAGAAGCAATTGGTTACGGTGTTATTAAAATGAATATAGATACAGACATGCAGTATGCATTTATGAGTGGTGTTCGTGATTATATGGGAGACAAAGTTGAGTATTTAAAAACTCAAATTGGCTCTCCAGATGGTCCAGATTCTCCTAACAAAAAATATTACGACCCAAGAAAATGGTTAAGAGAAGGAGAGGTTACTTTTGTTGAAAGATTAAAGAAAGCTTTCGAAGATTTAAATAACGTGAATACATTATAGTATATAAAAAAATTATTTTAAGTCCCATTTTAACACCGTTAAAATGGGATTTTTCATTTTTTAAAATAAAACTATAAGATATACCATACCCAAATGTTGAGTTGTATTGATAAAAACAGTAATTTTGTGATCTTATGTTTAAACACATACCAAAACTAACTATTAGCAACTATTATAGTTTATACTATAATTACAAACTTAAAAAAGCAAATCAATAATATGGCTTGGTTTAAAAGAACAAATAAAGGAATACAAACGTCTACTGAAGACAAAAAAGACATTCCAAAAGGATTGTGGTATAAGTCGCCAACAGGCAAGATAGTAGGCTCTGAAGAATTAGCAAAAAATTTCTATGTAAGTCCAGAAGATGGCTACCACGTAAGAATTGGAAGTAAAGAATATTTCGAAATATTATTCGACGACAATAAGTTTAAAGAATTAGATAAAGATTTATCCTCTAAGGATCCTCTTAAATTTGTTGACACAAAAAAATATCCAGACCGTTTAAAAGCAGCTCAAGAAAAAACCAAATTAAAAGACGCTGTACGTTGTGCAGTAGGTAAATCTAAAGGTAAAGACTTAGTTGTTGCAGCCATGGATTTTAGTTTTATTGGTGGTTCTATGGGTTCTGTAGTAGGAGAAAAAATTGCTCGTGCAGCAGACTATGCTTTAAAAAAGAAATTACCATTCATGATAATTTCAAAATCTGGTGGAGCCAGAATGATGGAAGCCGCATTATCTTTAATGCAATTAGCAAAAACATCTTCTAAATTAGCACAACTTGCAGATGCTGGATTACCTTATATCTCTTTATGTACAGATCCTACAACAGGAGGAACAACAGCCTCTTTTGCCATGTTAGGCGATATTAACATTGCAGAACCAGGAGCATTAATTGGTTTTGCAGGACCACGTATTGTTAGAGATACAACAGGAAAAGAATTACCTGAAGGTTTCCAAACCTCTGAGTTTTTATTAGAACACGGTTTCCTTGATTTTATTACACTTAGAAAAGATTTAAAAAACAAGGTTAATCTTTATATAGATTTAATAACTAATAAGCCATTAAGAGCTTAAAATTGAATATAAAATTTTATTAAACCTCACTTGTAAATTACTAGTGAGGTTTTTTTATTTACAATAATTTGCAATTCAACAAAAAAACGTATATTTGCCGCTCGAAAGAAAGGCTTTCGTGTACATAACAATCATTTACAATAATATTAGAATGTATTTATCAAAAGAAGAAAAAGAAAAACTTTTTAAAAAACACGGTAAAAACGCACAAGACACTGGTTCTGCAGAAGGACAGATTGCAATTTTTACTCAAAGAATTGAGCACTTAACACAACACTTAAAAAGTAATCGTAAAGATTATAATACAGAGCGTTCGTTAGTAATGTTAGTAGGTAAAAGAAGAAGCTTATTAGATTACTTAACTAAAAAAGATGTCTTAAGATATCGTGCAATAGTAAAAGAATTAGGATTAAGAAAATAATCTCAATACAAAGACCACGCCTAACAGCGTGGTTTTTTAGTGTAAATTAACTCGATTTGGAAGAGTCTAAACTCCAAAATTGAAGAAGCTAATTATAGTTTTTCATTGGTACAACAACTATTAAACTACTACTACACAACACAACTACCAATGTTTAACCCAAATCCTGATAGAGAAACTAAATCGTTAGGATTGTATTAAAACTTATTTATGATTCCAAAAGTTTTTAAAGAGGTCATAGACCTAGGTGATGGAAGAGAAATTACCATCGAAACCGGAAAATTAGCAAAACAGGCACACGGTTCTGTTGTTGTTACATCAGGAAAATGTATGATGCTTTGTACAGTTGTTTCCAATTACGAACAAAAAGATCTTGGTTTTTTGCCATTAACGGTAGATTATAGAGAGAAATTTGCAGCAGCTGGTCGTTATCCAGGTGGTTTCTTTAAAAGAGAAGCAAGACCAAGTGATGGAGAAGTGTTAACAATGCGTTTAGTAGACAGAGTATTACGTCCATTATTCCCAAAAGATTACACAGCAGAAACGCAAGTAATGATACAGTTAATGTCTCATGACGAAAACGTAATGCCTGACGCTATGGCTGGATTAGCAGCTTCGGCAGCTATTCAATTATCAGATTTCCCTTTTGAATGTGCAATCTCTGAAGCAAGAGTTGGACGTGTAAACGGAGAATTTGTAATAAACCCAACACGTACTCAATTAGCAGCATCTGATTTAGATATGATGATTGGTGCTTCAGCCGATTCTGTAATGATGGTTGAAGGTGAAATGGATGAAATTTCTGAAGAAGAAATGGCAGACGCTATTAAGTTTGCACACGAAGCCATTAAAGTGCAATGTGCTGCACAGTTAAGATTAGCTGAAGCATTTGGAAAGAAAGAAGTTAGAGAATACGAAGGCGAAAGAGTAGAAGCAGATTTGTCTAAGAAAATTCATGATATGGCTTATGATAAAGTTTATGCAATCGCAAAAGCTGGATCTTCTAAGCATGAAAGAACAGCTGCTTTTAAAGAAATAAAAGAAGATATTAAAGCATCGTTTTCTGAAGAAGAAACTGCAGATTATGGTGGCTTAATTTCAGATTACTACCGTAAGGCTGAAAAAGCTGCGATTAGAGATTTAACTTTAGATGAAGGTTTACGTTTAGATGGTCGTAAGACTGACGAGATTAGACCAATCTGGTGTGAGGTAGATTATTTACCATCTACTCACGGTTCTTCAATATTTACTCGTGGAGAAACGCAAGCATTAGCAACAGTTACTTTAGGAACGTCAAGAGATGCAAACAAAATAGATATGCCATCTTACGAAGGTGAAGAGAATTTCTATTTACACTATAACTTCCCTCCTTTTTGTACAGGTGAAGCAAGACCTATTCGTGGAACCTCTCGTAGAGAAGTTGGACATGGTAACTTAGCACAACGTGGTTTAAAAGGAATGATTCCAGAAGATTGCCCTTATACAGTAAGAGTAGTGTCT
>Ga0114956_1002677_pt1 | contig 13961 bp, 14 predicted proteins | sample MaitaG_FD_87304 | JGI IMG/M metagenome (GOLD analysis project Ga0114956, IMG submission 87304) | Marine algal microbial communities from Maine, USA - Maine_Asex2 metaG | ecosystem: Host-associated > Algae > Red algae > Unclassified | place: Maine, USA | collected 2015-01-05 | reverse complement strand
TGACTAACATGCTCACTAACGGTAGTTTCGAATCAAACTTGTTCGGTTGGCAATCATGCGGGAATTCAGATTATCTGTCGGTAAGCAGCAATACCAGCCAGGGCGTCAAAGCGCTTGCAATTGAAAACGGCGCAGGTTGTCTTTATCAAGAGGTATCAGTCGCGATTGGTGAGAAATACACATTGTCGTGCGATGCAACTCGTACAGGTACACCTTGGAGCATCATACAATTGTCTTTCATTGATGCGCAATACAACAACCTGACAACTGAGGCAACACAGATAGCAACAGGTGGAAATTATTCCACATACACATTGGCAGGCAATGCTCCAGCTAATGCGAGTAACGCCGTGGTATTGCTCTACAGTGAAGACCAAACTCTGGTAGATAACTGCGTCCTGTCCAGCGTCCAGTAGATAAATGGGGACAGACCACGTTTTCAATAGTGGTCTGTCCCCAATTTATTAAAAACGTGGTCTGTCCCCATTTAATTGTTTAATTTAAAAACGTGGTCTGTCCCCATTTAATTGGTTCACAAGATCGCTTTAACGTATGAATTGATCGACGTAATCCTCTCCGAGACCAACAGCAGAATAATGAGCTCTGCATAGTTCAATTTTTGAAAACACATCTTCGTAACCCAGAACTTCACCCCAGGGATCGACGTAACACATTACCCCGTTTACTTGAAAATAAGTAATCATCTCATCAACGCCTTCTGGTACAACCAGCGTGTGCGTCTCCCCCGGGGGTTCATATACATATGAGCCCTCCTCTGCCATCCAGTCGTGTTCCAGATAATGCCAACGCCCTTTCAAAACCCAGCCGTGAACAGGTTGCGGATGCCGGTGCCGAGAAAGAACACCTGACGACGTAACTTTAAGTAAGTTCATCCAGTAACCCTGAGAACGATTCAGGCACAAGGGTCTAAACGATACTGTTTCGGTTTGAGGTACCCAAATTCGTTCATCTTCAGGTATAGCATGAGGAATTACAATCTCGGTTTGTGCATCCTTTGGAAAAGGCAACTGATACGGCGTTCGTTCGTTATAGTCTTTTTTATCACTCATTATTTTTCCTTATCACAACGCCTTGTAGCCGCCATCCACCGGATAAATTGAACCAGTTACAAAGCTTGCGTCTGTCGATAACAACCATTTCACAACGTTAGCAACTTCTTCGGCTTTTCCCCAGCGTTTCATCGGCGTACGATTCAAGATGGTGTCGCTTCGTTCCGGTGCATCTCTTAAGCCTTGTGTCATTTCAGTGTCAATCCAGCCAGGTGCGACGGCATTTACTCGTATATCGTTCTCAGCCCACTTGCCTGCCAATGCTTTTGTCAACTGCGCAACCCCTCCTTTTGATGCCGTGTAAGCAGGAACAAGAGGGCCACCGAACGTACTAAGCATTGAAGCTGTATTGACAATGGCACCCTTGCTTTCAGCAAGCAAAGGCTGTGCAGCAACACAACATCGCATCGTACCAGTCAGATTGACATCAATAACTCTTTGGAAAACGTCTAGATCGTACTCTTCATTTCGCACTAAAACCCCTGCACAGTTAACCAGAGCATCTAGTTGGTCTAACCTGGAAAATAATGCATTGACCGATACTGCATCTGTTACATCAAGTAAGCAGACGTCAATGTTGACAGACTTCTCAAAGGCATCTATTTCTTCTTGTGAATTACTGGCTGCTATTACATGCCATCCGGAAGCAGATAACACTCGGGATACACCAGCACCTATACCTCTGGTTCCACCAGTTACTACAACCGTATTTTTCATAGTATTGTTAAGCTGTATATGCAATTACATTAGCAACTGCACATCCACGCAATCACCTGGTTGGAAGCGCAATTGGGACAAAGCAGTACCTGTTCCGAACCCGTTCATTCCAACGACTGATAAGTCTGCCATTTTTTCTACTGTGATTCCACTAACAACAGCGAAGGGTCACTGATATTCCAAAGAAGGTAGCACTGGTTTAAGGACAAGCAGTCAAAGAATGCATACAAACTACGTAGACCCCTTTTCTTAGAACAATTGCCCTTGCACCGGCTCATCACGCTGCCCCGGCCCACGCCATTGAAATTCTTTTAAATCAACTTTTTCATTTAAAAAAATAATACCTTCTGCCTCCAGGAGTTGCTTTTGCGCGCCCGCTTCAGCTCGGTGACTTATCTTACCCTGTGAGTTAATAACGCGCTGCCACGGAACATCGGCGGGACAAGCACCCATCGCCAACCCTACCCAGCGGGCAGCAGAAGTTTTAAAATCATCGGGGCTTATATTGTCAGGTTGAGGAAGAATTTTTGTTATCTGTCCATAGGTGGCTACTTTCCCATACGGTATTTGCCGCGCAAGCGCCCAGACTTGCTCGTTGTAAAGCTGCTTATTCGGTGGAGGCACGTAATTCATATTAGAAGCCCTGGTATAAAAAGTAGCAACCGCCCACAAACATCAGCATTTCAACAATGACTGTGTGCACTGCTATATCCGTATTTTTGACAATCCATTTTCCCAGTAAACCACCGGGGATAGTACAGATACCGACGATAATTCCTAGCGAAACCATCTCTTGGTCCAGCAGACTTCCAACACCAAATACAAACGTTTTGGTGATATTTAACGTCAGTCCAAGTGCTGCAACTATGCCAACCAAGCCCTGACCGGCTATACCTGCACCTAATAGAAACGGGCCAAGAATCATGCCGCCTCCAAAAACAGTTCCGGAGATGACACCATAAACAACCGCTACCGCGGACAATCCTCGATACCCGACCTTATAATTTCGTTTTTTGAAAACTCGACGTAGCGGAATAGACAATAACAAGAAGCAACCCATCACAATCGCTATTGCTTTAACAGGCAGATACAAAAAAATCACAGCACCAACGACAATACCGGGTAAGCCAGTAATCATAATTGCCCGGTATGCCTTCCAGTCAATCTGATTGCGAAACAGCAGTATGCGATTGGAATTACTGATGATCATTGCTAGCGCTACAACCGGCACCACTGCACGTACACCAATCAATGGTGCAAGACAAACGGATAATAGCAATGCACCGGCAAAACCTGCTACTGAATGAAACAGCGCTGTTGCAAATGCAGCCAATGCCACTAATACGAGTGTCAGCGTGTCAAGCTGACCAAGCAGAGTTAGTCCTGATTGCATCGTTACGTTGCACAGTTGACGCAGATGTCACGACCGGTCATAGTGCTTCGAGCCACTCCAGAATTTCAACGCTATGCTGACCTTTGGTTGGTGCTGGTGAGACAGGTCTGTAAGCATCAGCCCCACCAATCCGGAAAGGCAACGTCGGTATCGCAACGCCATCATCAGTAGTCTGAACAAACCCGCGCTGTTTCACCTGTTGAGATGCCAATGCTTCGGGCAGGCTGCGCAGGCGCGCAGATGGCACACCCGCTGATTGCAAAATTGGCTCCCATTGCTTCGCCGTTTTCCTGGTCAGTTCTGCTTCGATCTCAACAGCTAATTCAGCAGCGTTTTCCTTACGTGCATCGCGTTGTGCGTATCGCGAATCACTTAACCAGTCTTGCCGTTCAAGCGCATGCGCTAAAGTCTTAAAGTGCGACTCCTCATTTACCCCTAACGAAATAACACCTTCTTTACACGGAAAACTCCCGGCACCCGGTGAACGACTATTAGCCAGGTTGCCACGACGCTTAGGCGCATTGCCGGTTTTTAAATAATCAGTCACAGAAGAGCTCATCAAAGACAAGCCAGTCTCTAACATTGAAACATCTATAAAGCATCCCTTGTCAGTGGAAGCACGTTCATACAGAGCTGCAGAAATCGCGAAACTTGCTGCCAGCGCCGTACCGTAATCCAAAACCGGAGCGCCAGCTCGTATAGGGCCACTCTCTTGTGTTCCAGTCGCCTCCATTAACCCGCAAGCCGCTTGAATGTTAACGTCATAACCTGCTGTATTCTCTTGTGGACCACCACGACCATAACCGGTCAGTGCACAGTGAATCAGGTGCGGATGCCGGGCTGCCAGACGTTCTTCGTCTATGCGCAGGCGGCGCATTGTGCTGGGAACATGGTTTTCAACCAAGACATCTGCTCGCGATAGTAGTTGATGGAATTGTCTTATGCCATCCGGCTCATTCTCATCGGTAAAGTCATCATTCGGCTCTAGATCAAGCGCGATGGAACGCTTGCCCGCACCTTGCGTAAGGTATGAGGTGCTCATCCCTGCTTTTGCGCCGTCTGCATCGGTTCCCCCGCGATGCCGTATCGCATCACCCTTTGTCAAAGACTCGACTTTGATCACGTCTGCCCCTAACAAGCCCAGATAGTATGAGCAAGCAGGACCTGCTAAAACATGAGTGAAATCAATGACCAAAAGGTCTGAAAAAGGATGTGTTTTCGACATTTTGCCTCGATTTAGTTACCGATTGATGAAATGGTGGGCAACGCGTATCGCAGGAATTAAGGTGCGCTGAAATTTTGCTTTGGGAATCACGATATCGGGTTTAGAATTGGGTTTCAAGCAGTTAGCGCAGCACGCGATAATTGCCCCATTCCTTTGGAGGAAGTAATGAAGTTAGTAAAGACAATTTTCACAGGTTTTGCAGCAACAGCGATGCTCGTGTCTACGGCGGCCTTGGCTGAATATCCAGCGAAACCCGTCAAGATCATGGTTGGCTTCTCAGCCGGTGGCGGCACCGATACCACAGCTCGCGGATTTGCATCTTACATGCACGAAGCGCCCAGCATGAATGGACTGCCAGCCTATATAGTAAATCTGCCTGGTGCATCGGGTCAAAAAGCGGCAAAGGCTGTGCTCGATGAGGATGCCGATGGCCACACCCTTTATATGATTAACATCGGCACCTTTATCGCAGGCGAATTAGCTAAAGGCGACGAGCGTCCGTATCATATTCCTGAAGCCTTTGTGAACCTGGGTTGTGCATCGCAATTGGTAACGTCACTGCAGGTACATGCGTCAAACCCAGCAACAACAATGGAAGAGTTCATTGCCAACGCAAAGGATTCAGGTAAAGAAGTTACCTGGGGCACTTCGGGTGCGGCTACCATGCATGCCACTATCGGTCACTTGTTCTTCGATACTCACGGTATTCCACACAAAAAAGTTCCTTTCAAAGGTGGTTCGAAAGCACGTGCAGCATTAGTTTCACAATCGGTTGAGGCTGTCTTTGGCGGCGTGAATACCGTTGTGGGTTTTGAGGAAGACATCCGCGCGCTGGCATCAGCCGGTGCAGAGCGTGATCCAATGGCCCCTGATCTTGCAACATTTTCAGAGCAAGGCACCGACGGCATCGACTTCACTGGTTTGATGTGCCTTTTCGGTGCGGCCGGTGTTCCTGATGAAGTGAAAGAAGATGTCGGTGCTGCTATTGAGCACATTGCTGCGATCGAAGGCTACCAGAAGTATATGAAAGGTAACGACCTGGCTTCGTTTTATACCGACTCTGCTACAGCCACTGCAGCACAAGACACCATGTTCGAAGTCATGGGTCCGGTTATGAAAGAAATCATCGCGAACCAGTAAATTTCAAACTTTGTTTGAAAACGACGTCTGAGGCAGGCCCAGCCGGGCTTGCCTCTTTTTTGTTGCCGGTGTCCGATCGATCACCGGTTTGAGATCGATCACAGGAACGATATATGGCTAGCCAGCGATACAAAATAAAAGTGGAGTACGGCGTTAGCGCCACGGTACTTTTGGTTGGCATCTTTTTTATCTTCCAAGCGTTCACAATTGAAACATCACGCGAGTCGGTTGGGCCGCGCACACTGCCAATGATCTTGGCCATATCTTTAGTTCTGGGCGGACTTTGGCTTGGACTTCGCGCGATGCTTGGCAAGACAGGCGACATGACAGAAGGCTATGGCTTTCTGGAAAGCGATACAAAGCGCATCTTTTTAGTGGTGGCTTGTGGTGCTCTGTTTGTAACTGTGTTCTGGGGTTTTGGTTATTTTCTGGCGGTGATTGTCACCTTGTTTGCCATGCTTATAACCTTCGGTGTTCGCAATTGGATTGCTATGATAATCAGTGCGATTCTTTTAGCCGTCGTCTTCCAGTGGGTGTTTATGGGCGTAATGCTATTAAATGACCCTCAGGGCGCGATTGTTGATATGCGCCCTTACACGAATTGGATCACCGGAGCGAAATAAAATTGCAAAACCAATGTGCCGGCGTAGAAGCATTTTTTGAATCGCTTGGATTCTTGTCGATTTTCTTCGATATCTCCTGCGGTTTTACCATCCTGTTCAACGATCAGTACGCACTCATATTTGTCGTGCTTGCAGCCTTTGTCGGCATCGTCTTTGGCGCCCTGCCCGGATTAACTGCATCTGCGGCAATTGCAATGATGCTGCCAATACTCATCGCTTACAACGATGACATCGGCGGACTCGCAGGCCTTGCATTCTTGTACGTTATTGGCAAGTCCGGCCGTTATGGCGGCTCTATCGCCGCAATTTTGTTCAATACACCGGGTACGGCGGCGTCAGCAGCCACGATGCAAGACGGTTATCCCATGACTCAGAATGGACAAGCTGGCAAAGCGCTCAAGACCGCTACTGTTGCCTCAGCTTATGGTGACTACTTCGGTGAAATAGTTTTAATCTTCGGCGCGGTCTCCATCGCAGCCTTCACTCGCCAGTTCGGCCCACCCGAAAACTTTGCAATCTATCTGATGGCTTTCGTTGTCATCGGTTCTGTTGTCAGTGACAGCATTATCAAGGGAATAGTTTCAACCCTGTTTGGTGCGGTGGTTGGTTTGATTGGTGAAGACATCATTACCGGTCAGTTCAAGATGACCATGGGCATTGACGAATTGGAATCTGGCATGGCGCTGGTGCCATTACTCATTGGCGTTTTCGTTATTTCTGAAGTTATCATTCAGGCTGAGAAAGCCGCAAAGGTGAAGGCCATAGAAATTGCGCAAGACAAAGTCGATGATCCGAGCGCACATTACTTCACCTGGCCCGAATTCAAGCGCTGCTTTCCATTAATGTTCCGCTCATCAATTTACGGCTCTTTAATCGGGATGATGCCCGGGCTGGGATCGTCAGTCGCTTGTTTCGTAGCCTATGGCGAAGAAAAACGCCGCTCTAAAAACAAAGATCAGTGGGGCACTGGAATTGTTGAAGGCATCGCTGCACCAGAATCGGCGAATAATGCAGTGTCGGGGCCATCCATGATTCCATTACTAACACTGGGCATTCCCGGTTCCACCATTGCGGCAGTGTTGATCGGCATGTTTCTGGTGAATGGCTTACAACCAGGTCCAAGCATATTCGCGCACGAGCCACCATTATTTATGGGTGGCCAGTTGATTAGCCCAAGAGAATTTATTTTTGGCATCTTTGCCGCTGGCCTGATTGGAATCGCCTGCTACGCTCTTATTGGATATTTCGCCGCACCGTACATTGGACGTGTCATTGCGATTCTGCCAACGCAGTATCTGTATCCATTCATCTTTATGACAGCACTTGCAGCGAGCTACTCTTCCCGTGCATCAATCTGGGATGTTGGTTTTGCATTGTTATTCGGAGTGATCGGGTACGCGATGCGTCGGACGAATTTTTCGGCTGCAGCCTTTATCATCGCCTTCGTTCTGACGTCCAGCATGGAAGAAGCCTTTCGACAATCGATGATCATTTCGGACAAAGGGTTCTTGGTGTTCACAAGCTTTGAATATCAGGGCAAGTTTTCTTACGCACCCATATTCCTGCTAATCGGCGCCGCCGTGATTATCTTCCGGGCCTGGTCAACCTACCGCAGTCGAAAACCTCAGGAACACTAATCCGGACTATCGATGAATAGACAGATAGTCTAATTACATGCAGTTCTTAGATATTCGCTTTTTGCCAATCTTCGCTTGCGGATTGATGGGTGGAATTGCTGCGTTTCTAATCGGTGTACCAATGCCGTTCATGCTTGGCGGAATTGTAGGGGCAGCATCTTTTGTCCTGTGGTACGAGCGCGATGACAAGAAGTTACCGAAACTATCTCGTTGGGTGCGGTTGGTATTTATGTCTATTATCGGTGCGATGATTGGCTCGCGTTTCTCGCCCGAACTGATAACCATATTGCCGCAATTCTGGATATCAGGACTTGCCCTTATTCCTTTCATCTTGCTCGCCCATGCCGGCAACTACGCGATCATGCGAGGCATAGGCCGGTATGAACAACTTGATGCCTATTTCGCTTCTCTACCCGGAGGAATTATCGATTCTGTAGCATTGGCAGAAGAAGCCGGGGCTGATCTGCGCATTGTCACGGCACAGCATTTTATCCGGATCATTCTAGTCGTCGCCTCGGTCCCTTTGCTGTTCCTGTTCATACAGGGTGATGCGGTTGGTTCGATGGGGGGCCAATCCATGGCCAACACGGATTATGACTTTGTCGACATTCTTCTAATCATCACAATTGCGCTGGTGGGTTTGTTTGTTGGACAACTGACCAAGTTGCCTGTATCTCATATGATAGGCCCCTTGTTATTGGCACTTGCGCTATCGGTTGGAGATGTTGTAGAGATCAACATACCACCATGGCTTGGGCATGCAGCACAATACATGGTAGGAACAGCTTTGGGCGCTCAATTCTCTGGTGTATCGCGACGACTCCTTATGCGCGGGCTCAGCATGGGTTTAATGTCTGGCGGCTATATGCTTCTTCTTGCAGCTATGTTCGCGATAATCCTTGTACAGTATGTGCCCGCAAATTTTGGTGCCATGTTCATTAGTTTTGCCGCTGGTGGTTTGGCTGAAATGAGTTTGATAGCGCTATCTCTAAACTTTAATCCTGTGGTGGTTGCTCTACATCATCTGGTACGAATTCTTTTAACGGTTAGCTTTGCGAAAACAATGGCGCACCGAATGTTTAAATCTGTCGATTGACGAAAAGCACTGAGGAATATACATATGACAACAGAATTGAATCTGCCAACTGACAAAGTTCGTGCTCGAGTCGAAGGTGCTGTGGGCCATGTGATTTTCAACAACCCCGAGCGCTACAACGCTGTTTCACTGGAAATGTGGGATGCCGTAACGATGGCTTTGACCGCTTTTTCCGAAGACGAGCAGGTCCGTGTGGTCATCCTGTCCGGAGAAGGCGGCAAGGCTTTTGTCTCGGGTGCAGATATCTCAAAGTTTGAAAAAGAACGTGGTTCAAAGGAGGCAACTGAACACTACAACGCTCGACTCAAAATTGTCTATAACATTATTGAAAACTACCCTAAACCTACTATCGCTATGATCAACGGCCATTGCATCGGTGGTGGCTTGAACCTGGCTGCCTGTACCGATTTTCGCATTGCTTCAAGCAAATCCCGCTTCGCTATGCCCGCGGCCAAACTAGCTCTCGGTTATCCGTTCGATGCAATCCGCCGACTGGTGAATGCAGTGGGCGCAGCTTCTGCAAAACAGTTAATGTTCACTGCTAAATCAATCGATGCCGAAACTGCGCTTCAACTACGCTTAGTGCAAGAAGTCGTTACTGAAGATGACCTGGCTGCGCGAGTGACAGAGCTTGCCAACAACATTGCAGACAACGCACCGCTGACAATTCGTGCAATGAAATACATTGCCACTCAGGTAATGCAACCTGATCCACAGATGCGCGACCTAGCGCGATGCGATGAAATGGTGGCCGCGTGTTTCGCTTCTGATGACTATGTTGAAGGGCGTAAGGCGTTTATGGAAAAGCGTAAGCCTGAGTTTAAAGGTAAGTAGTTAACGTAATTGATATTTGAAAGGTGGAAATACGCGAGTTAAAATCCAGACTTAAACAATCACACCACCATTAACCTGCATAAGCTGGCCGTTAACAAAACCAGCCTGATCACCAGCTAGATACTGAACCATTCTGGCTATATCCATCGGTTCACCGAGCCGACCAGAGGGATTCTGTTGTTTCAGTGTTTCCTGTTTACTCGTTAGTGCCAAGTCTTCTTCCACACTCACAATCGTACCCGGAGATATGATGTTGGCAGTAACGCCCTGCTTTCCGTATTCCTTTGCAATGGATTTGGTTAACCCCCATGCAGCATGTTTGGAAATACTGACGGCTGATTTCCCAGTGTAGCCTTGTTGTGCCATCATCCCGGTGAAGTTAATAATCCGCCCCCATCCACTATCAATCATTCCGGGCAGGCACGCACGCGTTAGCCACCAGGCTGCATGGAAATTGATATTCATCACGCGTTGAAAGTCGGCTTCATCGTCATTAACCAGGTCAAACGATGGGCGAATAGCAGCATTGTTTACCAACACATCTATACGCCCGAATTGTTGAATACCACTTTCTGCGATGCCCAAAGCTTCCTCACGATTGCCAACATCACCCATCGCAATTAGCACGTTAGAACCAGTCGATTCAACTTCACGCGCTACTGACTCACAAGCAGCACGATCAGATGAACCGTTCAGAATCACATTGCAACCCTCGGCAGCCAGCTCAAGCGCAATGGCTCGACCAATGTTTCGACCAGAGCCGGTGATGAGGGCCGTTCGTTGACTTTTTTCGATGCCCATTAGATTATTTGCTCATCACGCATTCTGCTGATTTCTTCCTCTTTAACGCCAAGCTCACTTAAGATTTCCTCGGTCGCATTACCGCGCTCAGGTGGAGCCACTTTTATGCTGCTTGGCGTTCGGTCGAGAACCACCGGCTGCGCGATTAACGATAGATCCCCCATAACAGGAGAATGCACACTGGCACACATCTCCAGGTGCTTGACTTGCGGGTCGTCGAAAGTTTTATCAATGGTATAAATCGGGCCACTGGGAACACCTGCGTCGCCAAACGCATCTATCCAGGCTGCACTGCTGTTCGTTATTGTGACTTCACTAATAAGTTCGTTCAATTCATCCCGGTGTTCAGAACGCAGCGCTGCGTTCTTGAAGTGCGGATGATCTTGCCATTCCACTTTATTGATGGATTTGCAGAATCGAGCCCAGGTAGCCTCGCCGGCTACCGCAATATTGATATAACCATCGGTAGTTTGAAATACACCGGTTGGAATGCTCGTTGGATGATTGTTACCCGCTTGCACTGGCACCTCCTCATTTACCGTCCAGCGCGCGGCCTGAAAATCAAGCATCGCAATCATCGATTGCAACAAAGATGTGTGAAGCCACTGACCTTTGCCGGAACGTTCGCGCTCATACAGCGCGAGCAGAATACCCTGAGCACAAAAATGCCCTGCACAAAGATCGGCTATCGGTATGCCAACGCGCATGGGGCCATCACCTGGCACACCGGTAATCGACATGAGTCCACCCATGCCTTGCGCTACCTGATCAAAGCCCGGGCGTTTTGCATACGGGCCAGTTTGTCCAAAGCCCGAGATACTGGCGTAGATTAGTCGCTCATTGGTTTTCGATAATGTAGCGTAGTCAATACCCAGCCGTTGCTTCACGTCGGGACGAAAGTTCTCTACCACAACATCAGCCGTATCGCTAAGTTTACGAAACAAGGCCATACCCTCGTCAGTTTTTAGATTCAGCGTTATGCTGCGTTTGTTACGTTGCAAATTCTGGAAATCTGCTGTGTGACGGGCGGCACCCAGAGAACCATCAGGTTCCAGGGCTTCAGGTTGTTCAATCCGTATAACATCAGCTCCGAAGTCGGCCAGTTGCCGCACCGCTGTCGGACCTGAACGAACGCGAGTCAAATCCAGAACACGGATGTTTTCAAGTACCGCAGAGGCGGGTTCATAAGGCATGTGTTTATTTCCTGCTTGCTCAAAAATAATGTTATAGAGATATTTTTTGCCTGTGCGATGATTCCAACAATACGCTAATATCCGTTTTCAGATCTTACTGCTGATGAGAACGTCGAATGACAGAAGAGACCACCTTGTCACTAACATGAACATCGATAATAGCCAAGCACGAGTCGCCAACAGATGTGCTGCCATCATTACCTGGTTTACTGAACTGATCAATTAGCGCAGGCAATTGGTTAAGCGAGGTAACCGTAGAACCGGTAGCACCGAAACCTTTGGCTATTGATTCAAAGCTCGGTCTGCCAAATACAGACCCCTGCTCTGGTAATCCTTCTGCTCTCAATTTGTGTACCTCTGAACCATACGCACCATCGTTCATCACCACAATGAGCATATTCATTTTATGACGAAGAACCGTTTCAAGTTCCTGTATGTGCATTAGCAAACTACCGTCACCATCGAATAGCACAACCCGCTCATCTGGTCTCGCTGTTGCGACACCCATAGCAAAGGACAAACCGTTTCCTATAGCGCCAAACTCCCGGAGCGTAAAGAACCGATCGGCAGGTCGCTTTTTCATTTGCGCAAAAAAACAGGAACAATGACCGGATGAATTAACGGTAAACCAGTTTTCGGGAATCAGATCGTCTAATGTACTAACCACCTCTCTTGGATCAAGAAGATCTGGTTCGACTGCAAATTCTGCACTGTCTGCAGGTGTGTCTCTGATATCAGCAGCAATTAAATCTGATCGCCAGTAATTATCATGTGTAGTATCGCGGTGTGCCACTAATTTACTTATCGCATCGCAGCCAATTTTCGCATCACAACAAAGATGATGTTTTGCAGCTTCACGCCCTTGACTGATTGCATGCGGTTCAATATCTATTTGCAATACTTTATCAGCGCTAAAGAGTTTGCCAGCATCCGAGTTATGACTCGAAAGACTACTACCAAAAGCGATGATCAAATCAGCATCAATGAGGTACTTCCGTGCGACATCACTTGAAAAACCGCCAGCGACACCAATGCTAAAAGCGTCATCAAAGAACAAGCCCTTCGCCGGTAAAGTAGTCGCTAACAACGCACCCAACTGACCCGCTAGCGCTTTGCATGCTGGACCTGCCCCGGCGTTTATAGCGCCTAGCCCGGCCATAAGCACAATTTTTTCTGCGCGCTCTATCTGCGCTACCGCATTGCTCAGACTGTCACTATCAGGCACAAGCGGAGCAACTGTGGGTACGAGCTCAACGGAGCTTGCCAAATATTCAAGCGATTCTTGCCAAACTTCATTCTGCAAATCTACCGGCACACCAACTACCACTGGACACTTTTTAGTTGTTGCTAACAAAAATGCATCTCTTATTTTTTTTCTCATAGACTTCTGGTGTTGCAGGCGTACGTATCGCGCCCCACATGCATCAACAAACGGCTTCTGATCAATCGCCTGGTTATACCAGGATGTTTTAACGGGTGCTTCACCTGCGAAAATGACCAAGGGTATATGCGCGCGCACCGCCGCTGGCAAGGCCGTCATTATTTGAGTTAGCCCCGGTCCACACGTTACTGATGCTACGCCAACTTTACCAGTAGTACGCGAATAAGCCATAGCAGCTGCAACGGCACAATGTTCATGTCTGACGTATACAAAGTCGCAGCCAGTCGCAGCCATTGCTGCGGCCCAGTTCATATTTGCGTCACCAAGCAACGCAAAACAGGTGCTCACCCGCTCTGCTGCAAATACACCGGCCAATATTTCATACACTCGTTCGTCGTTCATTGGATAATCAGTGAATTGCCAATTATTGTTCTTATCATGCAAAATACCACACAAACTACAAACACCGCCAACAGGAATCCAGGATGAATGTAACGATAATTGGCTTTGGTGAAGCCGGCCCTGTATTTGGTAAACAGTTACTCAATAAAGGTATGGAGGTTACCGCATGGGATATTCGACAAGACAACGTATCAACTGAAAATCAGCAAACCGAAAAAACACGCGCCCATGGAATAACGCCAGCCACATCTATGCTGGATGCTGTAAAAAAAGCTGATCTGATCGTGTCAACAGTGACTGCATCACAGGCTCTTATCGCCGCAGAGCAGGCAGCGAACAGTCTGCCTCGCGCATGCCATTGGCTGGATTTGAACTCTGTAACACCTGTCACCAAAAAGGCTATCAACGATATTCTATCTGATAAAGAGGTCCTGTTCACCTAGGGGGTT
>Ga0114956_1002676_pt1 | contig 13962 bp, 12 predicted proteins | sample MaitaG_FD_87304 | JGI IMG/M metagenome (GOLD analysis project Ga0114956, IMG submission 87304) | Marine algal microbial communities from Maine, USA - Maine_Asex2 metaG | ecosystem: Host-associated > Algae > Red algae > Unclassified | place: Maine, USA | collected 2015-01-05 | reverse complement strand
GAACGCTCGCGACGCTCGACCCGAGCGCCAGCGCGGCACCGACGACGGACAGGCGAATTACTCGGTTCAGCATGAATCTCGTTCCTTGTTGGATCAGACGCTCAACAGTAACAGGCCCGGCGGGGAGTTCGGACATGTAAGTTCAGCCTTGTCATGCCGCCCGTGCACCGACGGCACCGACTTCGACCTTCTTCGCGTCTCTACGGCGTGTCGCGCTACCTCCGACAGGTGCTGCTCGGGTATCCGGGGTGTGGCGCGACGATCTGGATGGAACGGTCGGCGTCGCGGCGCGCCGAGCATGAACGCCGTGGCGTCCCCGCTTGCCCCGGACGCCGGACGCCCGGGACTGCCGCCCCTTTGTACGCGGTCATTCAAGGCCGTCTCGAGGCCGCTCGGCGACTCGAGGCCCGATCGCGCGACAGGGCCGCGGGCGGAACCCGCGCGTGATCGGATCGTCCTCGTGGCTGCCGCCGTCAGCGTCCGGCACGGGCGGGCCGGATGACGGTCGTCTTCCGAGAGGACGTCGGCGGCAGGGACTTGCGGCACCGGCCGACGAAGGTCTGATGGACGAGCCCCTCCTGGCGGGCGAAGGCGGCGATGCTCAGCCCGGAGCGACGCTGGGCATCGACCAGGTCTCGCCGTCGCTCGGGTGAACGTCGTGGGAAGGGGGTGTGTCGTGCCATCGCCGGAAGCCTCTCGGGAGTGTGGCGCCAACGGTGCGGGCCGACACCAGGCGGAGGGACGACGGCTCGGAAGGAGCTTGCGCTGAAGAGAATTTCTGGCGGCAGATGTCAGGAGCACGAACGGCGGACTGCCCGCCGCAGACCGTCTCGGACCGGCCTACCTGCTGGTTCGATGGCAAGCAGCAACTCGACTACGACAGGCTGATGCTGGCCTCGCGCCTTCAGCACGGCGGGTTCTCACGCTTGTGCCGCGCCATCGATTCACTGTTGCCGGAGCGGCGAACAGGGGTAGACTGACAGCGCGTTGCTAGTGAGGACTTCGCTCTGTAGCGGTCACTGATCATGTTCACGAAATCATCAAGAACCCTTGTTCTCTGCGTTCTCCTTGGCTGCTCTGGCCATGGATACAGCGGCGAAACGCCATCGGGCGAGACCGCGTCTTCGACAGACGACGTGTCTGCCGGGAACAGCGTTGCAGGACTGGAGCGATACAACCAGTCCTGCGTCAATTGCCATGGGGCGGGGGGCAAGGGGGTTGCCAGTTATCCGAAGGTATCCGGCAACGAGATTTCGTACACGACGGAGAAATTGGAGACGTACAGGGAGGGCATCAAGATCGGGCCCAATTCGTCACTGATGATCATGATGGCCAAGCCGTTGACCGACGAAGACATCGCGAATCTCGCAGCGTATCTGCAAGAGGCGACACCCTGACGGAGCAGAGCGCTGGTTCGAGTTCATTCGTAAACCCTGGAGAAGGCTGATATGACGAAGAACGGCAAGACGTTAGTCACGATCGCGGTGCCCGGCATTCTATCGATCGGTACGTTCTCTCCCGCGATGGCCCAGGACGCCAGCGAGAGAATGAACGTTCCGATCATCGAAACGAATGAGTACATGACGGGACTCGAGAGTCCCTGGGACATGGCCTTCCTGCCGGACGGCACCATGTTCTTCACCGAGAAATGCAAGGGACTGTCGGTGCGGGAGGCTTCAGGCACCGTCAACCCGCTCTACGGCGCCAAGGATTCGAGCGGCTTCCCCGATTCGGGAGACGACCTGTTCTGCGACGGCCAGGCCGGTGTGCTGGGCGTCGTTGCCGACGCGGACTTCGACGAGAACCGGACGCTCTACCTGTATTCCTCGTCCACCAAGTATTACGGCGACGGCTGCAAGACGAATTTCGAGCGCTGCGACGGGAACATCGTCATGAAGTTCACCGTCAGCGACGACCTCAAGAGCGTCGCCGATCGCACCGACATCGTGACCGACATTCAGTACAAGCCGTTCGAGTCCGATCAGCCGTTCGGCGGTCCCGGTGCCCACAACGGCGGCCGACTGCGCGTCGGGCCGGAGGGTTATCTCTGGGTAACCGGCGGTGATCGTCACAGGGGCGTGTGTCCGCAGGACGGCCAGCTGCTGTGCGGCAAGATCCTTCGGATCGATGGAGACGGCAATGCGCACCCAGACAACAGCCCGCCGGAAGGCTTCGACAAGCGGATCTACACGTACGGGCACCGGAACGTGCAGGGCATCGATTTCCGCCCGAGCGACGGTCGCGCGTTCACCGCGGAGCATGGACCGTGGCACAGCGACGAGATCACGGCCCTGGTCAACGGCGGCAATGCCGGTTGGGATCCTGCGCAGAACACCGGTGGGCGAGGCGAGTGCCCCGACGAGTACTGCGGTTACGAGCCGAACCAGATGGACGCCATGGACCCGGCCGTCAGGGCGGCCTACACGCCGATGAGCGACACCCGCTTCGATGATCTGATGCCGCCCTCCTGGAACAACCACGGATTCTCGCAGGGCACCGGGTCCGCGGCCTTCCTGACCGGCAGCAACTGGGGCATCTACGAAGGACGCCTCGCCGCGGGCATCATGGGGATCGGGTTCGGCAACACCCCGCCAGGTTCGCGCATCGACGTCTACGACATCGCCGACGATGGCTTGTCGATCAAGGGCGCGATCATCATGCCGACCGGTATCACGACGCGCTACCGCGGTCTGACGATGGGGCCGGACGATGCCTTGTACGCCGCGACCGACGACGGGTTCATCTTCCAGATCACCGCGAAGCCGATGTGATCGAGGTGGCTGCCGGATAGCGGATTCGGCGGCCGGGATGGCTGCGCGGCAAGTCGCCGCCAACGAGGGCCTGCGCTGCGCAAGTAGCGCAGGCGTCTCAGTTTGCGCTATCCGACTTCACCTCGCATAGGGAGGCGACGAGCTTGCCGCTCGCCGAATCCGCCTGCACACGTGTCTTCGGCTTGGGGTTATCGTCGGGCGCCATCGCGGGCTCGGTCCAGTTGTCATCGGTGAAGTACGTGTTCCTCAAGATGATCTCGGACGGCTCGCTGCAGTCCAGTCGTAGAAGACTCTGGTAGCTCGATGCAGCCATCACCGACGTTCCATATCTGACCCTTGTCCAGACGTCGATATGCTCGCCATTCGTGGTGACCCGAGCGTCGTCGTAGAAATGCACGTCACCGTTCGATCGGATCGAGAACTCGACCCACTGCGCTGGTGCGGAGACCGGGAAGATCAGAAGAAGAACCGGTAGCATGTGTTTCATGGTCGAGACCCCGTGGGTCGATTCAATGGCCGGAAGCCGCGTCTCTTGTCGTACATTCTAGCGGCGCAGCGGTCTGCGCGATCGGGCGTCGACTGACGCTCGCCACAAACCCGGATTATTCAGTGCACCGTGGAAAGGTGCTTTTCTTCAGCGGGTGAGACTCCCACCCGGCAAGGGTCGTTCCAGCCGGTAGCAGTCGGGACAGCGGCGCAGGAGGCGTCACTGAACAGCTTCACGATGTCAAAGAGTCCCTTGGGGACTCAGCGAGTCAGACCACCGTGCGGATAGCAGCCGAGCGGGTGGCTGAGGAAGTACGGCGCCACCTCGCCGACGAGGCCCCACTCGATTCCTGCCGACACTGCGCCAGCGCTTTCGCTTTTCCCGCGCGGCGCGATCGAGGTGACGCGGCGGGCGCTGGACGGTGCATGAAACGTGTGTCTACAATTCGGGTGCGCCCATGCGTGCACACTACAGTCCTATCCCCGCTGACTTGACGGGCCCGTGGGCGGCGATAACCGGGCAGAGTTCCGGAGGCGGAACTGTGTCGGTCGCCGTAATCGCGCTACGAGGTGCTCAGGACTGCTTTGTGCGTGCCAACCTGCCGCTATCAACGGTTGTTCGATTTGAGACTCAGGAGTCCCTGACATGAGCGTCGAATACGCGCCCATCAGCTGGTCCGACGAGGAATACCGGAACTTCGGTCTCGAACGTCAGGTACTCCGACACGACTATCACTCGCTACCGCTGTTTGACGACGCATCCCTCGAGACGTTGCTCGACGCCTATCCCGCTCGCCGGTTGCAGGCGTACACGATGGGCGATGATCCCGTTCGCAACGAGGACTGGCGTCACGTCGATATCGATCCGGATACCACCGGGGCCGACATGCTGCGTGCCGTGCACAACGGCAGGCTGTGGCTGAACCTCACGCACATCGAGCGCCTGGTTCCAGCCTTCGGTGAGCTGATCGAGGAGATGTACGCGCATATCGGAGCACACTGTCCGCATCTGGAACAGCCGCGCGCTACTCACAGCGCATTGCTGATCAGTTCGCCAGGCGCGCAGGTCTACTACCACCTCGATGCCGAGCCGAACATGCTGTGGCACATGCGTGGCAGGAAGCATGTCTGGCTCTATCCGGCCATGGATACGGATCTGGTGCCGCAACACTACCTCGAAGATATCTACGCCGGCGACATCGGCGAGAACCTGCCGTACCAGCCCGAATTCGACGAGCGAGCAAGTGTGCACTTGCTCGAGCCGGGAGACGCGGCGAGCTGGCCGCACAACGCACCTCACCGGATCGTCAACGTCGATATGAACGTATCCCTGGCGACGAGCTACTCCACGCCTCTGGAATACCGTCGTCGCTACGTACAACTCGCGAACCGACACCTGCTGAGGCCGCTCGGCCTCGGGCGCCGTGGAATGAGCGAGCAGGGGCTGGTTCCGTCACTGAAGCGCGGCACCTTCAGAGTGCTGAACCGAATACGCCCGTTCCGGGTCGCGGATCGCACCGAGGGCTACATGACCGATCTGCAGCTCGATGGAAATTCGGCCACCGGTCTTCGTACGTTGCCGGACAGCCGGCTCGCCAGTTTTTCGAATGCACGGTCGTCAGAGTGAGCGGTGCCGGTCCTCCTTCGGAGCTGCAAGTGGCTTTGGAAGAGGACGAGTGCGCCATCGAACGGCTGCGTGCCGATTGGGAGCGACTGGAAGCCGCTGATCCGGACGCGACTCCGTTCAACAGCTGGTTGTGGAACATGTTCTGGTGGCGGCATTACGGCGCAGGAGCACGCCTTTGTCTGTTGGTGGTGCGACGTGCGGACGAGGTGATCGGGATAGCGCCGATGTATTGCCGACCGGAACGTGAACATCGTGTCCTGAAGCGTCGTGTCTTGCGCTTCATCGGTACCGGTGGGGATACGTCACCAGACTATCTGGGTGTCGTGGCGGCGGCCGCTGACCGCGAGTCCGTGATTGCAGCGACACTGGATACGGTGCTTGCCAGTGCCGAGTGGAGCACGCTCGAGTTGCGTTATCTCGCGGTCGGCAGTGTACTCAACGACGTACTGCAAGCGCGGTTATCCGCGTTGCCGGGACGCGTGGTCACTCAGGACACCCTCGTTCTTGTCGAGGCGCTGCCCGCAACCTGGGAGGCCTACCGGCGATCCCTGACCACCAAGCGCCGCAAGCAGTTGAAACATCGGCGCAATCGCCTCGACAAGGCAGGCGTGGCACGGTTCGTCTTTGCGAACACTACTTCCGAAAGGAAGGCGGCGAGTGACTCTCTGGTGGCTCTGCACCGCGAACGCTGGTCCAGCAAGAGTGAAGCCGGTGCCTTCTCGAGCGTTGCCTATGAAGCCTTTCACCGTGACGTGATCGAAGCCTTCGCGGCGCGCGATCAACTCCGATTGCTCTCTCTGGAGTTGGACGGCGAGACGATTGGCGTGCTGTATGCCTTCGCCTGGCGTGGGCAACTGATGCTGTTCCAAAGCGGTCTGTCTCCGCGGCACGTCTGGTTGAGTCCGGGACATCTGCTGTTCGAGCACGTCATCCATGATGCTATCGATCGCGGGATGTCGAAGCTTGATCTTCTGAAGGGCGACTACGCCTACAAGACTGCCTGGGCGCGCACTCGCACGTGGGTGCGTACGCATCGGTACATGCGCCCTGGCGCGTCGGTCTGGCTGGCGCAGATCAAGGACCACTTGAGAACGGCTACATGACCAGCGCCTGAGCGCAGGCAGATCGTCGAGGCTGACTGCGCCGATCGACCTGGCGAACTGACGGCGTCGAGAGGCTGTCAGTCAACACCCGAGCGGCGATTGCGCTCGTCCTTCATGGTGTAGCGAATCTGACGGCCAAGTGAGAGTCCCCGCAAGCGACCGCGATGCACGTCACTGATGCGAGCGGAGGGTGGATTTTCATGCACGCTGGCCGCGATGCCGCTTCGGTACCGCTCGGTCCAGCCCAGGCGGGCAAATGCGTCTGCGTCCTCACTCAGCATGGCTCGAGCATGCGGGTAGCCGTGTTCCGCCGCTGTTAGTGTTCTGACGACACCACACCGTTGATATGAGGGCGAAAAGTGAAAGCAATGCAGTCTATGAAACTTATTTCACCCACGTGACTGACGTCGTCGGTGTGATGGCCGGCGACAAGCTGCAGGTACGTGTTGGCGTCGCTGCGACGGACGACGATTAACTCGCGGCCCGAGCTGCCTGGTTGCACTACGCCGGCGGCCATACGCAGAGGTCCGTCGCGAAACGTATCGGCCTGCCTGCCACGCGCACGCATCGGCTGATTGCGCGTGCGGCACGGGACGGACTGGTGCTTCAGGCCCGCGCCCATGTTCGTTGACAGCGTCGAGGATCGCCAGCTGATGCTCGGGCAAACGGGCCTTTGCGAGGTCATGCGTCTGATCGATCAGGCGACGCCGTGCCTGATCGGCATCGGCAAGACGGCGGCAGGGGGCGAGCTTGCATTTGGTAATACCGGCGAACACGATCGCAGCCCTCGTGCCGAAGCCGCGCGTGAACCTCACGCGCTTCCACGGCGTGTTCGCCCCCAACCCAACAGCCGATACCGTGCCTTCATGCCCTCCGGGTGCTGCGCGTGACGCCCGCCGGACGCGGCCCCGGCGGCAAGGGCCGCGATGCCAATGGCCAGGTGCAGGCGAAGCGGACCGAGCCGACCGAGCCGACCGAGCCCGAGCGGCCGGAGCGGCCGGAGCGGCCCGAGCGGCCCGAGCGGCGCAGCGCGATCGGCTGGGCACAGCGCCTGCGACGCGTCTTCGGCATCGACATCGAACGCTGTGCGAGCTGCGGCGGGACGCTTCGGATCATCGCCTGTATGGAAGACCGTGCCGTGATCGAGACGATCCTTGCGCACCGGCGGCGCACGAGTCTCTCGGCAAGCAGGGCGGCCTCGGCGCATGGGCCGCGCCCTCGCGCCCCACCGCCCACCTCGCCTCCCGCCTGAAGTCCCCACCACGGCATTGACGAGCACCCGAAGGGCATGAAGGCGCGCAGCGGCGGCCTCGGCCCGAGCCCGTGCCCGGCTTCCAGCCGCTGAGCGAGGCGCGGCGCCGGTCGGGGTGATTCGCCTGAGCTTGGCGCTCCTGCTCACCTCTGCGCATCGCCTTGCTTGCCCACACGGCATGCTCCCAGCCGCTCCTTCGCGTGCTCGATGCCGCGATACCCCGCCACGACCGCGTCCCGGGTCAGGGACACAAGCCCTTCATCGTTCCTTTACCCCGTGAACGTCGGCGGTTCCGGTAGCGCAGTGTGAGGAAGCGCGACGCGTCACCTGCGATCGATGCGGCAGTTGGCCAGTCGATGCGCACGAGGAAGCAGCCCCGGAAGCGCAAGGCGCGTCCGTCGCCGAGGTGCCAGATGTGACCACCGCTCTCCTCGACGATGAACCCGTCGGACGGGAGGTGGGGGTGGAAGCGAACGCGTGCAGGGGCTTCGTTGCTTCGGACGGGGCTGCAGCAACCTCGTCAGCGGCATCGAGGCCGATACCATCGACGACCAGGGCGCCATCGTCGGCACCGCTCGTGCTCGCCGTGCCGTCGACGTAGTCATCTGCTTGCACGCCTCGCGCATGCGTCGCGCGATCGAACAGCACCCGTCGCTCCGAACTCTCGAGGATCTCGAGCCCACCGTCGGGACGGGAGAAGAGGGCGACGGCGAGGGTGTGCCACCAGCCAGGCCCGAGCCCGACATCCACGTCGCTGTTGCTGCTGTCGGAGTGGCGGTGGAAGGCAAGCGGGGCGCCGTCGAGGGCGAAGTCGGTCTCCCGCTGGCGCTTGGCGCCGGTGACGAGGCTAGTCGGATTGCCGAGCGTGACAACGGGAAGCGGCGGGGCCTCGGCCGAACCGCTGTCACGCGAATCGCACTCGTTGCCCTGTTCGAGACGACTGGCAGAAGGACGTCTGCGACGTGGCGGGCGGCGGGAGACACGTGGCCACGATCCCGAGAACGGCCAAGACGGCGAGCCGGCCGGTGCCGCGTCGTCTCGCACGTCTTCGCATGCCGGACTCCGTCCGGGTCGGTGCCGTTCGCTCATCCATGCGCGCTTTCCACGGGGCAGGGCGCGAAAGCGCCGAGCCCATATCCGTCGTGTGGACGTTAGTCTGAACACGAAGGCGCCCGGTGTGCGCGAACGGTGTCTCGACATTGCGAGTCGTCGCGCTTGTCGCGTGCCAGCCAGATGATGGTCTGCACGTGGGTCTTGCCTTGCGGCGCGGCGCTGTCGGTGTGCTTGCTCGGCATCCAGTTCGCTCGGGCGGTCAGCTTGAGATCCCGGTTCCGGGCGAAGAGCGTGGGGACATGTTCGTCGAGCGGTCTCGTGTCGGGCGGTGTTCCAAGGAGGTCAGGACGGTGAGGACGAGGTGCGGCGATGCGTTTCTCCCGCCCTTTCGTCCGTAGCGACGAACGAGAGTCGAATTTCTGTCACCTCCCAATACGGTTAGTTGCGCAAGACGCTGTTCATTCCGTCTAATCGAGAAGGGAATGTGGGGACGCTCGACGAGTCACTGGTTCCTGGCAGTCTGCGCGGCAAGCCATCACGGCAACGGGCTAACTGCAGCCACGAGCGTGACTTCACCGAGGTGCGCAATGAAGGGTCAATTGCTGAGGCTGTCTTTAGGTTCCGACAATGAGACGATGGCGCGTCTTCAGGACACCGGTGCCCACCTCGTCCGCTTCGGCGACGACGTTCTCGTCGTCGCGTCGAACGATCGCTGGTCCGCGGTTCGTGCGCGCCTCGACGGACGCGAGCGCGGCACGCCGTTCGAGATCGGCAAGTCCCGACTCCATCTCGTGGTGCAGAAGGGGCGCGTCTTCCAGCTCGAACACCCCGATGTGCCCGTGCTCGTCGACAAGGGCCGATTCCTGGTCGTGGACATCAAGCGCTCGCTCGCGAAGACGCTGACAGGACGAACGGACCCTTGCTTCGGCGTCGCCCCGCTGCCGCTCGACACGATCGTCTTCGAAACGGTACCTGCCCTTCGTCTCGACGGACGTCGCCACGAACTCGTCGACCGCCTGCTCGACAGGCTCGACGTCGTCCGCCTGCAGGAACGACTCGACCACCTGGTGTCCTGGCCCACCCGGCTGTCCACCAGCTCCCACTACTCGGATGCCGTCGACTGGGCCCTGACCCGGTTCGACGCGCTCGGCTACACCGCACATCGCTCGAGCGTCGACGTCGGCGGCGGCGCGACGAGCGCCAACGTCGTCGCGACAGTCGATGGAACGTCGACGGCGCCGCGCCGACACGTGATCGTCGAGGCGCATCTCGATTCGATCAACATCGCCGGTGGCACCACGGCCATCGCCCCCGGCGCGGACGACAACGCCAGTGGCTCGGCCGGCGTGCTCGAGCTGGCCGAGGCGTTCGCGGGTGCCGTTCACGATCACGACCTGACCTTCCTCCTGCTCGGCGGAGAGGAGCAGGGTCTGCACGGAAGCCGGCAGTTCGTCGCGGCGCTGGCGACCGAAGAACGCCAGCGCGTGATCGCCGTCGTCAACATGGACATGATCGGTTCCATCAACACGGACGTGCCCGGTTTTCTGATCGAGGGCGCGAGCATCAGCCAGAGTCTGATCGACCGGATCGGGACGGCCGCCGCCACGTACACCGATCTGCAGGTCCAGACGTCGCTGACGCCGTTCGCCAGCGACCACGTGCCGTTCATCGACGCGAACATGCCGGCGGTACTGACGATCGAGGCCGCCGACGGGGCGAACGAGAACATCCACACGGCGAGCGACACGCTCGACACCGTCTCGGCGAGCCACGCGCTCGAGATTCTCAAGGCCAACGCCGCCGCGGTGGCCGATCTGATCGGAATCCGATCCGTCGGCACGTCGCCCGGCCCGGCTCCGGAAGGCGAGGTTCCGACCAAGGGCGGCTTCTCGGCGTTCGACGAGAGCACCGCCCTCGCCGAGCTCCGTGCACACGTTCATGCATTGCGCACGCAGCTCGAGCGACTCGCGATGCAAGGGCGACTCGGCGAGACGGAACGAACCGCCTATCTCGCCCTGCACGATCGGATCGATGCGTGGAACGATCGTGGCGACAGCGGACGCGACGCGTCGTGCGGATGTTCGAACGATGCGAGCAGACACTGATGGTCTGCCGACCGGCGATGTGGATCATGGCCGGCGTTCTCGTCGTCCTCACCGCCTGTGCGGACGCCGGTTCGGAGCGACCCGCGAACGAGGAACCGGCGACGACCGTCGACGGCACGAACAGCCGTAACGAGAGCACCCGAGGAGACGTCCCCAGCATGCCGACGAACACCGCCCTGTCGCGGGAATGGGTCGAGATCCGCGAGGAAAGTGAAGATGGGCGCATCGTCTTGCGGCCGCTCGGTCCGGACATTCCACCGGCCCGGGGAGGGCGGCGCCGGCTGGATCTTCGCGAGCCGGGGGACGCGAGTGCTCGCGAGCCCGGGGCGGCCGATGCCATGGAGGCCCGTGACGGCTCATGGACGTCGCCCGAGGAGGGCGTGCTGGTCATTGCCGTGCCGGGCTGGACGGGGACGTACACCGTGATCGAGCTGCACGAGGACAAGCTCGTCATCGAGCCGCGCTAGCGGACGAGTCGACGGGCCGGCGAGACGATACGACATCGAGAAAAGGACGGCGGCAACGGTGCAGGAGAGGCCGACGTCGCGATACGAGGCAGGAGACGCCCACCACGAGGAGCGAACGATGGCCAAGAACGACACCGAGAAGGATGCGTCCGACACGCCCGGTCGACACCGCTGCGGCACCATGCAGGTGCATCGACGACTGATGGACACCAATCCGCGCTACGCGGAGGCGCGCGAGCGGATCGAGGAACACGCGTTTCGGCATTCACGGAGTTTCGTCGGTGCCCGGCCGGGCTGCACGAAGATTCCCGTCGTCGTACACGTGGTCTGGAAGACGGAGGCGCAGAACGTGTCCGACGAGCAGATCCACAGCCAGATCGACGTCCTGAACCAGGACTTCCGCAAGCAGAACGCTGACGTCTCGTCCGTGCCCGCGCCGTTCGCGCCGCTGGCGGGCGACGCGCGGCTGGTCTTCGAGCTGGCGACGCGGGATCCCGACGGCAAGCCCACCGGCGGCATCACGCGCAGGAAGACAACGGAGACCGGTTTCGACAGCGACGACAAGGTCAAGTCCGCGTCGTCGGGTGGAACCGATGCCTGGCCAGCCGACGAATACCTGAACCTCTGGGTCTGTCAGATGGTGGGCGGACTGCTCGGCTACGCGCAGTTTCCGGGAGGGCCGGCTGCGACCGATGGCGTGGTGGTGACACACACCGGCTTCGGCACCACCGGCACGGCGGCCGCACCGTTCGACAAGGGGCGTACGGCCACGCACGAGATCGGTCACTGGTTGAACCTGCGGCACATCTGGGGCGACGACGGCGATGGATGCAACGGGTCCGACTTCGTCTCCGACACACCGAACCAGGGCGGCGCCAACGTCGGCAAGCCGACCTTTCCGAGCGTCTCGTGCAGCAATGGGCCGAACGGCGACATGTTCATGAACTACATGGACTACGTCGACGACGACACGATGGTAATGTTCACGCAAGGCCAGGTGGAGCGGATGCAGGCTGCGCTCGACGGGGCACGCAGCACGATCGGCAGCAGCGTGTCCTGCCTGCCGAATCCGGTCCTGAAGGCGCCACCCAAGGACAACCCGAAGGAGTTCATCAAGGAACTGCCCAAGGATCCGCCCAAGGAGTTCCCGAAGGATGGCATCAAGGAGTTCGGCAAGGAAGGCATCAAGGATCCGCCCAAGGAGTTCGGGAAGGAGGGCATCAAGGATCCGCCCAAGGAATTCGGCAAGGAGGGTCCCAAGGATCCGCCGAAGGAGTTCGGGAAGGACTTCGGCAAGGACGGGCCGTTCGACACTGGAGGCGGCGGCAAGTCACCGATTCTCGACGGAGGTGGGCCACATAAGTCTTTCCTCGAGCCACCGGTCCAGGTTCAGCCGCCGGTCTTCCAGCCGACCTTGCCGCCTGCCGTGGCAGCGCCCGCGTTCGGCAACCCGCAGATGCCCTTCGTCCTCGCGACCGGAGGCGTCTTCGGGCAAGACCCGCAGCGTGAGCCGTTGATAAACGCCTACACGCAGATGCTCGGGCAGTACGCGCAGCTGAACGCGCAGGGTCTGCTCGACGCCCAGGGACAGGCCGACTGGCAACAGGCGTACGCGAGCTACGTCCAGCTGATGTCCGGCTGACGGGAGGGACGCGCGTCGAATCCCGCTTGCGCAGGGAACGCACGGTGCGAGTGGGGTTCGGTGTGCGGTCGGAAGGTCATCTCGTCGTCGCCGGCACACGCCGCGGACGAGTCCGATCCGTCACGCGACCCACGGCGGAGCGATTCACCAGGAGGGGATTTCAGTGATACTCGTCGTATCGTTCAAGGACAACGATCACGTTCGACAAGTGACACGTCACCTGACCATGGAGCATGTCGTCGTGGACGTCGGTTGGTTTCCATCGCGCATGGGGTTGAGCGCGGCGGCGGGTGCGGACGTCGACGAACTCCACTTCCATCTGCCGGACGGTCGCCGACTTGCCCTCGACGACGTCGGCGCGGTCTGGTACCGGCGCATTCGCTCGATGCAGCTCGACGAGGCGCTCGACGGCGAGACGGCCAGGACCTTCGCGTGGTCGGAATCGAACGAGGCGTTGCTTGGCGTCTGGTACGCCATGGACTGCTTCTGGATGAACCCGCCCCTCGCGGACGAGGCGGCACTGCGAAAGATCCTTCAGCTGCGGATCGCCCGCAAGGTCGGGCTGAGCATTCCCGAGACGCTGGTCACCAACGTGCCGGACGAGGCGCGAGCGTTCATCGCGCGCCATGGTATCGGTCGCGTCATCCGCAAGGCATTCCGCAACATCCCCGAGGCGCCGCGAGAGACGGCGCTGGTGGGGGAGGCGGAGCTCACGCTCATCGACAGCGTCCGCTTCGCACCAGTGATCTTCCAGGCGTTCGTCGCGGCCGAGCGCGATCTGCGCGTCACCGTCGTCGATGGCGAGATCCACGCCGCCGCCATCCTCTCGGACAAGGATCATCAGGTGGACTACCGATCCGGCCTAGGCACGGCCGACGTCACGCCTTACACGTTGCCGGATGATGTCGCGGAGAGCCTGCTCGCGCTGATGAAGGAGTTGAACCTCTTCTACGGCGCCGTGGACTTTCGCGTCACGTCCGAGGGCGAGCACGTCTTCCTCGAGGTCAATCCGGCCGGCGAGTTCCTGTTCATCTCCGAGCGGACCGATCTGCCGATACCGCAGAGTATCGCCGCTGCGCTGGAGAGGCGCGCGTCGGGGCGATAGCGAACTCGTCGGTCTGGCGGTATCGACCCGTCGACGGGTCGTGCGCTCGAGACTAGGGAAGCTCTGCAAAACTCGTCGAGAATCGACGAGAATGCGGCGAGAGCGGAATCGAGGAACTGACGCGATGAAACAGACCACCTTTGCCAGCGCGGCGTTCGACAGCAAGGGGAAGGTGACGCGCCGTGAGAAGTTCCTCAACGAGGTGGATGCGGTGGTCCCCTGGGAGAAGTTGTACAGGCTGATCAAGCCGGTCTATCCGAAGGCCCAAGCGGGTCGGCCGCCGCACTCGCTCAAGCGGCTGCTGCGGATCCACTTCCTGCAGCACTTCTTCAACCTCTCCGATCCTGGCGT
>Ga0114956_1002674_pt1 | contig 13968 bp, 11 predicted proteins | sample MaitaG_FD_87304 | JGI IMG/M metagenome (GOLD analysis project Ga0114956, IMG submission 87304) | Marine algal microbial communities from Maine, USA - Maine_Asex2 metaG | ecosystem: Host-associated > Algae > Red algae > Unclassified | place: Maine, USA | collected 2015-01-05 | reverse complement strand
GCACCTCCGGAGTGTCGTGACCGTTTGATCCAGATACACTCAGCAGCTGAGACAGCGACTGTACTATCGATAGTAAAGCCGCTGTCCCCAGCTGCTTAAGCCGATGCTCTTCCCAATTTTCACCTTCCAAGGAACATTACAAACCTCTAAGTAATGTGTTATCCAGCGTTATCCCAACAAATAAATTTAAGTCAGTTTGACAAATTAGCCTGCATTTTGCAAACAGCGAATCCCAGCAAATCTCCGGTTGACTCAAAATGCTTAACCAACCGCTGCATTAACTCTGGCGAGTCGGCGATCTCAATGACCGGCGGCGCGATGCCCCACGTCTCTTTGCCCGTTAGCTGCGACAGGTGCAAATCAAACGCTTCTTCACGGCGCCCCAATCGAACCAGCCAAGCAATCACGTGTTCGGCGACCATCGTTTGATCGGGGCCCTCGAAGTTAGCAATTTTCTCATCGAAGTGCGCGATGGCAGCATCAACATGCTCGCTCAGCAACCCTCCGAAGAATTGTTCATGATCGTCGTAGGTCGATTCAAAGGGAGGATCACCGGGGTACTTAAAATCGTCTGCTAATCGTTGTCCATAGCGACACAAATCCAACGCCATGCAAAAATGCCTTTCGGTGTGCACATTCCGAGCAATTCTTACCACCGAATTTAAATGCGTCGCATCCACGTGGTGCCCCGTTTCGCTGACCAACCACTGATGACGTTCCAGTAAATCACCCAGCGTCGCGGACGAGTCCCGGTCATGGCCCCGTTCTACTACATCTTTAGCAACGCCCGCCAGTACTTCGTTATAGAAAAACTCCAATAGAATTTCCGCGATCGGTTCCAGTTCGCCCTCGGCAAATCCGCCTTGATTAACGCGCACGTCGATCGTTGTGATGGCGTTGCAGGTTCCGAACTCCGTCAGCATGATCTCAAAGGCGTACGCCGGAGCGATGCTCTGACCCAACCCCAGATCGACGATCAGGTTTCGATTGTCATCGGTGACCGGAATCTCCATCAGCAATTGCTTCGCCAACGCCATATCCCCCAGCGGTTGCAGGTAAACCCAACCTTCGTCCGGCCGCCCCGCGCGAAACAGCAGCGTACCGACTTCTTTACAAGCCTCCAGCAAGCAAGATTCCAACTGCTCAATCTGGTCCCCCGCATCCGAAGATGATGCGGACGTCAGTGGCAATCCAAGACGATGTCTGCACCGAATTTTCAGGATCTCGAACAGCTTGTAATAGTCGCCGCTTGATTCAAATTGCCGACGAAGCATTTCGATTGCCGCATCGGTTCCTTCGGCTGATAACAGATTCGAAAAATCCTCAAAAGTAGTTTCATTCATGCCGTTTAGCCTATTTCCATCTGCTCGCCGCCGCAATGGACTAAACCATTCACGCCCTGCATCCTTCTCATTTCACCCCTGGCCGCTTACCCTTAGTCGGGGCTGTCAAAAATTGGGAACTGCAGAACAATCCGCTTGAGCAACCCCTCATCACACAATTACCTGAACTTGATCGTGCTGCGAGGGGTTTGAGTAGAAGTACGGGTAGAAGTACGAGTTGAAGTACGAGTACGAGTACGAGTAGAAGTACGAGTGAAAGTACGAGTACGAGTTTTAGTTTGAGACAGTGAGCGAGGAACAACAACGAGCACGCCGAAATTATCGTCAATACCGAATTTCCACCTCCCCGCCATTAGTCCATGCCCGACGCCAACCATCCCGACCAGCAACCACCTGCGGCCCTAAACATAGGCATCGTGGACCTCAATAATGACCCCGTCGTCGCTCGGCTCCAGTCGCACGCCGAACAACACGGCGGAACCCTTCATCGTTTGAGCCTGAAAACAGCCGCCGGACCAGCCCCCGCCTTCAGCAATTTACTTAGCGATCTGAGCACCGCAGCGATCGACATCATGATGTTCCGCACCGCTGCGGGAGTCGCTCAGTTCATGAAAAACCTGCGTCATCATGATCAACAACGGACGCTCGACACGCTAACCGATATCCAGATCATTGCCGCTTCACCAACCTCCGCGCGGGAACTTCACAGCAGAGGCCTCACACCGCACGTCACGGTTGAAGCCGACGCCAACTGGCGGAAAGTTCTCACGGAAATCGACGAAAACTATCGCTCCACCGATCGCTCCGGCAGCCCACTAGCCACGCGGCACGTCGCCCTAGAAGACTGCGCCGATTGGTTCAGTCTATCCTCGGGACTCGAAGCGCGCGGGGCACGCGTGCGAAACATGGAGCTATTTCCGCGGCTTGTTGAAGTCCCAAAACTGACCGTGCAAGCGTTCTTTGAAGAACTCGAAGCCCACACCTTCGAAGCTTTTTGGTTCCAATCCGCCGTCGATGCTACAGTATTTTTGCGTTTATCCAAACAGTTTGGTCGCGCCCGTTTGACGGATCATCTATTAGACCATCATATTGTCATCTCAGGATCAGCGGCCGCAGCTGAAATTCTTTGCGACCGAGCAATACCGATCGACATCCGTGCCGACCAAGCCACGATCGCAGCATCCTGGAATTGTGTCACGACGCAGCTTTCATCCTTACGAACTCGAAAATCAAACAGTATTAAATTTATGTCCGGCCCTTCCTCCAGCAGCAACGATCCCAACGCACCGTGGTACAACAGCCCCTTCATGAAGGCATGCCGAGGCGAACCGACCGATGTCACCCCGATTTGGATGATGCGGCAGGCCGGTCGCTACATGGCCGAATATCGTGAAGTTCGTGCCAATGTTTCGTTTCTGGATCTCTGCGCCAACTCGCAGCTATGCAGCGAAGTGATGTGTACCGCCGTCCACCGTCTGGGCGTCGATGCGGCGATCATCTTTTCGGATCTTCTGCCAATTTTGGTGCCGATGGGATGCAATTTAGAATTCGTCAAAGGCGACGGACCCGTCATTCACAACCCCGTCCGCACGACCGCCGACATTGACCGGATCAAGCCACTGGATTCCAACGCGGAACTTGAATTTGTCATGGAGACCGTCCGGTTGACGCGCCAAGACCTACCGGCCGACATGCCGCTGATTGGTTTTGCCGGCGCTCCATTCACGTTAGCCAGCTACATGATCGAAGGCGGAGCCAGCCGTAACTACGCCGCCACCAAAACCATGATGCACGGTGATCCCGGCGCTTGGCAACAACTGATGCAGCACCTCGTCCAGTCCATTTCCATTTATTTAAACGGACAGATCGAAGCGGGAGCCCAATGCGTTCAACTATTTGATTCATGGGCCGGTTGTCTATCGTTTGAGGACTATCGAATTCACGTACACCCGCACGTTCAGAAAATCATCGCCAGCCTCCCCGCCGACGTGCCCGTAATTAACTTTGCAACAGGCAATCCGGCGTTGCTGCCGCTCTTGGCCGACACCCGCGCCAGTGTCATCGGCATCGATTGGCGCACCCGCTTGGACGATGCATGGCAAACGGTCGGCCACGATCGTGCCGTGCAAGGCAATCTCGACCCAACGGTTCTATTAACCAACCCCGCCGAAATTCGACGACAAGCCAAAATCGTGCTCGATCAAGCCGCCGGTCGTCCTGGGCATATCTTTAATCTGGGGCACGGGATTTTACCGATGACTGATGTCGACAATGCGATCGCGTTAGTCGACGCTGTCCACGAGCTGAGCCAGAGGTGAACCACCGATCACAAAATCGGTTTCCAAACACGCAAACGTTGCGCAACGACCGTTGTATTGCCAACAGTCTCGACAATGGGGCGATTGGCAACTACGGCACAGCACTAAATCGTCCTCTATCGCGCCGCTGCAAACAGGGCAGACGACACTTTCGATAATCGTCAGATCGTTATCCAAATAGTCCACTCCCTCGACGATGCTCAGCACCATTTGATCGTAAAGGTGCAAACAACAGCGCACAAATTTCTCGACATCGCCAGGGGCGCTTCGGTCTGATGTTTTCCGAAACCTCAGCCGTCCGCGCGATGAACTTAAATTAAGAGAGACTGCCTCTGTCGAATTTTCCCCCAACCAATCACCCTGCAGCAATTGCAACAGAGCGTGTTGTACCGGCGGCGTTATGATTTTCGCGAGGTCACATTCATCATGCCCATAAACAGAAAAATGCCTATGAAAAGCGGTGGCTCCATGCAGTACCAAGGGACGTTGGAACCATCGACCGGGGTGAGAATCGCCCTTGGAAATGAGCCACGACTTTCGCCATTTCGATCCAGCAGGCCAATCCACGGTCAACGAGATGTTCACCGGGTTGCGTCTGATAACGCCTGCGCTGCGAATTTTTAGGCGACAGGGAATACTTCGATAGCGGAAACAAAATCGAGGTGAATTAGAAAAAAGCATTTCCAACAGCCAAGGTTTAGAGACGCCATCCCCAAACCGAAGGAATATCATCCGCCGCATCGCATCCCATCTTTGACACCGCGCAGCAAAATATAAAACGACACCCATCGCAATCGACGCCAAGATAAACGCTGCTATTAAAATAAGTGTCTGCATGGTCGTAAACTCCAGAGAATTCCGGCGGCGAGACTAAACTAATGCTTCCAAGGATTCTGATGATCCCTCTGCGTCGGCACCAACCTTTGTTTCCAATGTCAAATCCGGTTGGGATTCCAACCCCGATTGCGATCGATTGATTGGTTTCGAAATGAAAGTGCCAAACAACACTCCGCCTCCGCACGCAACTGCCGCGATCAGCAACGTCCAAAAGTAACCAACGCTGGCACCTGTTGCCACGCCTTGGGTCGCGCCCGATTCACCGCTGTGCGAATGTTGCGCCTTCGCTGCATGCAGACGCTGCACCTGATCGCTCAGTCCTGCGATGGTTTGGGAGTCCGCTTGTATTGCCAGCTCCAATTGCGAGACCGTCGATTCGGCTTTGACCTGCGCGTCTACCATCGAATCGATGCGGGCCAATTGTCCTTTAAGATTTACCTCTAACATTTGGTTTTCAAAAGCCAAATCGGCATAGCTCTTAACCAAGCTCTCATTACCGCCATCGGCGACCACCATCGTTTGCAACATCTCACGCAAAACCCGATTCTCGGCCGTCAAACTTTGATCGGAGACCGTCATCGCAGAATTTGACGACGTTATCTCGCCATCGATGAAATGCCACACTAATACACTCAACAAAAGAGTGGGGATGACCAACAAGAAAGCAATCGCCGCGTCAAACCAACCGCGCTGGCCTCCCACCAAAATCGTCGGAGCGGCGGGCCCAACATGGGTTGACTCCACGTAGCGTGGATCGTTATTCATCACAGGCTCCTGATCGTAATGTCTACAGAAATAGTTTAATTCATCCCGCCGAAGGTGATGCGTGAACAAGCGATAACCATCACTCGGCCCCATCGTCGCCCTACGCTGCCCTTGGGATTGTTGCCACTGAAACCATCCGGCGGTGTCATTGCAGGGATCAATCACCAACGCCACATCTTCTGGTGACGCAAAAAAGTTCTCACAGATAAAAAGGTCCATCGGCGATAGAAACACCGTCCATCCCGGATGCGTGTGGTACCAACCGACAATTCGCAAATCCGGATGGCGACTCTCGAGCTGTCTTCCGATAGCCCCCCACGTTTGATGCGTGAACTTGAAGGATCCACGCGTTGCTTTGTAGTGGTCGGCGCGGAGGCAATCACTGACCACGACGAAAGGCTGTCCATCGGCATCGGCCATCGCGCGCCCCAACATTACTCCGCCAAGTTCCACCTTTTGATCGCTGTACGCGTGAGCCACCATATCGCGCATCACGTCCAGATCGACGAAAATTGGCATTCTATCGGTCCGCGCCTCGCCAAGCTGACCAACAATAAATTGACCGTCTTGGTCGGGGCGTACGCCAGATTGAGGTGCACGTTGCGAAACGGTGCTGAACTGGATGTCGCTTTCCATGTTAGTTGTTGCCTAGAAGATGATCTTGGCAACGTTCGTTATTTTGATCCGCGCGATTGGATCGCAGCAACACGTATCGGCGTTCCAGTTCACTTTCGATCTTCACGATATCATCAAACGGAACCCCCAAAATCGCTAATGACAGCCTTGAGTTCTCGTCTCCTTGGCTCACCTCATGCACCATCTCCACCGCCATCGGCTGTTGGCAATTCGTGCAAACGGCCAGCTCAGCCGCGACCTTTGCCCGGGTGCGATTAACTACCGACGAAGTGTTGCAACCATGACAACAAACGGTCGTTATAAAATCGCGATCAAGCACCAAATTTAAACGTTCTTCGACAGTAAAAGCTTTCAATTGCCTCAGCCGATCAAACAACGCTTGAGCATTTGATTCAATGTCAAAATCAATTTCTAAGATATCGTCATAAGTTTCGTGAGACAGGCAGTCTTCTTTTAACGGGTAATCGGTTTGATAGAGGCTGTTGGTCATGCCGTTGAACACAATCGCTCCGCCATCACGCACCGGCAAATCATGCAGCAGCTTCAGCGCCTCTTGCACCTGCACACCACCCACAATCGACGCAATCGTTGGAGCCGTCGGCACCCTGCCCTGCTGAATGTCTTCTTTCTTCAACAGCGGACAACTGTAACGCAGCGCGATCAACCGATAGTCGTTCTCGGTCATCCCGCATTCGTAGCAGGGACCATGAGGTGGGCGAAAAACTTTCGCCACTCCATTGATCTCTTGAATCCCTCCATCAATCCAAGGCGTCCCCGTTTTGAAGCACATTCGATTCACCCACAACCGTGCCTCGCGATTGTCCAAGCAGCCGATCACCACATCGACGTCGCGAACGATTCCCAACCCGATATCGCAGGTCACGTCGGCGTGACGGCTGATCATCCGGCAATCCGGATTCAATTCACTCGCCATTTCAGCGGCGACCGAGGACTTGCTTTGGCCCGCGTGCTGAGCCCGAAACAGGACCGACCTGGATAGATTTGAAGGCTGCACAAAATCAAAATCCACGATATGGACTTCGCCAATTCCAATCAAAGCTAAATTTTTCAACACTTCATTTCCCAGCGCACCTGCACCAACCACCATCACTTTAGCGCTTGCGATACGTTGCTGATCCCACCACTGGATAAGACGCAGGCGATCGTAGCGATCTTCATCGTCGATCAAGACCACATTTTGACTTTCTTTGACAGATTGAATCATAATATAACGGCTCCTTGATTTGACCCATTCAAATAAACTCGATCGCGCTCTGCCCTACGCACTCCCCAAGGAACACCACGTCTTGTTCCTTTTTAACTTGCGGCGGCTTTACACACTTCGTCGCCTCAATTCCCGCGTTCTGATCACCAATCGTTCTGTCATCCAGCGGCAGCACGAACTCGGCCTGTTCCCGCGCCCACATTGCAGCCGCGCGATTGTAGGGGCTGTTCACATCAAAATTGGCGTATCGCACCATGTCCCACAGCATCTCGATCAACTTGCTGAGCGTGAGGCTGGGCACCCAATGCGCGTCATATCCACCCAAACAAACAACACCGTTGTTCGAAATATTCGGATGAAAAATGGGCGTTTGCCAAACCAATTGAGGGATCATCCGCGGATACGCGGCACCGAGATTCACAATCACTTCGTGGCGATGAACCAACTCCACCTTTCCAACCAGCGAACGCGCAACACCGATGCCCTGAAATTTCAAGCGATAGCGCTGAGGCAGTTTGCCGGGCGCTTCGAAGGAGAAGACGGAACTTGCTTTTGCCAGTTCGGCGACGCCCAAATAGTCCGCTTCTAACCGCTTTTCCCTTGGTGATTTTTTCATCGCTAACCCAACACCACTAAAACAACAATTCCGAAAATGACTTATCGCATGACTTCACATGCGACACTTGCAAGCGCGATTTAACCCGCCACGATTTCAGGATAGACGATCAGATGATGACCATCTCCGACCATCGATTGAACCAATGTCTGATGCTCATTCAAACGCTTCCCACCTTCTTTATGATCCAAGCTGTAGCTCATCGGCTGTCCATCGGGACCGATCACTGGCAAGTTCATTTTGGTGATAATGCTGGGGATAATACGAGCTACCGTGACCGTCGGAGCAACCACCGCCTCTACGCTTTTAGCTCCGGTTTGGTCTAAAAAAGTGACCGCTATACCCTTGATGCCCGATCGTTCGTCTTCAAATGTCATCCTGTGTGCTCCCTGTAAATGCCGTACGAATCCGCGCATTGAATTACCATTGGTTCCTTCGCGGTACTTCGTCAGCGCGGAACGAACATTGGGAACTTTTTAAAAGAAAGTCTCACTTGCAATCACGGTGAAAACCGTGAAATGCGGAGATGATGGGCGTTAACGATTTCTTAAGCGTCGCTGGCCAAGATCCCGTAAGCCACCGAATCTTCGAATCGTCCGGATTTTTTCACGTGGTCACGAAGCAAGCCTTCTTTTCGCATACCAAGTTTTTCCATCACACGTCCTGAGGCCGGGTTGCGAACCATGTGAAACGCGACGATCTTGTTCAGATGAAGCTTTTCAAAACCGAACTGCAACAGTTCTGCTGCAGCTTCGGTTGCCACACCCTTGCCCCAATGCGATTGGTCAATCCAAAAACCAATCTCGCCCTTTTCGTCCTCTTTGCAAATTTCTAAACCGATGCCGCCTATTAACTTTGGACGGGAATCTTCCTGCGAGTCACCCGTCGATCCCTGAGGAATCCAGCAGATCCCATACACCACTGCCGTCTGTGAATTCCAAATTTCGGCTTGAGAATGAAGCCAATGCTCTGCCATCTCCAACGTATATGGCAATTCCATCGATTGCATCGTCGATGCGACCATTTCATTGTTCACGATACCGCGAATCGCTGGAGCGTCAGCCATTACAAAAGGGCGCAGAATTAATCGCGCTGTTTTCAAAACGGGCTGCGATGGCGTATTTCTGGTGGACTTTTGAGAGTCAATGTTGGACATGATGCTTTTATACATCGTCCGAGGAGTTTTAGTTCCGGTTTTAACGATAAATGAGACCAGAAACAGAGCGAAATCTGCACTCTTTCTGAACGAATTGGCCCCGCGCTATCTCGTGACCTAAAGTTTTTCGTCAGACCGATAAAGTCGGCAACCAACCAAACGGCAGCCAATCAAGGATGTCCTAGTCAAAACCGTAGAGCGAAAGCCCCACCCATGAGTGACCACCTAAACCGATTTTTCCAAGACGCTTTCAACGCCGATCAAAAGGCGCAAGAAGTCAACAGCTTCGATACTCTTTCCAATTTGGAAATGATCAGCCACATGGAAGTCGACCAATACGATACTTTCCAGCTGACCGATGCCGTCCGTCCTGCTGCGGATCTGAAAATCAAACCCACACAAGGATACCGACACGACGTGTTCGTCGACGAAGAAACCGATGCGAAAGTCCCCGTGATCATGGCCGCCGCTTCCAAGGACAAACTGTTTCCTCTATTCATGCAGATGATCCAGCGGCTTGGTCCCGTGGTCGACGTTGTGTTGGAATCCAGCCACGCCAACCATGATCTCGCCCACGTCGACATGTACCGTGAACACATCGACATGTCTGTGCTCACCAGCATTCTCTACGACTACGAAGACCTTTTAATGAACGATGGGTGCACCGGCATCGCCGTGCTCAACCCCAACACGCCGCAGGAAATACAATTCGAAGAACACAAACTGCTGATCGTTTACGGAAGCCCACTAGAGCCCTACGAATTTAAGCTGGAATCAGCCGGTGTCAGCGAACGGTCGAACATGAAGTTCATTACCGAAGCCGAACACGTGCATTCGTCTTCCGAAAAATTCGCTCAACGATTTGATCAGCTGAGAACAGATTTAGGTCTCGACGGTAATCAACGGCCTCAATCTTTCACCGAAGATCAATATGATGGCGAGTCCTTTGGCGGCGATTTCTACAACGAAGACAACTACGGTGGCGAATTTGATGGCGATTGCCAAGGCGGATTAATGTAAGCGGCGAGGATCACAACGCAATTTTGAATTTTAAATTTTCAATTTTCAATTTCGAAATCCAAAACCCAAAACCCAAAATCCGAAATCCGAAATCCGAAATCCGAAATCCGAAATCTGAAATCTGAAATCTGAAATCCGAAATCCGAAATCTGAAATCCTAAATTTTCTTCACCGTCGACATTCCTCCATCCACCCCCATCACCTGCCCCGTGATCCAACTACTATCTTGAGACAGTAAAAAACAAGCGGCCGCCGACAGATCCTCAACCGTTCCCGTTCGGCCCAGTGGATACTTTTTGCCCATCGCCTCCACTTTTTCGGGGTCGGTGAACAGCCCCGACATCAACGACGTTTGCGTCAGCGCGGGAGCAATGCAGTTGACCCGCACTTTGGGTGACAGTTCTGCGGCCAACGTTTTGGTCAGCCCCTCAATCGCTCCCTTGCTGGCCGCGATCGACGCATGAGCATTCATCCCCTGCGCCACCGCAACGGTACTGAACATCAGCACCGATGCCGAATCTGAATCTGATTTCTTCAACGCCGATAACGCTGCCTGAATCGTTTTCACCGCGCCGACAACATTAATCTCAAAATCTTCCCGCAACGTTTCGACCTTTAACGCGCGGATTGACTTCGCGTTGAAACTGCCCGGACAATACGCCAAACCATCTATCGCCGCTGGAAACATCTCGGCGGTCAATTCATCGGCGACCGCATCGCAGACGGTATGCTGCACGTTGGCGATCGACGCCAGATCACCGACGGTGCGACTGTAAACGTGTACTTGATTGCCCTGTGCCGCCAGACGCTTCACAATCCCCAAGCCGATGCCTCGACTACCACCAACGACCACATAGACTTTGCTCATCGCAACCTCAAAAAACCAATGGATACATCTCAGCCACACCGCGGTCTGAAATTATAAATGACAACACGCAGAAGTTGCCTGCACAATCGTTTTCAACCGAACCCGATCTCGATTTGTAACCGGCAAACTCAAATCCGCAGGTCTGAAAACGGCCCCCCTGCCCTTTTTGCCGGTGTTGCCTCCTCGAGCGAATTGTTATCATACGACAATGAGCACAGCCGTAGAAAAATCTGAACAAAAATCGACTATCCCCGTCAAAGTCCTTCTCGTCGACAACGATAAAGATCTGGCCCGCGCGATGACCGAAAGCCTCGAACGGATCGGGCTGGACTGCGCGTTTGCGACCTCGGGCCCCGAAGGCGCGCGGATGCTTAATCAGAACATCTACGACATCGTCGTCACCGACCTGATGATGAACGACGTCGACGGGATGGGCATCTTGAAATTGGCCAAAGACACCCAAGCCGATTGCGAAGTAATCCTGGTCACCGGTCACGCCACGGTGCCCCGCGCGGTGCAAGCGATGCGCGAACGGGCCTTTAATTTTCTTGAAAAACCCATCACGCCCAAACGTTTACAAGCCGTCGTTTCGAAGGCCGTCGAATCGGTGCGGCTGAAGAAGCAAAACGAACAACTGCACAGTCGATTAGACGAACGGTTTGGTTTCGACAATCTAATCTACGCCAGCGACAGCATGAAGAACGTCGTCGAGCGTCTCAAACGGATCGCGCCGACCGACGCCGGCGTGCTTATCACCGGCGAAACCGGCAGCGGCAAAGACGTCGTCGCGCAAGCTATCCACCAAAATAGTCCACGCAAGAAAAAACCCTTCGTCGCAATTAACACCGGTGCTGTTGCCGAACATTTGGTCGAAAGCGAACTTTTTGGACACGTCAAAGGCGCCTTCACCGACGCGATCAGCGACCGGCAAGGCAAATTTGAGTACGCCGACGGGGGCACACTGTTTCTGGACGAGCTCGGTGACATGCCGATGGCAACGCAGATCAAACTGCTGCGCGTGCTCGAAGAGCGTGAGATCACGCGTGTCGGCGACAATAAACCGATCCCCGTCAACGTGCGTGTCCTGGCCGCAACGAATAAGGACCTTGAAAAAGAAATCGACGAAGGACGTTTCCGCAGCGACCTTTACTTCCGCCTCAAGATCGTCACCGTGCACATGGACCCGCTGCGGCAACGGCGAGAAGACATTTTGCCATTGGCCGATTTCTTTCGCAAACAGGCCAACAAAAAGAACGGACGGTCGGTCAAAACCTTCACCCAAGAACTCCGCCGCTGGTTGCTTGATTACCAATGGAAGGGCAACGTTCGCCAACTCAAGAACGTCGTCGAAAGCCTCGTCGTGATGGACATCGACAACGAATTGGGGATGGACGACCTTTCACCCGATTTGCATGACGGTCAGATCGTCGTCGCGAAGACCGCCATAGACTCCAGCAGCGGCGATGACGTTGACATCGATGTTCTGCAACCGGGCTCGGCCGATGCATCGTCGACCTTAGTGGGTAAATCACTGAAGGAAATTGAACGTTGGGCGATCGAACACACGTTGACACTCGCCAACCACAACCGCGAAGAGACCGCCCGCATTTTGGGAATCAGCGAACGAAATTTGTACAGAAAATTACGCGAATACGAATTGAAGTAATCGCATCACGAAATCACGTCCGCTACGTATTTGGCACCCATTTGCTAAGCGGACGGATTGACAAACAGAGCTATTGCGCAACCGCTTGAACACATTTTTACGCACGGATGACAATCATGAGCACCTCAACAACCCAGCGGCGGCCGATCCAACAGCTCTCCGCCAGCGTGATCAACAAAATCGCCGCCGGTGAAGTCATCGAACGGCCCGCCAGCGTCGTTAAGGAATTACTTGAAAACAGCGTCGATGCGGGCGCGACGCAGGTTGAAGTTTCGCTCGAGAACGGCGGATTGGAACTTATCCGTATCACCGACAACGGCAGCGGCATCCCAGAAGATCAATTGATGCTGGCCGTCACCAGTCACGCGACCAGCAAAATCGAAGACGCTAACGACCTTTTCAGTGTCGGCACCTTTGGGTTTCGCGGAGAAGCACTCGCGTCAATCACAGAGGTTTCACAATCTACCATTCGATCGCGTACGCCGGATGCCGATTGCGGATTCGAACTGGTCGTTAATGGCGGCAATCACGAACCCATCGAACCTAGCGGCTGCCCTGTTGGCACGACGATCGAAGTCCGTCAACTGTTTTACAACACTCCTGTTCGGCAGAAGTTTTTAAAAACGGCTCAAACAGAACGAGGACATATCGCCGAAGCATTCACACGTGTGGCGCTGGCCAATCCACAGGTACAGATGACGCTGCTCAATAACGGGAAAGTCCTGCATCAACTAGCGTCCACCGAATCATGGAGCGAAAGGATCAAGGCATTTTTTGGTCCCGAGATTGGCGACAACTTGATTCCAATCACCAACCAAGACGACTCCGTTTCGGTTTCCGGTTTTGTTGTCGATCCTGCCGTCAGTCGCTCCAACAACCGGATGCAGTATCTGTTCCTCAACGAACGTTACATTCGCGACCGGTCGCTGCAACACGCGCTCAGTGAAGCCTATCGTGGATTGCTAATGGTGGGACGATACCCGATTTGTTTTTTAAGGATGCAGATGCCCTTTGAGATGGTGGATGTGAATGTGCATCCCGCGAAATTAGAAGTTCGATTCCAAAATGGCGGCACCGTCTATCGCCAACTACTGGGTACACTTCGAAACAAATTCCTCACCACCGACCTGACCGCCAAGGGACAACTCGCCCGTCGTACTCCGGCTCCAGAGGATCCGGCTTTGGAGCTCAAGCCATCGGTTACCGAACAACAAGATCGCATCGAATTCAGAACCGATACTCCGCAACGCGACTGGACCGCCGCATCGCGTCAGCCGCTGGGGTTGAACGTCACTGGCGAACGTGACTTCCAGCCGTTCCCGTCATTATCGCCGGTGGCAAGTTCTCACAGTGTGACTTCCCCCCCTTCCTCGAGCGTCACCTCAGCAGCCATGCCTTCGGCGAATTCACCAGAGCCAATTACCTTTCCACCGGACTACGACCCGTTCTCTCAACCGATGCCGCAGTCGAGTGTAGGACCGGAGGACGCGTCGACTTCCGCCTCGACCAATACAACCG
>Ga0114956_1002672_pt1 | contig 13971 bp, 1 predicted proteins | sample MaitaG_FD_87304 | JGI IMG/M metagenome (GOLD analysis project Ga0114956, IMG submission 87304) | Marine algal microbial communities from Maine, USA - Maine_Asex2 metaG | ecosystem: Host-associated > Algae > Red algae > Unclassified | place: Maine, USA | collected 2015-01-05 | reverse complement strand
GAACCAACTGTGAGGACTTTTCAATGGACGTTTGCACCTATCCTGTAGAACCCATTACGGTTTGCGCGGACTTCTGCAGCAGCACGTATACTATTTCTGAGGTCGAGAGCATTTTCCCTTCAGGCCTGACTGTGCTCGACAACAATTGCATCCGCTATACTCCCTCACCCGGATTCATGGGAACGGATGTAGTCTACCTAGAAGCTTGCGATGAATTTAACAACTGTGCCACTGCGGAAGTGATGGTGGTGGTTGGTGATTGCGATGGAAACGAAACACCTACGGCAGTAAAGGATCAAGCAGAAACAGAAGAAGGAGAATCAGTAGAGATTAACATCCTCGACAATGACTTCGATGAAGATGGTGATCAAATTTCTTTATGCTTAGAGTTCGGCGACCTCAATCCACAAAACGGAAATGTACAAATAGTTGCCAGTGGCATTGTATATCAACCCAATGCCGGATTTATAGGAACGGAAGTGATGAATTACACCATTTGTGATGAAAATGGAGAAACTTCTATTGCTCAAGTTTGCATTGAAGTCATAGAAGGATGCAATGGTCCACTTAATCAGGAGTTCTGTGAAGGGAATATGGTTCCTATTGAAATTTGCATCGAATATTGTGATGAAGAAATGGTCATTGAAGACATTGAGTCTACTTGGAATTGTTCGATAACTACTCTATCAGATCATTGTTTCCGATACATTTCACTGCCGATGTTTTACGGAACAGAGCTGCTCACAATTACTGCATGCAATGACGACATTTGCGTTGACAGTCAAGTCATTGTAGAAGTTGATGACGATTGTATTGATGACGGATTAAACAACAAAGTAGAAATGCAAAATTCACTTCTACTTCCACAAATTTTGAGTCCGAATGGAGACGGCATCAACGAGAATCTCAACATTTTAAATAATGATAGACAAGCGTTAAAATCGCAAGAAGGAACGATCAGTTTGTTCAATGCTGACGGCAGTTTAATGTATCAAGGCACTTTCTCTTTGCGCGAAGATGGTCTATTAATCCCTGAAAACGAATTGCAAAGAATACCTGACGGGCATTACTTCTACAGTATAGAATTCCAAACCAGAAATTCAGAATACAGTGGATCAACTCAAAATGGCCACTTTCAGATAATACATTAGAAACAATTTTTTACGCTTGCCCTTTTTAAGAATATAAAGGGCAAGCGTAAAAGATTAAACATTACAAGACATTTCCACGTAATCTGAGGAAGGTCTCTCTACCACTACAAAATGCTGTGCCAGAGGGCTGTTGAATTTAGAGTTTCACTTCGAATCATTCAATTCTATAAAAAGCAGTGGAGAAAATCTCATCTGAGAATACTTCAAGGCCATTTTGGGTTGATTTTTGATTGTTGGTGTAGCTATACCACACTGTCTACTTAGGTGGACCTTCAGATCATAATTAACAATTGCTCATGCTAACCCCCTTAGCGAAAGAGAATTCCAATGCAGCCACTACTGTGTTGGAAAAAGCAAGTTTAGGATTTTTCACTAGCTCTCAAATGAGTTGGTGGAAGCTTTGCTTGTTTGTATTCTGTTTCTCACTCTCAGCTCCTGCACTCTTAGCCGATAATTCCTTTGACGCAGCCCCCTTTTTACCAGTGGATTGCGATCCTCCCTTAGGAGCCATTAAAAGCGGCGGAAACAGCGGGCCCGGCGGAAACTGTTTAGGAGATTCCCGAGATTTCGTGGCAGAACCCATCGATCCAGCTTACAGCTACACATGGGATCTTGGACAAGATGCCTTACCAGCGACTGCCAGCGGAGGAAGTGTAGCGATACTAACTTACCTAAGTCCAGGTCTTAAAACGGTAACGCTAACCATCTTCAATGGCGTATGTACAACCGTTCAAACTACGGAAGTTTGGGTATTGGGCGAAGCACCAACTCTTGGCTTTACTGGAGGTGGTTGCTCCGGACAACCCATTTCAATAACAGGAATTGAAGTAGTCGACAATTTAACGTATAGCTGGACTGGCCCTGATAGCTATACCAGTTCCGACCCCCAACCAACAATCACAAATCCGGGTGTCTACACGCTAGCACTCGATTTCGGCATTTGTCAATTTACCAGTGATGTAACAATACCTGATGACGCCGGAGCAGGCTTTACAGTAGCCGCCACTGGTGGCAGCATCGCATGTGGTCAAAGCGACATTCAATTAATGGGCAGCACAACTGCCACTGGCCCTACTTACAGTTGGACAGGCCCAGGCGGTTTCACTTCATCTCAACAAAACCCCACAGTAAGTGCTGCGGGCACTTATACTTTAACCGTAAGCGATGCTTCGGGTTGTTCTGCCAGTGATTCGGCAGTTGTTACGGCTGCTTCGGGTGGACCATCAGTTACTGCAACTGGCGGAGCACTTACTTGTGAAGCAGGCACTATTACCATCATGGCTATTGGCACACCTGCCAGCGTTAGCTACTCTTGGACAGGTCCAGGCGGATTCACATCTTCCCAGCAAAATCCAATGGTGAGCACGGTGGGAACTTATACCGTAACCGTTTCTGACGCTTCTGGATGCACCGCTCAAGCAACTGCTACAGTTACACAAACGGCTGGCGATTTGGATGCCTCAGCAACTGGCGGTGCTTTGAGTTGCGATACAGGCGATACTCAGTTAATGGGTAGCAGCACAGCAAGTGGGGTGAGTTACAGTTGGACGGGCCCAGGTGGCTTCACTTCAATACAACAAAACCCATTGGTTACTACAGTTGGCAGCTATACATTAACAGTGAGCAATGGGGCTTGTTCAGGCACAGCAACAGCCACTGTAACAAGTAGTCCTGGGGGACCAACGGTAAATGCTACTGGCGGCGAAATCACTTGTGCGAATAGTTCAGTGACTTTGATGGCCAGCTCAGCACCGAGCAATGTAACTTACTCATGGACAGGCCCGGGAGGTTTTACATCAACACAACAAAATCCTAGCGCATCTGCAGTGGGTACTTATACAGTAACGGCAGAAGATACGAATGGCTGCACAGGTACAGCAAGCGCACAAGTAACAGCAGCAACAGGTGGACCAAGTCTAGCTGCTACTGCTGATGATCTCACCTGCGAAAAGCCAGAAACTACATTGATGGCCAGTTCAACCACTACTGGACTAGATTACTCGTGGAGTGGACCTGGTGGTTTTACTTCAACACAACAAAATCCAACGGCAACAGCAACTGGTACTTATACAGTAATCGGTACAGATGCATCAGGTTGTCAGGGGAGTGCAGAGGTTACCGTGGAGATAGTTCTTAGTGAAATCGATGCGAGTGCAACGGGTGGCGAAATTGATTGCAACAACGAAATGATTGCCCTTAGCGGTTCTAGTACGGTTACCGACGTTACCTACAGCTGGACAGGACCAGGCGGATTTACATCCACTCAACAAAATCCAATGGTGGGCACAGCAGGAACTTACACCCTTACCGTTAGCAATTCGGTAGGTTGTACAGGAACGGCAACCGCTACTGTAACGGAAAACACAACGGAACCAAATGCTACTGCTACAGGTGGTGAGCTGGATTGCAATACACCAGAGGTAACCATTAGCGGTAATTCAAGCACCACGGGTGCTACTTATTCATGGACTGGCGCTTCCAATTTCACCAGTACCATGCAAAACCCAACGGTATCAACTCCGGGCAACTACGTACTTACTGTTACAGATCCTAGCAATGGCTGTACAGCAGAAGCTACTGCCCTGGTCACTTTAAATCAAACCACTTTTGGTGTTGTGTTATCACCGCAAGGAAACATTCTAGATTGCAACAATCCAACGATGCTCATTTTGGGTAGCGGAACGATTAATGGACTCACATGGTCTTGGGTTGGTCCTGGTGGATTTACCAGCACAAATCCGAGCATCACCGTTTCTGCAGGCGGAACGTATACAGCAACCGTGACTGAAACATCTACTGGATGTTTTGCCGTTTACAATGTTGAAATCGCAGAAAACTTTACTGAACCAAATGCCTCAGCAATTGGTGGTGAAATGAACTGTGCCAACGATATGACCGTAACCATTCAAGGAAGTAGCACTACTACAGGAGCTACTTACAGCTGGTCTGGACCTGGCAATTTCAGTTCCACTGAGCCATCTGTGGAAGTAAGCACAGAAGGAACTTATACGTTGACTGTTGAAAATCCAGAAAATGGATGTACCGCGACTGCAGATGCTGTAGTAACAGATGCAATGGAAACTGTTCCCTCTGCACTCGCAGAAGTGGACGGCGTACTGAGCTGCACCAATGAAGAAGTGATGTTGATAGGATCTAGCGACGGAACCAACGTTACGTATTCTTGGACCGGTCCAGCAGAATTTGCCGGTGACGAACAAAACCCAACAGTAACTGAAGCAGGTACTTACATTTTAACGGTCACAGACCCAGAGACAACTTGTGGCTCACCAGATCAGGTAACTGTAATGGTCAACACAACAACGATTGGTGTTGCTTCCGTATCTGTTCAAGGCTTTTTGAACTGTGATAGTGAGACCGCAATTTTGATCGTGGCCAGTTCAACTCCTAACCTAGCTTGGCAGTGGTCGGGACCCAATGGCTTCGATACAACAGAACAAAATCCAACCATTACAGAAGGAGGAACATACACAGTTGTAGGATCCGACCCAGTGAGTGGTTGTAGTACATCATCAAGCCTTACAGTAACGGAAGATTTAGATCCTCCTGGAATTACAGCAGAAGGCGGAGTATTGAGCTGCGGCGCAACCGAATTGAGCTTGATGTCTGATTCACCTACCGCTGGAGTTAACTATGAATGGACAGGACCTGGCGGATTCACCAGCACGGATCAAAACCCAACAGCATCAGCAGAAGGTGATTACACTGTAACTGCAAAAGGCACAAACGGTTGTACATCATCAGCTACAGTATCAATTGTAAATACTGGACCAGAACCAACAGTAGAAGTAACTGGAGGAACGCTCACTTGCGACAACCCTTCGGTTCAACTCATGTCTTCTGTAACAGGCTCAGGGTTGGTCTTAGTTTGGACTGGCCCTGGATCATACAGCAACACGACAGCAAATCCGACCATTACTGTTGGAGGAACTTATACTTTGACGATTACAGACGAATTCGATTGTACGGCTATGGCTTCAACCGAAGTTCTTGATCAGATCACCGAACCAACTGCAGTCGCAACTGGTGGACTTATCAATTGCAACACTACTGAAGTTCAGTTGATGGGAAGCACCGATGTAACAGGGATGGACTTTTCCTGGACTGGACCAATGGGCTTCAGTAGTACAGATCAAAACCCAACAACAAGCACAGCTGGAACTTACACATTTACAGTGACGGATCCGACGAGTAATTGCTCAACGGAAGCAACCGCAACGGTAACCGAAGACTCAGCAATACCAAGCGTAACAGCTACGGGCGGAACTTTGACTTGTGGAGAAACACAGCTCAGCTTGATGGCTTCCTCCACAACAGCTGGAGTAAGTTATTTATGGACGGGCCCAAGTAATTTCAGCACTACTCACCAAAATCCTTTAGCAACAGTTTCGGGTACTTATACTGTAACTGTGACTGCAGACAATGGCTGTACGAATACAGCAACAGCAACAATAGAAAATACGGGTGCAGCGGCGGATGTAAATGTTCAAGGAGGAACCATTTCTTGCCTCAGCCCAGACTTTTTCTTGAATGCCATTGCCACTGGCGATGTCGTTTCTTACAGCTGGACTGGGCCAAACGGTTTCACCAGTGATCAAGAAGATATTACGGTAACAACTGGAGGATCTTATACGGTTTCAGTTTTAGACGCAAATGGTTGTGCCGATAGTGCAGCTGCTGAAGTTGTAGACAGTTCCAATCCTCCATCAGCGGAAGCTACAGGTGACAATCTCACTTGTTTGAATCCAAATACCGATTTGATGGCTAGCTCTGATGGCACAGGCGTCACTTTTGAATGGACCCTTCCTGATGGATCTAGTTCTTCGGGACAAAGTCTATTTGTTACTGTTGGCGGTACTTACACCGTAACGGTAACAGATCCTAGCAGTGGTTGCAGCAGTGAAACGACAGTGGAAGTAACAGAAAATTTAAGTACTCCTGAATTGACGGCTACTGGTGGTGAAATAGCTTGTGGTGAAAACATAACTATTTCGGCATCGAGCACAACAGCGAACGTATCTTTCGCTTGGGTAGGTCCAAATGGATTTACCAGCAGCATCCCGAGTCCAGAAATAAGTATTCAAGGATTATACACAGTAACCGCTAGCGATTTATTCGGTTGCGAAGAGACGGAAACAGTCTCTGTAGTTTCTTTGGGGAACCCACCAAGTGTAACCGCCTTAGGAGGTAGCCTTAACTGTGTAACTCCATCGGTAACCCTTCAGGCTACCTCAAATACAGCTAACCTTACTTTCGCTTGGACCGGCCCTAATGGGTTTACCAGTACCATTCAAAATCCAAATGTATCTGTAGCAGGAAATTATATTGTTCAAGTAACAGATTCGAATGGTTGTATTGGTAGCAACGAGACAGAAGTATTAGATGAAGGAGGAGGTCCAGTATTGGAAGTTACTTCTGATGACATTACTTGTTCTATTTCAGAAGCTGAGCTTTCGGTAAGTAGCGAAACAAACAACCTCAACTTCCTTTGGGAAGGACCGGATTCATTTACGACGACGCAGCCTTCATTCATAACGACAACAGCAGGAACTTACACGGTAACAGCTACTGATCCATCGAATGGATGTGTTTCACAAACTACTGTTGAGGTAGATTACTTGGTACTGGACATTCAAATAAGCATTACCGACGGAAGCTTCAGTTGTGCCACTGGAAATGCAACCATTGGGGCAATGGCACAAGCTGTTGGAGCCAGTTATTCATGGGTTGGCCCTGGAGGCTTCAGCAGTACAAATCAAAACCCAGAAGTTACCTCGGCGGGAATTTATACCGTAACAGTAAGTGACATCAACGGCTGTACCGGAACAGGAACGGCCAATGTAACGGGAGATGGCAATGGCCCTAACGCTGAAGCAACTGCTACGCAGATTACCTGCGACTCACCTTTGGCTACTTTGATTGGAGAATCGACAAACACAGACGTCAGCTTCTCATGGAGTGGACCAAATGGATTTAGTAGTACACTCCAAAATGCCATTACCGGTACTGGCGGATTGTACACACTTACTGTGACAGAAACTGCCACCGGATGCCAAAGCACTGATGATGTAAATGTTCCGGAAAATACCGATGCTCCTTCTGCCCAAGCGAGCGGCGGCGATTTGGGTTGTGGAGAAGGCACGGTGACTTTAGAAGCATCCAGCAATCAGCTGGGAGTAAGCTACCAATGGTCTGGCCCTGCTGGCTTTACCAGTACAGAGCAAAATCCAGTGGTTTCGGTAGCCGGTACTTACAACCTCACTGTTACCGATCTCAGCGGTTGCGACGGAGCAACACAAATTGAAATAAACGAAGTTGAAAATACCGTTACAGTAGTGGTAGACGATGCCACAATAACATGTGAGACACCGGAAGTATCATTGACAGCAACGAGCAACGTAGCCAACGCTCAATACAGCTGGAGTGGACCAATAGGGTTCGTAGCAAACGGAGCAACAATATCCACGACTTTACCCGGGCTCTTCACAGTGACCGCGACCGACCCAGCAACAGGATGTAGTAATTCGGAAATGACTGAAATAAGTCTAGGAAATGATTTGCCTTTCGTAGAAATAATGGGAGAACACTTGAGCTGTTCCAAAACATCGGCACAACTCACTGGCACTTCCCTTTCGAACCCAGGAGCCCCTGAACTACAATTTTTCTGGGCAGGTCCTGACGGATTTTACTCAGAAGAAATCAATCCAGTTGTTACCGAACCCGGTGCTTATGTATTGACTGTTCTGGATGAAAATACGGGCTGTTCAAATCAAGCCTTCTTCACGGTACTTTATCAGTCATTCTTAGGCACCAATGAAATTACTGGTGGAGTGTTAAATTGCAACAATACAAGTGTTCAACTTACCGTAAGCAGTACGTCCAACAACCTCAGTTATTCATGGACAGGGCCAAACAACTTCAGCAGCAATGCACAAAACGTAACGGTTACTGAAGCAGGAAACTACATTGTTGAGCTAACAAATCTCACTAACGGTTGTAGCGAAGCATTGAATACTACGGTGAATCAAAACATCAATCCTCCTGCATTCGGATTGCTTGCCAATGATGTTTCATGTGAGAATCCAACGGGTACGGTGAGTGTTAACTACAATGGAAGCATTGCTATTTCAGTTGAATGGACAGGTCCTAATGGATTTACAAGCAGTGAATTAAGCAACGACGTAACTGTAGCAGGAACTTATTCGGCTACTGTTACCAATCCAATAAATGGATGTACACAAACCAAAAGCATTGAATTAGTTTCAAACGGAAACCTTGGAGAACTATCGATTTCAGGATCGCACATTACCTGCGACATTCCGATGGTTCAATTAATGGCAATAACAAATGGAACAGGAACATTCAGCTGGACGGGACCACAAGGTTTCACGAGCAGTCAACCCAATGTATTGGTATCTACTCCTGGAACTTACCATGTTGAGTTGACGGATGGACAATGCAACGCATCATCAAGTTTCGAGGTATTGAATATGTCAAATCCTCCACAACTGATGACAACGGGCGGAGAACTGAATTGCGGCAGCCCAATGGTCACATTGACTGCAGCTCCACAAAATCCAAATGTTGGGTTCAGTTGGACTGGTCCAAATGGCTTCACTTCAAATGTTCAAAACCCAACAGTCAATGTTGCGGGGGAATATACGGTGACAGCATTGAACATGATGACAGGTTGTTCTTCAACAGAATCAGCCACTGTTACCAGCATTGGAACGGAAGTAGAATTCTCAGTAAACGCTGAAAACATCAGCTGCACCAATCTTGATGGATTGCTCTCCGTAACAGCCGCTGCCAATCTTCAAATCGTATGGTCAGGACCAAACAACTTCAACAGTACACTTGCATCAGTCGCTCCAACGGGCCCGGGAACTTACACAGTAACCGTAACTGATCCCGCAACTTCTTGCCAAGGCATGGAAATGGTGGAAATTACGGGTGCCATTGATTTTGAAGTAAATGCTATTGGTGGAATGATCAATTGTGACAACAGTTCACTGCAACTAGTAGCAATGAGCAACCTATCAAATGCCACTTATTCTTGGACTGGACCAAACGGCTTCAGTTCAAACCAACAAAACCCCACAGTATCAGCAGCCGGAAATTATGAAGTAACTGTTGTTGAAATGAATTGCACAGGATCTGCCACGGCTACCGTTATGGTCGATGAAACAGTACCTCAACTACAGGTAAGCACAAGCAACTTGGGATGTGCTAAAAGCACTGCAACAGTTGCAGCATCATCAACTACCGCTGGACTTACTTTCTCTTGGTCAGGACCAGACAATTTCACAGCAAATGGAGCAAGCATTGAAGTGAGTGAGCCAGGTCAGTATCTGGCAACTGGAACAGACGCCACCAATGGTTGTGAGGTTGTTGGAATAGCAATTGTAAACGTAGTCGGTGATCTACCAGACTTTACGGTTCAACCAGCTACTTTAACATGCGGCAATGGCGGAACCACTTTGAGTGCTTCAAGTGCAATTGCAGGTTTGCTATACGACTGGTCAGGGCCGAACAACTTTAGTTCTACAGGCGGATCAGTAACAGTAAATGCAGCCGGTCAGTATTATGTAACGGCCACTAATCCAACAAACAGTTGCTCCAATTCGACAACAGTATTGGTTTCTGAAAGCACAGGCGGACCCACGGTGACAACTTCAAGCGCAAGTCTAAATTGTGCTTTGGAAGGAGGCTCCGTTTCGGCAACCAGTTCAGCCAACAACAGCAGCTTTGCATGGACAGGGCCAGCTGGCTTCACTTCGAATGGAGGAACAGCACAAGTAAATCAAGTAGGAACCTACACAGTAACAGTAACCGATAATGGAACAGGCTGCACAAGCAATCAATCAGTAGATGTAGTAGTTGAAGATTTCGATTTTTCTATCACAGCAAATTCTGAAAACATCGGTTGCGATGGGTCAGGTACAATTTCTGTCGACTCTGCAACATCTGGAGTCATCTATTCGTGGACAGGTCCAAATGGATATACGTCTACCGCCACCAGCACACAAGTGACGATGGTTGGAACTTACGATGTAATCGGTACACATTTAGAAAGTGGCTGTACCAACACTTCATCTGTAACAGTGACCGAGGAAATCAATACATTAGAAGTAACGGTCAACTCCACAGCCATCAACTGCGATGGAACAGGAGGGTCAGTAACGGCAGTAGCAATTGGCCAAGGCCTTACCTATAGTTGGTCGGGGCCAGAGAGTTTTAGCACTCAAGATGCAAACTCCACTGTGACCACAGCAGGATTCTACACCGTTACAGTCACCGATAATCAAGGGTGTTCTGCCACCGGTTCAATTGCCGTTGCAAGCATCAATAATGACTTGACAATAGCAATCAATGCTAGCACTATTAATTGCGACGGAACAGGAGGAGCAGTTGGTGTTACATCCAATAGTCAAAACTTAACTTACTCATGGACGGGCCCACAAGGTTTCAGTTCACAGGCGGCAAGCGCCAGTGTAAGCAATGATGGACTGTACACCGTAACAGTCACCAATACATTGACAAACTGCATTCAAACCGCATCCGTTGCAGTAGTAGAAAATGACCCAACACTTCAAGTTTCCTCTTCTTCAACAAACATTGATTGTGATGGAAATGGAGGAAGTATTTCTGCCAGTAGTGCAATTGCAAATGCGAGCTACAGCTGGACGGGCCCTAACGGCTTCTCTAGTTCCAATGCAAATGCAGTAGTGAGCAATGCAGGATTTTACAACTTGCTTGTCACCAACACTGCCACAGGATGTACAGCATCTTTGTCGGAAACAGTAACTCAATTGGAATGCGCCGAGACTTTCGATCTTGCATTGAGTACAGAAATGACAAGCGCACAAGATGAAGAAGTCTACCCCGGAGAAGAAGTGAGTTTCGCTATTAGAGTTAGCAATGAAGGTACAGCTCCAGTTTATGACATCATGGTCATCGATTACTTACCAATGGGTTTCTCGGTGGCAACAGACGGCTGGAACAATGGTCCGTTTGTAGGATCTAGTGTTCACATCATTACTGGTGAATTAGAACCGGGAAGCAGCACAGAAATGACGCTGACCTTGGTGGCCGATATGATTATGAGTGTTGGCGAATATTGTAACTCAACTGAAATTTACCAAGCTCAAGATAGTAATGGAGTGGCCTTTAACGACATCGACTCAACACCAGATAGTAATCCAAGCAATGACGGACCAACAAACAATACCGAGGACGATTTTGATTCTTCTTGTTTCGAGGTCATCGCAAATCCTTCGTTTGATTTGAGTTTGAATAAAACACTGGCTCCAGGCAACTCATCTGTAGTTTCTGCGGGTGATCTTGTCAGCTATCTCATCATCGTTAGCAACGACGGAAACGAAACTGCTGACGATGTAAGTGTAGTTGATTACTTACCAGAAGGTACTACTCTTGCCAGTGGCAATTGGACAGGAGCCAACGGACAAGCAGACTACACATTCCCTCAGAGTATTCCGGGTGGAACGACAGCAATTATTCAGATCACCTTAGAGATCGGAGATGACTTTGAAGACGGAGAAACCATCGTAAACAATGCAGAGATTTCAGCTGCTTACCGTCCCGACGGATCGCTTGCAATGGACATCGACTCGAATCCAGACAATGATCCAAACAACGACGGATCTCAGGAAGACGATAGAGATGATGCAAGCATCACCTTTAGCGCTCCAGAAATCTGCGAGATCAATTTGCCTTCTATTCAAGTACCAAACAGCAGCTGTTTGGGCGAAGCAGTTTTGATAGACATTGATGCACCAATTCAATTGCCAGTTGGCTACGAACACCTTTACATTCTAACCAGCGTTGGCGACATGAACATTCAAGCAGTCAGTACGATTCCATTGTTCAACGGACTGGAAGAGGGCAACTATACTGCTCACCTCCTAGCCTACCATTCAGACGAACTCGATCCTACGGACTATTCGAATGCAGGTGATTTGATCACAGAATTGCTTCCTTATGGAGGCACGGTTTGTGGCGCATTGATTGTTGATGGACCACAATTCAACGTAGTTGATTGCAACACCGAACCAGATTGTGAGGACGTTCACATGACTGGACTTTGTGTAGCTCCGGTGGTACCAACCATCATTTGCCCAGAGGTTTGTGAGGGTTACGAGATTGAGGGAATGCAATCAACTTTCGAATGCAGTTTAACGCTCGTAGATGGTGTTTGCTTTAAATACACAGCTCTTCCAGGTTTTGCTGGAACGGAGTTCCTTACCATCGAATACTGCAACGACGATGGCCATTGCATCAATGCCTATGTCACAATTGAAGTGGGTAGTTGCGATGACAATGACCACCCGAACGCTGTTCACGACAATGAGGAAACCAATGAAAATGAGCCAGTTCTGATAGACTTCTTCGACAATGATTACGATCCAGATGGCGATCAAATCACTTTGTGTCTCGACTTTGACGACCTCAAGCCAGACCATGGAGAAGTTGAAATTACAGAAGCAGGATTCATCTACACACCAGACGCCGGATTCACCGGAAACGACTCTTTCACTTATACCATTTGTGACGAGGAAGGATTGAGCGACCAAACAACAGTTTACATCGAAGTGATTGGGACGGAAACTTGCGAAGGCGTTGAAATGAGTCTATGTGTTGCGCCAGTCGACCCTACCGTGATCTGTCCAGATGTATGCGATGGTTATGCGATTGTAGACATGCAAACGACCTTCGATTGTTCATTGTGGTTGGTGGGAGACGATTGTTTCCAATACACCGCTCTTCCTGGATTCACCGGTACCGAGATGGTGCAAGTAGAATACTGCAACGACGACAATGATTGCTTCACTACCACCGTAACAATTGTGGTTTCAGGAAACTGCGACGACGAAGAGGAAGAGGAGGAAGAAGAAGATGACAATCACATCCCGAATGCAGTTCATGACGATGTAGAAACGAATGAAGGAGAGAGTATTGAAATCGACATTTTGGCCAACGATTACGATCCAGATGGAGACGAAATCAGTCTGTGTTTAGATGCGGATGAAGACTTGATGCCGGAAAACGGAACAGTTGTGATTACTTCAGAAGGTGTGATTTACACACCCAATCCTGGGTTTATTGGAGACGATAATTTCACCTACACTCTTTGCGACGAGCACGGATTGAGCGACCAAACGAACGTCAACATTGAGGTAATTGGAACCTGTGAGGCATACGGAGGAAGCTACTGCGCAGAGCCAGTAGAGTTGGTGGAAATTTGCATTGACTGGTGTGGCGATAACCTTGGCATTGATGACGTTGAGCATACTTATGATTGCAGTTTACAGTACACCGATGACAACTGCTTCTTCTACCGCGCACTTCCTGGGTTTTATGGAGAAGAATTCCTGACCGTTACTGGATGCGATGATAATGGAAACTGCGAAGAAGTGGTAGTCAGCTTAACGATTACCGATGATTGTGGAAGCATTCAAAAGCCGGAAGAAAGCATTCAGTTAGATTTCCCAACGGTCGTTTCGGCCAACCAAGACGGAATGAACGACCTGTTTGTTTTACTGAATAAAAACGAATTGAACAGTGCCAACATGGAGGCAAAAATATTGTTGAAAGTGTTTACGGCCGCTGGTCAAATGGTTTATGAGACGGAAGACTTACTCATGGACGGCGATTGGAATCCAAGTGATGCAAACCTCCCAAGAGGAACTTACTTCTACATCTACGAAATGAGCAACAATGTCTCTTCAAACAAGAAATCTTCAACAGGCAAAGGCTTCTTCGAATTGAGAAAATAATTAAT
>Ga0114956_1002669_pt1 | contig 13982 bp, 6 predicted proteins | sample MaitaG_FD_87304 | JGI IMG/M metagenome (GOLD analysis project Ga0114956, IMG submission 87304) | Marine algal microbial communities from Maine, USA - Maine_Asex2 metaG | ecosystem: Host-associated > Algae > Red algae > Unclassified | place: Maine, USA | collected 2015-01-05 | reverse complement strand
GTGTCTTTTATGTCAATGGCAAATGATTGGACGTTTTGATACTTCCAGCCATCGGAAGGCAGATTTTTGCTCCCTTCAAATACGACACTCTCATTCTGGCAAGATGTGAAGAGCATTAAGCTCATCAAAGTGTAAATGCCAATTAAAAAATGAATTCTCAATCTTTCTTGTCCGTTTACTTATCTGAATTGTCTTTGTCTCTCTTCGGCTTGTCATTCCTTGGCATATCGCTCTTCGTTTTGTCACTTTTGGGCTTATCATTCCTTGGCTTATCGCTCTTCGGTTTGTCGCTCTTAGGCTTGTCATTCCTTGGCTTATCGCTCTTCGGTTTGTCACCCTTCTGCTTATCATTCCTTGGCTTATTGCTCTTCGGTTTGTCGCTCTTAGGCTTATTCTCCTGTCGGCCGTCACGATTTCGCCTTGGTCCGTCCGATTTCTTTTTCGGATCAGCTTGTCCACCATCTGGTCCTTTTGACTTAGGAGTCTTTTTTTGAGGCGGCCGTTTTCCGTCTTCCGTTGTTTTCGGTTTGTTGCTCTTTCCGCCTTTGTTGTGAGGCTTTCTTCTTCCGTCTTTTCCGGCCGGGCCTCCACCCTGTCGCGACTTGCTTTGAGGACTTCCTCCGGGCTTTCCTCCAGGTTTCTTTCTACGTTTTTTACGACGCTTACTTTCGATTTTTTGTAGACTATTGATGTCTACTTCAGCAACGGTATTTTCATAGCCAGAAGTATCCTCAGCCACTTTTGGTGCTTCAACGTAGGCAAAATCTTCTAAGGTATCTGGTTTGATGCCATCCTTGTTCAGTTGTTTGACTTCTTTCACTCGGTCCACGCTTAGCATCACCAAAGGACTATCGGGCATCGCGTACCACATTCTCCTTTTAAAGATGTCAGTTTTGACTAATCGAGCGCTGCCTTTTTTGGTTTGCAGATAGTCAGCTTTCTTCGGAAAATCTTTGAGTGCATCTAAATAGGTATCCAATTCGTAATTGAGGCAACATTTGAGTCGTCCACACTGGCCACTGAGCTTGGATTGATTGATCGATAGATGTTGGTATCGAGCAGCGCTAGTACTAACGGTTTTGAAGGAAGTGAGCCAAGAGCTGCAGCACAGTTCACGACCACAACTACCAATTCCGCCGATTTTGCCAGCTTCTTGTCGTGCTCCGATTTGCCGCATCTCGATTCTTGCTCGAAAATCTCTAGCAAACAGTTTGATGAGTTCGCGGAAATCTATTCGCCTTTCAGCGGTATAGTAAAATGTAATTTTTTTACCATCGGCTTGATATTCCACATCGCCAATCTTCATTTCTAAACGCAAGTCCATGGCCATGACTCTTGCTTTCAGCATGATATCTTGTTCTTGAGATCGGTAGTGGCGGGCCTTTTCTAGCTCTTCAGGACTACACACTCGTTGAATTCGGGCAATTCTATCGTTGTCTGGAACCTTCTTCTTTTTCATCTGAAGACGTACCAATTCCCCCGAGAGACTCACCATTCCAATATCATATCCGATACTTGAGTCAACAATTACAAAGTCGCCAGTTGAAACAAAGAGGTTTCTATTATTTCGGTGAAATTCTTTTCGGCTTCCACTTTTAAAGGAAACCTCAACGACATCAAAGCTGTCTCTAGTTGCTGAAGAGGGAAGATCAGAAAGCCAGTCAAAGACGTTCAATTTATTACATCCTCCACTGGAACAAAATCCTTTATCTCCACATCCTGACGGCTCGCCCTTGGCAGTTGAACCGCATGATCCACATCCCATTGCTATATATTATGACTATCATATCCAGAATATTAGTCGAAAAATGCCTTTGCATTTGACAACGGTTAGAAACTTATAAAATGTTAGTAATCAACTACTTAATAGATAGGATTTAGCGATTATTGAATTTTATTGAGTGTCCGGCTGAGCTGGATAGATAGATTAAAAAAAAGTAAACGCGCATGTACGTTGCGTTCCACATAGTAATGCGCTTTGCTAAATATAATGGATAATTTTTCAATTTCATGGGTGGACAAACGTGGAATGAGCCAATTGATCAGCTGCTGTTCGCTTTCTGAGGCTTGAAAATGAGTTTGAGCTCCTGCTTTACCTCTCAGCAGCCAATCAAATATCAGAAGTAGGTAAGCGATAAAGTGTTTTTGTTGTTCTCGACCGCTACTGCCGATGCCATCTACCCAAGCGTTAACGGCAATGATGTTGTTGTTGCGACAAGCCTCAATCCAAGTTAGAAACAGTTGACTCGTTTCCGCTTGCTTTTGATCCATGAGTTTCAAAGCATCTCCAATAAATCCGTTGGACAATTCGGCCAGTTGACCTGCTTTTTGTTCATCTAGTGAGTGGAATTGAATCAAGTGATCTCGCACTTCATCGAGAGCGGCTCTGCGGAAGTGAAAAATTTGAGTTCTTGAAAGGATGGTATTGAGAATGTTTTCTTCGGCATTGGTAGTCAAGATCAACAGGGTTCCTGGCGGCGGTTCTTCAATCAGTTTCAACAAAGTGTTTCCTTGAAGTCCCAGCTTTTCGGCCTGCCAAATGATCTGAATCTTCACATCGGCCTCAAACGATTTGAGGCTAAGCGTTTTGATGATTTCCTCGCACTCTTTGTTGGTGATGTTTCCTTGAGAGTTGCCGGCTTCGATTTTATTCAGCCAATCTATCTTCTTCAGAAAAGGGTTGTTTAGGACGATCTCTCTCCATTGGTTGAGGAATGACTTAGAAACCTCTTTCGAACCGATCGTGGGATAAGTAAAGTGGATATCTGGATGAATCATCTTAGCAGCTTTCTTGCAAGAGTTACAAGAGTCGCAAGCCAATCCATCTTGCCGATTGGTACAGACCATTATCTGTGATAGAGCGAGCGCTGCGGCAAGTTGACCGCATTCTTGTGGGCCGCTAAACAGTAGGGCATGGCCCAATCTGTTCAAACGAAGCGAGCGAATGAGCTGCTGTTTGGTATTGTGTTGTCCGGGAATTCGATCAAATTGCATGGAGGGCTTGCTTCTGGAGCACAATTTACCATTGCAAATCTATATAAATGGGGTAGTGGTCGCTGAAACCGCCATAGTAGTTTTTACCACCGTAGGTTTTACTGGGTTTCGGTCCGTCTTTTTTGTCGTTGTAGGTCAACCATTTTTTGCGAAAAACGCGAGCGCTATTACCGCTGTGAAGACCTTTGCGATCGGTCAAGAAATCAGCACTAACGATGAACTGATCCAACACATTCCACTTTCCGCGGTAGTTGTAAGTACCAACTGTGCTGTCTTGTGCTAATTGAGCCGAGAGGTTGTACAATTGGCCCGTTTCCAGTCGACCCGTTGTGTGGTGGGCTTTGAGCACTGAAATTAAGCTAGGGTCAGAAGGTTCGTCGTTAAAGTCTCCCATGAGCAAGATCTTTGCCTCTGGATCTTTGGCCATGATGCTTTCAACTTTTGCTCTTGCGGCACTAGCCGAAGCAGCACGTTTAGGTCGGGTTTTCTCTTCTCCTCCACGGCGCGAAGACCAGTGATTGACAAAGATGTGGATGTTTTCTCCACCCGACTTCAGCTCTGCATAGACGATATCACGCGTGGTCATAGAGTCAAAGGGCACCGGTAGGTCAATTTTTAAAAAATCTTCACTCACCAATTCAAACTTATCCGCATTGTAGATAAGTGCAGCATCTATTCCACGCGCGTCGGGCGAATCCTTATGTACTATTTTGTAAGAATCAGAACGCTCTAGGTTTTTAATCAAATCACTTACTACGGCTTTATTCTCGACTTCGCATAGTCCAATGATGTCTGGAACAGAGCCATTACCTACCGCTTTGATGACGCGACTGAGGTTGGCTAATTTTTTATCGTATCGATCTTGCGTCCAAGCCTTTTCCGAGTCTGGTAAGAATTGATTGTCGTCCGTCAATGGATCGTCATAGATGTCAAATAGATTTTCCACATTGTAGAAAACGACTCGGGAGTTTGCTTCACTCTCTCCCATTTTTTCTGCTGCTACCTCTCCAGAGTTTTCGGATTTGGAGGAGCGTTTTTGCTCGTTCTGACTTGTTAGATCGGTTTTAGCAGCGACATTGTCTGCTGGCTTTTTGCAAGCCATAAGCGTTACCAGAAGGAAGAACACGTAAACCATCGCAATGGTTTTTATCGGAAGATCAAGATTCATAGAGCTTTATTCTACTTTCGTTGTTCCCAAGCCCAGGCGGTTTTTACCATGTCGTTGAGATCATAAACAGTCTGCCAACCTAACACATTTTGCGCTTTTTCATTGTTTGCATAGACTTTTTCTACATCACCTGGTCGTCGATCAGCCATTACAAACTTGATTGGCACATCGTTTACCTTTTCAAATGCCTTGATCATTTCGAGCACGGTTGTACCGTCTCCCGAGCCGAGATTGAATACTTGATAGGCTTCGGTGTCGGTGTTTTTGATGAGAAACTTGACTGCTAACGTATGCGCTCTGGCGATATCCATCACGTGGATGTAGTCACGCACACAAGAACCGTCTCGCGTATCGTAGTCAGATCCGAAGACTTTGATCATATCACGTTTGCCAATGGCTACTTCTGTGATGATGGGCATGAGGTTTTCGGGTGGCGCAAGTGGATTTTCACCGATCTCTGAAGACGGGTGCGCACCAACGGGATTGAAATATCGAAGGGCTACAAACTTGCTTTGCGAAGCTTTGGCCACATTTCGAATGATCTCTTCACCCATTTGCTTGGTTCCGGCATACGGTGATTCGGCTGGTTGAAGTGGAGTCAATTCCGTAACAGGAAGTTCTTTCGAATTTCCGTAAACGCTGCAAGAGGAGGAGAAAATGAAATGCGGTACTTTGAATTCCTCCACGGCTGCTAAAATATTGAGGAGCGATTCCAAATTGTTTTTGTAGTAGAGCATCGGTTCTTTAACCGATTCAGGAACAAATTTGAGTGCTGCAAAATGTACGATTCCAACGATGTCTTCTTTCTTGAAAACATCAAAGGTAGCTTCGCGATCACACAGGTCAACTGCATAGTGCTTTACCTCTTTTCCAGTAATGTTTTTAATGCCCGTTAAGGCAGAAAGGTCAGAACGAGAATTGTTGTCAATGGAAATTACTTCGAACCCATTTTCAATTAAATCTACAACGGTATGTGAGCCGATGTATCCACAGGCTCCGGTAACGACTATTTTGCCCATTCCATAATTTTTTTAGATTGCAATAAATAGGAGAGGCCTTCTTTCAATCCGATGCGTTCCCGACCAAGAATTTCATCCATCCTTCCTACGTCTGGGCATCTTCTTTTCATATCTCCTTCTTTCAAAGGCGGCAAGAAAACCAATTTGGATTTTGACTTAGTTACCTCGATGACGGTCTTTGCCAACTCTTCGATACTAAATTCAATATTCGAACCAACATTTACAACGTCGTTAATGTGCAAGTCATTGTTGAGAATTTTGATACAGGTATCAATGTTATCATCAATAAAACAGAAAGTTCTTTGCTGTTGCCCATCTCCATAAATGGTGATGTCTTCGTTATTCAGGGCCATTTTTACAAACTTAGACATGACAAAGTCTTCGCTTTGTTTCGGTCCATAAGTATTGAAAAATCGGAAGATGGTGTAATCAAGATCAAATTCTTGTTTGTACGAACGACAAAAGGATTCTCCTACATTTTTCACGACTGCATAAGGCAATCTTGAATTAAGTGGAGTAACTATTTCGTCTTGAGGATAGCGAACAGATTCACCATAAACTTCAGAAGAGCTGGCGTATAATACTCGCTTAACTCCAGTATTTTTTGAAAGGTGAAGAATATTGCGGATGCCATCAATATCTTTCAGTACCGCAATTGGATTTTGTAAGGTTCGCTGCACACCAACAACTGCTGCGTAATGAAAAACAAAATCAAACTTATGGGAAACCATCACTGGAAGCATGTCTTCCAGTTTATTGGCGTCGCAGTTTACAAATTCCCAATTATTACTTGCGATTTTTGGTAGGTTGTGATTTTTTCCTGTTGAAAGATCATCGACAATCACTACAAAATTATCCGGATCGTTCAATAGTTTTTCAGACAGTGAACTGCCAATAAAACCGGCTCCCCCGGTAACTAGAATTTTTCTCATTATGCCTGTCTAGGGTATGCTATTGAATTACACTTAGGAGGTACTTGCCATACCCACTTTTGATCAATGGATTTGCCAATTCAGTCAACTGTTCGGCGGTAATAAATCCTTTGAGATAGGCAACCTCTTCAATACATCCGATTTTCAAGCCCTGTCTCTTTTCAATGGTTTGAACGAAGTTGGCAGCTGCCATGAGGGAGTCAAATGTACCAGTATCGAACCAAGCGGTTCCTCTAGGAAGAATGTGCACATTGAGTTCTTTTCTTCGGAGGTACTCTTTATTTACGTCAGTGATTTCATACTCACCTCTCGCGCTAGGAGCTAGATTCTTTGCAATTTCAACTACTGAGTTGTCGTAAAAGTACCAACCCGGAATTGCATAGCTTGACTTAGGAATTTCTGGTTTCTCTTCCAATGAGATCGCTCGTCCGTCTTCAGCAAACTCTACCACACCATAGCGTTCAGGATCCGAAACTCGATAAGCAAAAATGAGTGCTCCATCAAGGTCATTGTATTGTGCAATAGCTTGTCCCAAACCTTGTCCAAAAAAGATGTTGTCGCCCAAAACAAGGCAAGCTTTATCATCTCCAATAAAATCAGCGCCCAAAACGAATGCTTGCGCCAAACCATTGGGAACTTCTTGAACTTTATATTCAAAGCGACAACCAATTCTGCTGCCGTCGCCAAGAAGCCTTTCGAATCCACCAATATCATGGGGGGTTGAAATAATGAGAATATCTCGAATACCTGCCATCATCAAATTAGATAGTGGATAGTAAATCATTGGCTTATCGTAAATAGGCATGATTTGTTTACTAATTCCATGGGTAATCGGGTGTAATCGGGTACCCGCGCCGCCGGCAAGAATGATTCCTTTCATGAAGGTTTGGTGTTAATTTGTGTGGTAAACTTTAGCGAGACCAAAGATAAGTGATTATTGAGGAGCTGTTCAAAAAGAGAGACAAGCTGACAAAAAGTTCGAAAAAAGGGGTAAAAGAGAGACTTTTAAAAACTTAGCACGTCTTCCTTTCGCTTTCGTTACCAACACATTAGCTTCGGATTAGCTTTGAGCTTGGAACAAAAGAATGGCCCAAACTTTGCACTACTAGAATAAGGGGATTGCCCCGAAACTAATAGCGCCAAAATCCAGCTACTCCAAAATATTAACTCCCCCGAGTATATTTTGCTGGTTTTTAATACGTAAGAAATTATTACATTAACTAATATATAGCTACAGCTATGAAAAACTTGTACCACATTACTGTGTGTATTGTGATGATATTTCTATCATCCTATACAGTTAAAGCACAATGTACGGCTGATGCAGGCGCAGATAATTTGGTGTGCGGATTCGCATACCAGCTTGATGCATCTAATTCATCCGGTTCAGGAACATGGAGCGGTTTAGGGTCATTCAACAATTCTGCGAGTGCCATTACCACCGTAACCATTCCATATCTGGGAGAATTCACTTTTACATATACGGTTTCTGATGGTGGATGTTCGTCCACTGATGAAATTGTTGTGCATTTTTTGCCTTCAGGCAATTATGTACCACCCCCGCTTACTGTGGGGGTTTGCGGTTTGGAGGCAGATCTCCAAGTCGATTTAGGATATAGCGGATATTGGTCAGGTGGACCAGTGGGAACTGTATTCTCGGACGTAAACGATCCGAATTCTCATGTCACGGTTCCTGCTTTAGGGCAGTATACCTTCATTTGGCATGAAGAGAACGATTGTTACCAGGGAGATCATTCCGTCACCGTAAACTTCAATGATCAAGCAGCAACAGCTTTTGCCGGTTATGATTACAACAACTGCGGTAATTCATTTGTCTTAGACGCCAATCAGCCTTTCAATGGAATGGGTACTTGGACAGGGCCAGGGTTTATCAATGATGTAAATGATCCCAACGCACAGGTGACAGTTGGTCCAGGGGCATATGGCGACTACACTTATGTGTGGACCGTGGAAAGTGATTGTGGAGGAACAACTGTGAGCGCTGCCGATGAGGTGACGATTACTTACACCAACAACATTGCAGTAGCTGGTGCGGGGCAAGACACGGAGACTTGTGGATTTACTTTCCAATTGGAAGGAATCAAGCCGAAGTTTTGCATCGGTGAATGGTCTGGTCCCGATGGAGTTGAATTTAGTTCTTCTGGATTTCCGATTTCATTCGTAACAGTTTTAGAAGAGGGAGACTATGAATTCATTTGGACTGTCAACTGCCAAGACCAATGTCAAGATGCAGATACTGTTCGGATTTCTTTCATTCAGCCGGCTTCTACACCGTTCATATTAACGGGTGAGAATAGCCAGGTTTGTGGATTGACTGGACAACTCGATGCAGTGAATCCGGTTTTTGGTACTGGAACTTGGACAGGCCCAGCGGGTGTTGTTTTTTCTGCGGCTAATAGTCCTAGCAGTTCGGTAACAGTTCCATCCCCGGGCATGTATACTTTCTACTATGCTACAGACAACGGTTCAGATTGCACCCCAGAGCCAGACTCGGTTACCATTAACTTCCTAGCAGGAACTTCGGTATCCGCTGGAGACGATGCAGAGATTTGCGGAGACAGCCATACACTCTCAGGAACCCAAGGCGTCATCGGAAGTTGGTCTAGTCTGGATGCGGGTGTGGTGTTTTCCAATGCAAATGCATTCAACAGTTCTGTCACCGTTTCAAATCCTGGTGTTTATACCCTTACCTATACAACTGCCGATTCTGATTGTGGATCTGGTGCTGATGATGTTGTATTGACATTCATTGAAGAACCTGCAGTTCCAAATATCGGAGAAGACGGATATGTTTGTGGAGACAATTACACTTTCAACGCTTCAGTAGTGGGCGGATCTTGGACTGCTTCAAGTCCAGATGTAATTGTATCCAATCCTTTACATCCTATGACGACCGTTACCGCATTGGTGGCTGGTACTTATACTTTCACATATACGATTGCAAATTCTTGTGGTACCACCAGTGACATCGCCGAAGTTACTTTTGTGCAGGATGCTACGGTAGCAATCGCCACAGTAGTTGATGGAACTTTAGACCTGACGGCAATTTGCTCTGAAAGCATTTCACTTTTGGGTAACAATCCTAATCCAGGAGTAGGGCAGTGGACAAGCAGCAACTCAGGAGTTGTCTTCAGTAATTCTGCTGGACCAGCTACGGACGTAAGCATTCCAGGGCCGGGTACTTACACTTTCAATTGGACGATCTCGAATGAATGTAGCAACTCTACAGATCCGGTTACAGCTACCTTCTTAGCCTCTGCAATAGCAGATGCAGGTTCAGACATTAGCGTTTGCGAGGGCAGTGTACAATTGAGTGCAACAGCTCCAGCAACTGGAACGGGTACTTGGACAGTCGTTCAAGGAAGCGGAACCTTCGATAATGAAAATAGCCCAACGAGCTCAGTGAGCAACTTGGGTACAGGGCTGAACGTGTTCTCATGGACAGTGGGACAAGGAGCGTGCAGCGATAGCGACGATGTAGCGGTAACACTTTTCGAAACGACGGTTCCTGCCAATGGCGGTCCCGACGCAGAGGTTTGCGGATTGACTTATATTCTTGGGGCAAACAGCCCTGCAGGAGGTTCAGGAACATGGTCTGCAGGAGGCAGTAACATCAGCTTCAGCGATATCAACGATCCTGGCGCCACAGTAACATCTACTTCTTATGGAGTGGTTACCTTGATCTGGAGTATTTCAGGTGATTGTGGGCAGGATACCGATCCGATACAAATCACATTCTGTCAAGAACCAAGCATTGCCGACGCAGGAGCTGACGCAAGCGTTTGTGGATTGACTTACACATTAGATGGCAACTCGCCGTTCGTAGGTTCGGGAATTTGGACCGGCTCAGGCGTTCAAGATCCCAGTGATCCGAACAGTTCGATTACGGCTCCGAATTACGGAACGTACACTTATACATGGACCATCAGTAATTGCTCATGTCCAACAAGCAGTAACACTGTTTCAATAACATTTGACGAAGCAGTTACCGCAAATGCTGGTAACAATGCTTCGGTTTGCGACGGTTCTAGCTATCAGTTGAACGCTGGAGCATTGACCAATGGAACAGGGTTGTGGACCATCCTTTCGGGAAGCGGTGCCATTGCTGGCGCAGCTAGTCCAACAGCCACAGTGAATAATTTGGCTGCCGGCAACAATGTTTTCCTTTGGACGGTAACCAATGGCAGTTGCAGCGATTCAGATGAAGTAACGATTGAAGTTAATCAGGGAAGTTCGGCGAATGCTACCGGAGCTGGAACCTATTGTGAAGGTTCAAATGTACAGTTAGGAGCAACAGGTGGAAATACCTACTCTTGGACTGGTCCGAATGGCTTTTCAAGCGGTTTGGCGAATCCTTTATTGACCAATATTACATCGGCTCAATCCGGTACTTATACCGTATCAGTCAGTAATAATGGCGATTGCCAAAGCACATCTTCGGTTGAAGTAGTAGTGGGATCTAGTTTGAATATTGCAGCAACAGCCAGTGAAACACAATTGTGCGCTGGCGAACAATTACAACTTTCTACTAGTGGAGGAGGAACCTACAGTTGGAGCGGACCAAACGGCTTCAGTTCTTCATCTGCAAGTCCAATAATTCCAAACATCAGCACAGCAGGTGCTGGAATCTATACTGTTGCAGTGAGCAATGGTGCTGGGTGTTCTGATGTAGCATCGGTTGAAATCTCTGTGGATGCATTGGTGGAAGCTGATGCAGGTGCTGACGCTGATGTATGTGGCAACAGTTACATTCTTCAAGCCAACTCGGCTTCACCAGGAATTGGAACTTGGACGGTTGTTCAAGGAGCTGGAAACGTGGTTGATGTAAATAATCCGAGTGCTACTGCCAACAATCTAAGCATGGGAACCAACTTGTTGGTTTGGACCATCAAAAATGGACAATGTACCTCTTCGGATGAAGTGGTGATTTTCGTGTTACCAGAAGCCAATGTGTTTATTGCGAGCAATAGCCCAGTATGTGGCGGCGAAGACATTACACTGTCTACTGTGCAAGCTGCAAGCTACTCGTGGACTGGACCTAATGGTTTCAGTTCATCTGCTGCTTCAGTAGTAATTCCAAATGCAAGCATGGCAAATGCAGGTATTTATTCAGTAACGGTCATGTTGGCTGATGGATGTCAGAGCACAGGTTCCATTAACGTAGAAGTAGGAGAAGGTGGTGCATCAACTGCAACCAGCAACGGACCTATTTGTGAAGGAGATGACATCGAGTTGTTCGGTTCAGGCGGAACCACTTACATGTGGACGGGACCAAATGGTTTCACATCTACCTTGCAAAATCCAGAAATAGAAGATGCGAGCACTGCAGCAGAAGGAATTTACAGCTTAACGGTTGATAACGGAACTGGCGGCGATTGCGGAACTTCCAGCAGCACATTTGTGGGCGTAACAGAAGACATCAACTCTTACGCGGGTACCGATGTGGGAGTTTGTATCACGACAGGTTTTTACGTGATGGATGCCGATTTGCCAGCTACTGCCACTGGAACATGGACGCTTTTATCTGGTGCCGGAAACATCAGCGATCCAACAAATCCCAATGCTGTAATTACCGGCATAGGCGTGGGAGTAAACGAATTTCAATGGACGATTATAAATGGTCCTTGTGTTGACGACGATGAAATGAACATTTACCTGTACGATGTACCAACCGCAACCTTAAATGGACCGGATGAAGTTTGTGCAGGAGAAGAGATAGTATTGACAGCGACTGGTGGTTTAAATTATGAATGGTCGGGGCCAGATGGTTTCAACAGTGATGATGCAGAAACAGTTACTATCAGTGATGTGGATGAGGACAATCTTGGTGTTTACACGGTAACCGTTTTCGATCTCGATGGATGTAGTGATACCAAATCAATTTACATTCAAGTTCTAGAATCAAGTGCAGCAACAGCATCATCAAACAGTCCTGTATGTACAGGAGAAACACTTGGCCTCTTTGGTGGCGGTGGACTATTCTATTCATGGACAGGTCCAAATGGCTTTACATCAAGCCAGCAAAACCCATTGATTAACAATACGACAGTTGCCGCATCTGGACTTTACACTTTAACAACAACAGGAACGGATGCAGAATGTAGCACCACTGCCAGTGTTATGGTAGAAGTGGGTGACGGAATTGATGCAACGGCTACTGCTAGTCCGAATCCGGTTTGCATGGGAGATGACTTCCAACTCTTTGCGAATGGAGGTTCGAATTACAGCTGGGTGGGTCCAAATGGATTTACCAGCAACCAGGCCAATCCGCTCATTACTTCTGGTGATATGGGTACTTATACAGTAACTGTTTCCAATGGAAGTATTGAATGCAGTGGAACGGCTAGTGTGGATGTTCAGTTTGCCAATACAATGACAGTAACGGCCGATAGCAACAGTCCAATTTGCGAAGGTGGTATGATCAATTTGACAGCATCTGGTGGACAAAGCTACCTTTGGTCGGGCCCGAACAATTTCAGTTCGAGTCAGCAAAATCCAAGCATCAGCTTGGCGAGTGCTTCGGATGAAGGAGAATACACAGTGGCAATAATTTCTGCCGAAGGATGTACTGCTACGGCCTCAGCAACAGTTGAGCTCAGCAGCGATGTGGAAGGTTCAGCCAGCGACAACGGTCCGATCTGTGACGGTCAAACGTTGCAACTTTTTGCACCAGACGGTGAGAGCTTTAGCTGGACAGGTCCTGGAGGGTTTACTTCAAACGACCAAAATCCAATGCTCATCAACGCCTCACCTGCTAGCACTGGTACTTACAATGTACTTGTGGTCAATGAATCAGGTTGTTCAAGTACTTTCAGTACAACAGTAGAGGTTGTTGCGCACGCTACAGTAATGGTATCAAGTAATTCTCCGGTTTGTGAAGGCGATGCTATTCAGTTGATGGCTTCAGGAGGAAATACCTACCAATGGACGGGCCCTAACGGGTTTACTTCATTCGAGCAAAACCCGACAATCAGCAACAGCTCTTCTGCAAATGTAGGAGCCTATACAGTAGCAGTAATCAATGCAGGTGGATGTTCTGGAAGTGCCAGTGTAGATGTTGGCGTTAACCAAGGAACCGCAACCGCTGATGCAGGGAGCGCTCCTGATGAAATTTGTGGTGATTCTTACGATCTCAATGCGAGTGGTGTTGGATCATGGATCGACTACGCTGATGATCCGGTAACCTATAGCGATGCAAGCTCAGGCCAATCAACCGTGATGGTTTCGGAGCCTGGAACTTATACCTTCATTTGGGTAGTTTCTGGTCAGTGTGGTACATCTCAAGATGAGTTGAACATCACTTTCGGAGACAATCCATCTCCTGCTTATGCCGGGGCTGATATTTCTCTGTGTGCCATGGAATTCCAATTGGAGGCCATTGCAGCTGGCGGAGGAGTCGGAACTTGGTCAGGCCCAGGTACTTTTAGCGACGTTAATAATCCCAATTCGGTGGTATCGGTAGATGCACCGGGAAGCTATACTTACACGTGGACCGTTACGAATGACTTGTGTCCAGCGAATACCGATGAGGTAGAAGTTACATTCCTCAACATGCCAGATGTGGATACTTACGGAAGTAACATCGGTTTCTGTCCAGGCGAAGATGTAACCATCACCGCAACAGGTGCTGACACCTACACTTGGACTTATCCAAGTGGAGCGACTGTCTCTGGATCTAGTATTACGATTGCTTCGGCGAGCCCTTCTGATGCTGGTATCTATCTGGTAACGGGTATGGTAGCTGGACTTTGTCCAGACACGGAAGAAGTAGAGATTGGAGTAAATGAAGACTTAGACGCATCCGCTACAAGTGGAGGATCTTCTTGTGTGGGAGATGTAGTTGAATTG